>ERZ869936.1066-NODE-1066-length-21302-cov-19.439309_pt1 | contig 21302 bp, 11 predicted proteins | sample MGYA00520876_ERZ869936 | MGnify/ENA primary metagenome ERZ869936 (study PRJEB32218, sample SAMN09650985) | biofilter metagenome | isolation source: enrty point of leading RO module | place: Saudi Arabia: Thuwal, RO plant located on Red Sea | collected 2016-02-17...
TGCAGTACGGCCGATTCGATCACGAACGTCGCGAACGGTTCGCCGGCGTGGCGGACGGCCAGCCGGTCGGGCAGGGTTCGGCCGTCGAACTCCCGCAGGCTTTCGATCCGCACTTCGCACTCGTCGGCGTCCTCGGTGACGGCGGTGTCGAATCCGAGCCAGCGTCCGTCCGACTGCGAGAAGTACCACCTTGTGGTGACCTGGCCGCGGGTCGTCAAGACGACGTCGACTCGTTCGCCGACGCCGTCCAGCGGTTCGCTGCCGACGTAATAGTATTCTGAGAAGTAGCCTTCGGGATCGGCGATCATCATCTTCATCGAGTGCATTGCGATCAGCAGTCCACCGGAGCCGGGGGGCGCGTCGGAGGGGTCCGACTCGAGAGGCTGGATCGCGACGTCGTCGCCGATCTTCACGGCCGCCGTCTCCCCGCCCAGCTTGAACTGAAACTCCCGGCCGTCGGCGGTGTGTCCGCTCAGTTCCCAGAGTCCGGTGAGTTGCCCGTAATCTCCCAGCCCGGCGATGGCCGAGACCGCCCGGTCGCGCTCCAACTCATTGAAGTAGTAGTTCATGAAGCCCTGCCGCTGGACGTACATGTGGGCGTACTCTTCCGGCGGCTGTGGTCCGGCGGGGATCATTGGCGCTGTCGATTCCGGTTGCTCCGGGTCGCCCTCGTCCGGCTCGTCCGGATCAGGTTCCTCGGGATTCGGTTCACCGGGGGGTTGCCCGGGGCGGTCGCGCTGCGGCATGAGTTCGGCCGCCCGGTGCAGCGCCCGCAGGCGGACGACGATGTCGGTCTTTTCGCCGTCGCGGCGATAGGTGAGGGGCAGTTTCCAGCCCTTGGGGTAAATGCCGAGGATGTTTTTGAACTGGTTCACGCTGCGGATCGGCCGGCCGGCGAACGAGACGATCTCGTCCCCCGCGCGGAGACCGCGCCGGTACGCTTCCGATTGCTCCAGAATGTTGGCCACCGCCACGGCGCCGTCGGCGTTGGTGGTGACCGTCGCGCCGAGCGTGGCGTGATCGACGATCCGGCCGCTCTTGAGGTGATCGAGGAAGTTCTTCACCTGGTTGCTGGAGATGGCATAGCCGGCCCCAACGTTGACCCGGCCCCGCTTCTCGATCGAAATGCGGCCGTTGATTCCGATGACCTCTCCGGCCTCATTGAAGAGCGGTCCGCCGGAGTTGCCGGGGTTGATTGAGGTGTCGACCTGGATACAGTCGGTGTACTCCAGAAAGGTTCCCGCAGGGAACTGGTAGCGGTGCACGCCGCTGACCATGCCGAAGGTGACGGTCGGCTGGAAGTCGGTCGCGAGCAGGAACGGATTGCCGAGCGCGTAGGCGCTGTCGCCGACGCGGACTGTGTCGCTGTCTCCGAGCGGGGCGGTGGGAAAATCGTCGCGGCCGAGGAGCTTGATGACGGCGAGGTCGCCGGTCGGGTCGACGCCCGCCACGACGGCGTCGTACACGACGCGGTCGTTGAGGCCGCATTTCATGAACGGCCCCATCCCCTGCACGACGTGGAAGTTGGTGACGGCGTAGCCGTCTGCGGAGATCAGCACGCCCGATCCGCCGCCGCCTCCGCCGGCGGCGAAGATCGCGACGACGGCGGGAGAGATGCGTTCAATCAGTTCGACCCGCCGGGCCTGTTCTTCAAGCACGGCGGGATCAGCGGCGAACGCAGCGCGGCCGGCCGTCGCCAACAGGAACAGGGCGGTGCATGCGAACCGGAGTCGGTTGATCATGAAATATTTCCCCGGATTGCTTTCGCGGGTTTCGTGCAACGCGCACAGAGTGCGAGGTACAGCTACTCAGTATCGTACCAACGTGGAATGCACCGGCGTAGTGCCCGTGCGCCGCGCCGCTACTTCACGACGCGCGCGTCGCCGATTGCGAGGTGTTCGCAGGCGCCGATGGTCTCGTCGCTGACCGGCTCGACGCGGATTTCCAGATCCCGGACGCCTTCGACGTCAAGATCGAGACGATGCGGGTCTTCGCCCCAGGCGACTTCGGACTCGAACAGCGGCTTGCCGTCCGCCAGAATCGTCACTTTCATTCGTGGTTCCAGACGGGCGCAGTTTCCGGCGCTCCGCTCGACGCCCAGCACGCCCTGCAGCTTGCGATAGTCGCGATTGATGCGGTAGCGGAGCGTGGTCCCGGAGTGAATCCAGAGCCCGCGACGAAAGACTTCCCGGCCGATCTGCAGCGAGCCGCCCAGCGAATTCTCGTTCTTTCTCAGCTTCTGCACGAACTCCGAGGTGACGAAGCCGACCGGTTTGTATTGGGCCGTCTCCTGCAGATCACTCAGATAGCGCAGCCGCCCGAGACCGAAGTCGATGCTCTTGACGTTTTCGATCGGAACGTTGATTTCGGGGCCGGAGGCCATCTTGCCGGTCAGTTGGTCGCCATCCAGCACGGCGCGGGTGAGCCGCAGCCGGTCGCCCGTGTCGAGTAGGAGTTCGCAGACGACGCGGTCTTCATCGACCATCGGGCTCGGGGTGACGAGTCCGAAGACGCGCGTGCGGGGCACGTCGATGTCGCGCTGGCCGACCAGCAGGTTGACCGCTTCGCCGGTCACTTCGCCCACCGCGCCGCCCAGGAAATCGAGCGCGTCCTCCTTGCGGACGACCAGCAGATCGGTCGTCGACTCGCGGCGGCGAAGTTCCTCCCATTTCTCCTCGATCGTCGTTTCGAGTTCCGCCAGCCGGACGCTCTTGAGGCGATCGCGGGGAACTTCAAGATCTCCGAGGAGGGGAGAGGAAAGCGTCGCCGCCTCATTTGTGGCCCGGTATCCGCCGCAATAGATCAGGGAGCCGTCGACGAGGCGGACTTCCACGCTCTGCCACTGCGTGAATCGATCCTCGCCGGCCGCGCCGGGGAAGCGGACTTCAACCACATTCTGCGCATCGAGTTCAACGGCGCCGGCCTCATTTCCCACAGCGACGACCTTGTCTGTGAGGGCCTGCAGCGGGCCGGTCTGCTGCGCGCCGTCGATGAGGGTCACTTCGGCCTCGGGCGACGCGCCGAGCGCGAGAAGCAGCATCAGACTGGAGATCGATGTCATGCGGAGAACTCAAGACTTGGAGACTATTGACACGACGAAGTAGGCGCCACGATCTATGAGGCCTGGGTATTTCTCGTTCCCAAACTTCCGTTTGGGAACGCGCCATGTTGGCGACCGTCTGTGTGCCCAAACAGAAGTTTGGGCACAAGGCACTGAACACTCAAATCAAGTCCGACATCCTCTTACCTCGTTCCCATACTTCTGTTTGGGAACGCGCTTGGGGGATGACCGAGTTTGTGCCCAAACGGAAATTTGGACACAAGGTGCGATCGGTGCGCGGTTCCGCTCAATCCTGAGACGGGGCGGGGCGCTGGGCGATCCGCTTGAGATACTCTTCGACCGCCTGGCGGTAATGAAACGGAAACTGCTGGTTGATGAGATTCTTGGCGGCGGCCTGCGCCTTGTCGGGCAGGTCTCCCCAGCCGTCTTCGCGGCCGATGTCCTTCTTGTCGACCTCGCCGGGAGCGGTCGCTCCGCCGACGTAGGAGTCCTGGGCCGGATTCGACGACTGGTTGCCGCGCGGGGTTCCGCTGCCGCCGCCTCCGCCGCCGCCCTGCTGCTGTTCGATCTTCTCGATGATCTCGTCGAGGGTGGTGATGATCTTTTCTTCGACGCGTTGCACTTTCTCTCCGGAGCGGCCCAAAGCCAGCCTCCGTTCGACGTCCCGCATCTGGCGGGACACCTCGTCGAGCGACCGTTCCTGCAGGGCCGCCAGATCGTGTTGCATCAGTTCCGCCACCGTCGAGTACCTGAGCGGCACGTCCTCGGTGCTGGTGAGCAGCGAGTTAATGGTCTCCAGCCCCTCGTCTTTCATCAACAGGCTGTGCTCGCACACGGCGCGGTAGAAGAGACAGCCCGCCGGATCGACGACGTGCGCCGGATCGATCATCGCGAACAGCTCGAGCGACTCGTCGTACATCGTCAGCACGGCCAGATACCGCGCGAAGAAGTACCTGACGTTGTTCGTAAAGAACGGGCTGCCGCCGCCGGACTGCAGAAACGGAAACCCTTCCGACAGCCGGGACAAATCGCCGGCCGAGCAGGCGTCGACCAGGCTGCGGACGTCCTCGTCGGCGAGGTAAAAGGTGCGGATGACGGCGTCGAACCGCTGTTCCGGCGACGGGGTCTCCTCCCCGAACTCCCATTGAGCGGCAACCGCCTGCCGCAGTTCGTCGTCCGGGTTTCTCTCTTCGAGCCAGCCGAGCGCGGCGTCCCGCACGGCTTCGACCGACGGCGGTGCGTAGAGCTGATCCGCAGACGCCGGTTGAGACTGCACAAGCAGCACGCAGGCAGTCGCAAAAAACGCAAGATTTCGGATGGCTGATCTCATTGTTTCACCTTCCTCATGCCCTGTCAGGGCTTTGCTTTTCGGGTTGGCTGGACCGCTCAACCCGAAACTCTGCAACGGACGAACCACTCGTGCGACGTTGACGACTCACCGGCGTGACCATACCTGGCCCTCCGCAGCCGGGTCGACCGCCTCCGTCATTTCAATTCATTGCCGAGCGCCGCTTTGCCTGTGGACAGATCGTAGGTCGCTTCCTGGATTCGCTGCTGTCGCTGGGACAGGTCGTTCAGCAGGTTGATTGTGTCCTGTTCGACCGCCTGGTCGCCGTCGACCTGCAGGCCGATCTGCCGCGTCAGGCGGTTGATCTGGCTCTGCAGCGACCGAATCATTTTCAGTTCGGCGAGAATGTCGACCAGCGGCGGATCCTGTTCCTGCTGCTCTTGATCCTGCGGCTCCTGTTCCTGTTCCTTCATCTTCTCCATTTCGCGCTGCAGGGCGAGAATCATTTCGTCCAGCGTCTCGACGATGATCTGTTCGATGAGCTGCGTTGTTTCGCCCGTGTCGGCCTTTTCGAGCCGCGTGACGACGGTGAACATGTTGTCCCGCATCTGCTCGACCGCTTCCGGGAACGCGACGGACGAGCCTTCTTCCTTGAGGAGCAAGAGCGCCTGATCGGCTTCCAGGGCGTTCTCGTACTGGTCGCGGCTGAGATCGGTGGCCTTGGTGAAATGACGCGACTCCCGCTCGTCCTCGGGAACCTTGTCGAGGCGGACGGTCTCGGCGTTAATCATCAACTGCACGCGCAGCATCTCCTGGAACCGGGCTTCCAGCATCGCCAGGAACAGTTCCCGCTCCTTCTCGCGCAACTGGCGCAGAATCTCTTCCAGCCTGGCCTTCAGGGCCTCAAGCTCGGCGAGCGCCTGGTCCTGCTCGTCGGAGGCGGCGTCGTGGTCCTGCTGCTTGAGTTCCTCGATCGCCTGCTCCATCTCTTCGATGGCCTGCTCCAGCTCTTCGCGCCCGGGCGTCTGTTCCCCCGGTTCCGAGTCCTGGCTCTGGTTGCCGGTCTGTTGTTGAGACGATTCGGAACTTTCCTGATCGGAGGGGGACTGTGGCGATTGCGAGGGGGATCCCTGTTGATCGGAGGGGGAGCCCTCCTGCGGCTTCGACTTGGAACCACCCTCCTGCGGCGGGGAACTCCCATCCTGCGGCTTGGACGGGGAACCTTCGCCCGGTTCGGCGGACGGCATCGGTTCGCCTTCCCCCGGTTCAGGCTTCTCGCCGGGTTCACCTTCCTGCGGGTCGCTTTCGGACGGCTTGGTTTCGCTGTCTTCGCTTTCGCCGTCCTGCGGCTCGTCGGATGGTTCGCCCTCGGCCGATTCGCTTTCGCTGCTCTCGCCTTCAGACGCTTCGCCCTCGGAGGGGGAACCGTTCGCGGCATTCTCGGCCGCCCGTTCGGCGTCCTGGCGGTCGATCTTGTCCGCCAGATCGCGGGCCAAATCGGCGACGCGTTCCTGATCGTCTTCCAGTTCGGAAGGATCGCCCTGTCGCTCGGTGTCGGCCCGAACGTCCTTTTCAGCGCCGATGATCTTGCCGGTGTCTTTGAGCAGGTCTTCCAGCCGCGCGATCTCAGCCGCCAGCCGGTCCCGCTCGTCTTCGCTCTGGAGCAGTTTCAGCAGCGCCTGCAGTTCCGCCACGACCTCCTGCTGCCGCTCGACGGCGTCGCCGAGTTCGCCCCCTTCTTCGAGCAGCGCGGCGATGATCTCCATCTGCCTGAGGACGCGCCGCTCCCGGCTCTGGCTGCGGGTTCTCGTGAGCAGATCGGCCCGGTCGGGGTCTTCGCCCCGCGTCTGTTCGCTGAGCTTGAACAGCTCTTCCTCGAAGCGCTGAAAGTCGTTCTCGATCTGTTGCTGGGCCTGGCTGAGGTCGACTTTCGGTTTTTCGGTCGATTCCCCCGTCTCCGAGGCGGCCGGTTCCGCGACGGCGTCGGCGGGTTCGTCCTGGGCGGCCAGAAAGGCGGTCGACACACCCAGCGCGAGGAGCCAAGCCAGGCCGCACAGTCGAGTTCGTCGTAACATGATTCGCCCTTTGTCGTTATCGCCTGGCAGGCCTTTTCCGCAAACTTGATTACGGATGGGACGCTGCGTGTGTTAGGTTGCTTTCTTCCCGAAAGTCGTTGCAGTTGAGTGAAGTTTCAGCGACCAACGGGAGCGGGTTCCCGTTTTCGAGCGGCAGCTCGCATGGTCCGAGGCCCTGCCTCGTTAGAGCCGTTCAGTTATTTTAGCAGGTCAAACAGTCTGCGTTCCTGTTCTTCGCGGGTTGCGTCGTTCAATTCCGCCTGCCGGTCGATGAGATCCTGCAACAACTGAATCAACTCGTTGTAGCCCCGGCGGTCCTGCATCTGTTCGATCACGTCGTCCATTCGGGCCAGCAGGCGATCGAGTTCGGCGAGCGAGTCGTCCATTGCGGCCCGCGGATCGGTGCCGGTTTCGTTGGCCAGGCGAAACAGGCCGACCCTCTGGTCGACGACCGGATAAATGACCTCGTTGACCTCGTGCAGCGGCTGGAGGATTCCCGTGTCGATCCTCAGCAGCGCCGTTGTCGCGTCGACGCCGTTGTTGACCATTTCCGCGCGGATGTCTCGGAATCCGACTTCGACGGCGCGTGATTCGGTGTGGGTTTTTCGCACCTGATGCAGCGACCGGTCGGCCGAGGCGGCGACCGCGATCAGCAACTGCCGCCACTCTTCGTCCAGGGAGGCTTGGGCGGAGGCGTCGGACGAATTCTCTGCGAGCGATCGCCCCTCCTCATACCGCTGCCGATGGAGGGCGATGTCGTCCCGTACGCCCTGCACTTCCCGGCGGATCTGCTCGAAACGCTGACGCAGGTTGAGTTCCTTGTCGTACAACTGCGCCAGGAGTTCTTCGGGCGTGACGATGGTGAACGAGAACACCTCGCCGTGCGCCGTGTTCGGTCCGTTCAGATTGTCGGCGTCTTCGGCGAAGACGGTCAAAGCGAGCCTCTGGCCCACCTTGAGCCGGAGGGGGGTGAGCGGAAACCGTTCGACGCGGGGCCCTTCTTCCGGGCCGAGGATGAAGTCTCGCTGCCCGTTGGGTTTCGTTTCCAGGGGGACTTCGGTGTACTCTTCCGCCTCGTCGACGCGGTAGCCGAACCGGGCCTCGGCGACGCCGTAGTCGTCGGTGATGCGGCCCTCGACGGGGACTTCGGCCAGTCGGGTGAGCGACGTGCCCACTCCGGTTCGCCGCACGTCGACGATCGGTTCGGCGTCGACGATGCCGTTGATGGTCAGGACGCCCGGTTCGGCGGCGGTGACGTCGTCTTCATCGTGGAGGGAGATCTGCAACAGGGTGTCGGGGGGGAGTGGAATCTCGGGCACGCCTCCATCGGTCAGTTCCGCGAGCGATGCGGAAGCGCTGCTGGAGAGCACCATCGGAACGTGAAACGATTTGCGTTCGGGTCCGAACCACTCACTCGCCGTGCCGCCGGCGAGTTGGATCACGCGGGCCTTGGCCGGTTCTTCGTCGGCTTCCGGGGGAGGCGGATGGATGGTGAGCGTGGCGTCGTCTTTGCCGTCGCCGGAGTGGCCGAATTTCAGGTCGAAGTGCTCGCAGCGGATCTGGACGCCGACCAGCGACTTGTTGGCGGCGGCCTGAAGCACGAACGCCGTTTCCAGCGGGATCGACACTTGCGTCCCCTGGACTTTGAGGTCGCGGTCGGAGAGGGCGTCGAAACCGGTGTAGTCCGGGTAGTCGCATTTCAGGACGATCTCGTCGATGCGCGGCGGATCGACGATCACGATCCGGTAGGGCCTGCGATTGACGTAGTCTCCGCCCATGACCCACAACTGGTGTTCGTCGATCACGCGGCTGAGCGTGTGCCGGAAGTGGCGTTCGTCCACGGGCGACATGGCGACGCTGCCCCGGGTCGCGCCGCCGCTGCCGCGCGAGCGATACGAGAGCGTGACTTCTTCGGGACTGTTGCGGTCCGGCGGCGACTGCGCCAGCAGCGTGAGATCGGCCCCGCGGGGATGCTTGTAGACGCCGCTCTCGGAAAACTCCTTGATGCGGTCGCCCGGCTGGACGACGACGTGCACCGACAGCGTGCTCTTGCGGTACGGTTCCCAGTAATCGTCCTGAAAGAGAACGAACGCATTCACCCACCGCTCCATGGCCTGCGCGTTGAGCACTCCGAATCCGAGGACCGAGATCAGCAGCACGGCCGCCCCGATCCCCCACCGCCTCAGCGGAGAGGGGTCGAACACCTCGGACAGGTCGAAATCCCGCACCTGTCCGGCGGCCTCTTCGACCGTGCGGGCCAGCATCGCTCCGCCCAGGTCGCGCTGCCGCGGATCGGCGGGATCGGTCAGTTCGACCGCCGTAATCAGCCGGTCGCCCAGTTGCGGGAATCGTTTTTCGAGAATGAGCGCGAGAGCGCGGGTTCGAAACCCGCGCAGGATGCGCATCAGAATCCAGACCGCAACGGCCGCGCACAGCACGACGATCAGCAGCAGGCTGCAAGCCGAGCGAAACCAGACCGGCAGTTCGAGCTTGCTGATCTGAAAATAGATCGAATCGAGCGAGAAGGTGAGCCAGAAGAGCGCACAAACGATGACGACGACCGCGCTGATCCCTTCGATCAGCACGTAGCGCCGGATGCGACTGCGAAGATCGTCCAGAACGCCGGCGATTTCAGGCGGGACTTGATGCAAACGGTCTTGCATGCAACCGGCGTCCTTTCACAGCTTTGACGAGATTCAGTCGCGTTCTGTTGCGGCGGAGTGAGCGCGCCGCGCAACCCGAAAATTATACCAGCGCAGGGCGCTGCTTGTCGCTCCCAGTCCTCAATTATGCGAGTTTCAGCAGCTTTCGGGCCAGCCATTCCACGCCCAGCAACCCGACCAGCAGGAACAGCACCCATTGGCGATCCCACAGTTCCCGCAGTTGCTGATCGATGATGATCCGCTGTCCGCGGTTGGGAAGCAGCGCCGGGATTCGCTCCAGGGCCTGCTCGACGCCCAGGTAGGCGCCGCCGGTGCCTTCGGTCAGTTGGGTGAGCGCGGCGACGTTCTGCTGCAGGTTGCTCATCTCCAGCGCGGAGAGCGTGACGCTGATGTCGCTGGCGACGACGTCATTGGAGTCGGGTACGGGAAGTTCGATGCGATACGAGCCTGGCACGGCCGCCAGGAAATCTCCCACAAACTCCGACGGCCGGTTCGGATCCCGTTTGAGTGTGGGGCCGGGAATGATCGGCTTGCCGGTGGGGTCGTAGATTTCGATCTGGACCGAGTCGTTCTCCGGCGCCTGGAACTGCGCATTGAGCACGCGGGCCCGGATCGGCACGGTCTGGCCGACGTCGTAGTCGCGGCCTTCGAGAATCAGCATCGCCCGCTGGACGCCGCGCCGGTTGCGACCTTCTGCGGCGCGGCGGACCAGCTTGATCCAGAACCGGTCGTAGTATTCCTCGTCGATCGATCGCAACCGCCAGATTTCCGGGCTGCCGAGATAGAGCGTGTTCCCCTGGCTGTAGCGTTGGCCGGCCAGCAGCACCGGTTGCCCGTCGCGTCCGCTGGCCCGGGGATTGGTAAACTCGGCGTAGACCGTCGCCCCCCCCTTGCGGCCGCGGGTGGGATAACACCGGTACACGCCGGGGAACTCTTCCCACACGTCGATGGTTGCTGAGGGTTCGTCTTCGAGATTCAGAAAGTCGGCGGCGAGGCCTTCCTGCGTGAAGCCGACTTCCCAGGCCTGGTCGGCGTCGCGGTCGGTGTCGATCCCCTTGCGAACGACTTCCAGCAACACGGGATACAGGTTCCCGATGGGCGGCGCCGACTCCTGCGGGATTTCGTCGTCTGCGAGAACGGCCGCGAGGTCCGGCGTGTAGACGTCTCCGGCGACCAGAATCAGGCCGCCCCCTTCGCCGGAGACCCATTCCTCCATCATGGCCTGCGATTCAATCGGGATCTGGGACCAGTCCGGATCGAAGGCGACGATCACGTCGTAGCCGAACAGGTCTTCCCGCTCTTCGGGGAACTCGAACAGGATCTCGTCGGCGTCCTGGCTGATTCCGACCGTTCCGGTCTGGAGCCAGATGTCGACCTCCATCGATTTGTGGCGGTGCAGGGCGTTCTTGGCGAAGACGTAATCCCGCATCGGTCCGCCGGCGACGATCAGGATCCGCAACGGTTCATCGAAGAAGTTGATCGAGCGGGTGATCAGATTGTCATCGTCCCGGCTTTCCCGAACTCCGGACGGTGGAATGACGCGCAGGCTGTATTCGGCGACGCCCGTTCGCTCCGGCGTCTGCTCGAACGTCACCAGGGCGGGATCCGTCCCCTCCGGCAGGGTGACCACCTCCTGCGCGACGACGGTCGGCTCTTCATCGTCAGCCAGGCGCCGCAGCAGTTCCACTTCGACCGATCGGCCCGCGAGCCCCTGGGACTGGATGTAGCCGATCACTTCAAACGTGTCTTCTCCATCGCCGACGTCGTCGGCGCGGGGCATCTGGACGTCGGTGGGAGCGATCATCCTGGCGACCTGCAGGTTGAGCGGAGGCTGCGTCCCTCCCAGTCCCACGGCGACCAGCCGCACGCCCGTGTTCTGCGCCCGCTCGTTCGCCGGACCCACGCCCCGCCCGACGTTCGAGGCGCCGTCGCTGAACACCACGACGCCGGAGAGCGTTTTCCCCTTCACTTCCGCCAGGAGTTTGTCGAGGGAATCTCCCAACCGGGTGGAATTGCCGCGCGGCTGCAGCAAGGCCGCCCAGTCGACCTCGTCTGAATCGGCTGCGGGTTCCGCTGCCGCGCTCGCTTCCTCGCTGGAAGCTCCGGGCGGCCGAAATCGCGTCTTGTAACGGTGCTGATTTTCGCTGAGATCGCTGTCGAACGTGTAGACGTCGACGTGATGCGTCCGCCGCAGTTCGTCGATCAACGGGGATTCCGACAGCAACGTCTGAACGGCCTGCGAACGGGTCTGCAGCGGTTCGCCCGCAGCGGAACGCGGGTCGCGTTCCGGCTGTTGCATCGACGTCGAGGTGTCGACGAGCAGCACCACCTGCGACGGCCGGTACGACTCCTTCTGGATCCGCTCCTGCGGATTGAGGGCGATGACGACCAGGCCCGCCAGCAGGCTGAGCCTCAACAGCGAAAACAGCGCCGTCCAGCCGCGTGAGAGCGTACGGGTGTCGCGAACGTACATGAACACCGTAAACACGGCGGCCAGCGCGATCAGCACGTACAGCGAGAAATCGCCGGCCGTTTCCGGCCAGTCGAACTGCAGCGACTTCGACGTCAGCGAAGCGTCAGCGGCCGCAGTTTGCGCCAGCAGACAGAGATTCCAGAATGTGCCGAAACCAGACATTCGCAATTACAGACTTTCTTGGCGCGTCACCGTGGGTGATAACTCAAACGGTAGGCCAGCGCCTGCTCGCAGACTCCGACCAGGACGAGCAAAAACAACAGCAGCCAGCGTACGTCCTCACCGGGCGAGTCGCTGCGGATCCAGTCGAACACCCCGGCCTGTTGAATGGTGAGATTCTCCGCATCGCCCGCCTCGGCGCGAATCTGGTCGTCGGAGACGACCGCCAGTTCGCTTTCCGATGCCGGCACGTTGTAGGCGATCCATCGTTCCTGCTGTTCGCGATTCTGCGTGGTCATGCGGACGGCGTAGACGCCGGGGTCGTCGGTCTCGCGGAAGGTGGCCGAGAGCGGCCGGACTTCGTCGCCTGCGGCGGCGTCTTCGGAGTCGTGCGGTTCGAGCGTGCCGGCCCGCACTTGGGTGACCTGGTTGTTGGGGTTCACGAATTCGACCTGGTCGAGGAACAGCACCCGGCTGAAGGTTTCCGTAATCGGCTCGCCGACCGTCTTGCGCGGCAACGCCCGGTCGCGGCGGGCGATGTACTTCGCCAGGTCGAGTTGAAACACGGCGTAACTCGGCGCGGCGGGACCGTTGGCCCAGTTGTTCCACGGCAGCCCCTCGGAGTCCTGCAGCGGTCCAGCCGACGTCAGGCAGGTGACGATTCGTCCCTGACCGTAGTCGTGTTCCAGAATGAGGGGGGCGCGATTTCGCAGCCGGGCGATTACCTCGACGTCCGTCGAGTCGGGGAGCGTTTCAAAGAGCCAGCCCTGATCGAGCGGGAAATAGTCGTTCACGAACACCAGGTCGAGGAACGGGTTTTCCTGGCCGGCCAGAATCCGAAACAACGGATGGTCGGTGACCTGGATGTCGGGTCCGGCCGTCTGGGAGAGATCGCGTTCGAGCCGGCCGGTCGAATTCGCCAACGGGGCGGGGAACAACCCTGCCCCCTCGTTGTAGAGCTTGTCGTTGTAGTACGCGGGCCGCACGGCGTTCCCCAGAAACCAGGCCAGGCCGCCTCCCTCGGCGACATAAGTCTCCAGCGCCGCCAGCGCATCGGCAGGCAGTTCCGGCACGTTGATGAGGTAGATCAGGTGGAAACCGTCGAGCGGGTACTGCCGGAGGTAGTCCAGCCCAGCGCCGGTCGGCGCGTAACCGGTGACCGACTTGTCCGCCGCCAGCGCATCGGCCACGTACTGTCCCTGATCCGAGCCCGGCGTGGCGTCGATGATCAACACGGGATTGTCGTTCGGCACGTCGACCGCCAGGTGACGCACGTTGTCCTGTTCCAGCGAGTCGCTTTCGAGCAGGGCCTGCACGTGGTGCGGACCGGCGGTGTCGAAGACGATGTCGAACTCCCGTTCTTCCTCGCCGCCGGCGTCAATCGTCTCGAACACCAGATTGCGGGGCACGTTGCGCCCGTCGACCGCCAGGGAGACGCGGACTCCTTCAGCTTCGCGCGTTCCGTAGTTGGCGACCTTGACCTTGAACCGCACCGGCACGCCGGCCGCTGCGACTTCCACCTCGCCCGACAGATCGACCAGTGCGAGGTTCTCGTGGGTCTCGCCCACGCTGCGCACGAGATTGACAGAAACGTTTTCTTCATCGAGCGCGGTGAGCGCTCCGGCGACGGCTTTGTTGTCGAACCAGTCGGGCCGGCGGAAATCGGAGATCACGTGCAGATGCTTGATGTCGGTGGCGTCGTCCACCAGCCGGGATCGCGCCGCTTCGAGGGCGGCCGCCATGTCGACCGCCTGATGCGTGCAGGTCAGGTCTTCCAGCCGCGTCGAAACCTCATCGACCAGCTCGTCGTTGATGTCTCTCTCGCTGAGTCCCGCCAGAGTCTGATCCGGACGCGACGCCAGCAGCAGCGTGAATTTCTGAGTGCCGGGGCGGTTGGCGCCCTCACTGACGAGCTTGCGAATCACGGCCCGCGCTTCGTCGAATGCGGCCGTCTCGCCGACGCGGTCGCGCATCGACCCGCTGTCGTCCAGCAGCACGAGATGATGCGATTTCGCGCCCTGAAACAGCGACAACTGGCTGGCGCTGAGCACCATGCGTGCGATCAACGCCGTCAGCAACAGCACCATCAGGATGCGGAGCAACAGCAGCAATAACTGCTCGAGCAGGACCCGCCGCCGGTTCTTCTGCTCGCTCGCCAGCAGAAACTCCATCGCCGCAAAACGGACCTTGCGGTAGTGCAGGCGGTTGATCAGATGGATGAGGATCGGCACCGACACCAGCGCCACGCCGGGCCAGAAAAATGCAGGATTCAGAAAATGCTGGGCTACCCAGGTGAACATGAAGTTCCGTTCGTCAGGCGGTCGTCCGCCAAAGTCCCACTATTATCCTTGTGCCCAAACTTCCGTTTGGGCACACCCACCTAACGTTCCGGTGGTTACTTTGGTCACAGGCGTTCCCAAACAGAAGTTTGGGAACGAGGGGTCAATTGTTCGTCAGTTCCGTCGCGAATGGCTCAGTCCGACGCGGTGGTTGATGTAATGCCGCAGGATCGCGTCGATGTGCTCGCTGGTCCGGATGGTCTGATAGTCGATGACGCTCCCGGCGCAACGGCGGCGGAGGTCGTCGAGAAATTCGTTCACTGCCGCGAGATATCCCTCCCGCAGGGCCCTCGGGTCACAGACCAGTTCGCCGGTCTCTTCCAGACCCTCGAACCGTGTGGTGCCGGAGTAGTTGAAGTCGAGTTCCTCGTCGTCCATCAGGTGAAACACCAGCACGTCGTGCCCCCGCCGGCGCAACAGGTTCAGCCCCCGAAACAGACCGTCCCGCGGGGCGAACAGGTCGGAAATCAGGACCACCATGCCTCTCTCCGACTTCTCGTCCGCCGTGTACCGCAGAATGCTGTACATGTCGGTCTTCTCCGACGGCGACTCCTGCATCAGGACGGAGAGGATCGCGCCGAGGTGCGTCTGCCGGCTGCGGGAGGGAACCCTGCTGCGGACCTCGTCGTCAAACGCGAGCAGACTGACGGCATCCTGCTGCCGCAGCAGCAGATACGTGAGCGCCGCCGCGATCGAACAGGCAAAGTCGTACTTGGTCGTCTTGCCGGAACCGAACTGCATCGACTCACTGATGTCCACGAGCAGCGTCGTCCGCAGATTGGTCTCTTCTTCGTACTGTTTAATGTAATACTTGTCGGTCTTCGACCAGACCTTCCAGTCGATGCGGCGGACGTCGTCGCCCGGCACGTACTCCCGGTGCTGTACGAATTCGATCGACTGCCCGAAATAGGGGCTGCGGTGCTGACCGGACAGGAATCCTTCCACCACCTGCCGCGCCTGGAGTTCCAGCCGGGACACGCGGGCGACCGCTTCGGGGGACAGGTATTCTTTGAGATCAGCGGGCATCGTCTATGAGTGGTCAAACAATCTTTGATTCAATAGGTCGGGTGCCACGGGCGTCCCGCCAGTGCATTGCCGGGTTGACGTCCTCTGTGGCAAAGCCAGTGGGATCCGTCAGAGCAACTTTGACGGCGCACGAGTGGGCCACGGGTGGTTGCCAGTGGGACATACGACAGCGGTTTCCCGGTTCGTGTTTCCTTCACGCGACCCACAAATTGTTCTCTGCTACGCAGCGAAAATCTTCTGCAAGCGGGGATCGCTGGTGAGTTCGCCTTCTTTGGACGGGGTTTCGGCGATCAGTTTCTCGATGACCTGGTCCTCCGTGACTCCGTCACTCTCGGCGGCGAAGTTCGTCACGATGCGGTGCCTCAGCACGGGGGCGGCCAGAGCCTGGATGTCTTCCGTGGAGACGTGCGTGCGACCGTTGAGCAAAGCGCGGACCTTTGCCCCGAGCAGCAGGTATTGCACGGCGCGGGGGCCTGCGCCCCAGCTCAGCCAGTCGTTGACGAAATCGGGGCAGCCCGGTTCGCCGATGCGCGTCTGGCGAACGAGGGCCAGGGCGTAGTCGACGACGTGATCGGTGACCGGGACCTGACGCACGATCTGCTGCAGTTCGATGATTTCTTCTCCGGTCAGCACCTGGGTGACGTCGTCCGTCTGAATGGCGGTGGTTTGAATGGCGATCTGCTTTTCCTCGTCGAAGCTGGGGTACTTCACGAACACTTTGAACATGAAGCGGTCCTGCTGGGCTTCGGGGAGTTGATAGGTTCCCTCCTGCTCGATCGGATTCTGCGTCGCCAGCACGAAGAACGGATCGTTGAGCGTGTGCCGGGTCTGTCCGACGGTGACCTGCCGCTCCTGCATCGCTTCCAGCAACGCCGCCTGCGTTTTGGGCGGCGTGCGATTGATCTCGTCCGCGAGCACGACGTTGTGAAACAACGGTCCCTGAATGAACCGGAACTCGCGTTCGCCGGTGTCGCGATTGGTCTGCAGGACGTCGGTGCCGGTGATGTCGGCCGGCATCAGGTCGGGGGTGAACTGAATCCGAGAAAACCTCATCGAGAGCGATCGCGACAGGGTGCTGATCATGAGGGTCTTCGCCAGGCCGGGCACGCCCTCCAGCAGGCAGTGGCCCCGGCTGAAGAGGGCGATCAGCAACTCGTCGATCACATGTCCCTGACCGACAATGACCTTGGACATCTGCTCGCGGATGCTCGAATACGCACCGCTCAATTTGTCGATCGATTCCTGAGGCGTCATGGAGAATGCGTCTTTCGTGAGAGATCGGGGCGCGACGGCGAAGGAATTCGCAGGCGAACGGTCCCCGTGGACAACAGCGGCGAGCGTCCCAAAACTGTATCGTATGCAACTCCGGCCAGCGCGGTGAAGTATCAGCGACGAAGAATCCGCGACTCGATCGCTCATTCGTCGCGAGCGGATCGCCGCGAAATCTGATTGAACTGCTCTTCGATCCTGTCCCGCAGGCTGGATGTCACGTCGGGATACTGGTCGGCGACGTTCAACATGTCGGCGACGTCGTCCGGCTTCAGAAAGAGCCAGGTTTCTTCCGGGGGATCGCCGCCATGCCGGGCTTCGCCGATGACGCAACGGAATTCCGGCGTGCGCACGCTCCATCCGACGTCCGCCCCACCGGAGAACACGCATTCCCGCCGGGGCGCGTGATGGCTGCCTGCAACCGCCGGCAGAAGGCTGATGGAGTCCTCGGTCGGCGGCTGCATGTCGATTTTGAACCAATCGGCGAGCGTCGCGAAGACATCCGGTGTGCCGGCGAGCCGGCGACGGCGGGTTCCCCAGTGCTCAGCGCCCGATCGGTGAATCAGCAGTGGAACCCTCAAGTGCGGATCGAGGAGCGGCGGGCAACCGTCAGCGATCGCCGGGTGAGTTCCCAGGAGATCGCCGGCCCGTCCCGTCACGATCAACAGCCAATCGGCGGTATGCTCCACGTCGAGTCGGTCGAGGAGAAGTCCGAGCCAGGCGTCAATCGCCGAGACATACGCCGCGTAGACGGCGCGATTGAGGTTCGTCAGCTCACGCGACGCGGATGTTTGGAATCGGTGAAACAGTCCGGCTGTTGACAGTTCAGCCAGGCCGGAGGCGAGTCGATCGTCGGTGGTGCGTGATCTGGAAGACGCCCGGTCTTTGTCGTTCTCTTCTGTTAAAGAGGACAGCAGGAGGTTGAATTCCCGCTCATCGAAGAATTCATCCCAGTAAGCGCCGGCCACTTCGGCCGGAGGCAGCCAGGGAGACGGGACGCCCCGCGAGGCAACCCACAAGAGCGACGGCGTACTGCTCGCGGATGGTTCATCCAAGAGTGCGATTGCCGCGTCGATCAGTTTGCGGAACGGTCGTTCCGCAGCCGGCGCTTCGGGCGCGTCGCTTCCTTTCACGTGGATCGACCGATCGCTGTGCCCTAGGATGCTGTCGTCCGCGTCATCCTCGCTGCAGAGGGAGACCCGCACGCCGGCCTCGCCCAAGGCGGAAATCAGCTCCAGCCGGTCGTGATCCGGACCCGTCGCCGATCGATAATTTGGATCGGACGACGGCGGGGGAACGGCGGCGAAGCAGTTGTCAAAAGTGACGGCGCTGCTGGCCAGGCGGTCGAGATACGGCGTCTCGATCCAGGAATTGCCGTAGCACCCCAGAAAATCGACGGAAAGATGGTCGAACTCGACAACGACGGCATGCATCCCGCAATTCTATGAATGCAGGAGGCTCGTGAGCCAGCTTGCCGATCAGAGGATTCTGTTGGTGCGGCGTGTCACAAGAGGATCCGGCGGTTATTGGGGCAACATGGCGCAGGATTGCCGGGATCGACCGGAATTGCATAGAATTCTGGGCTCGAATCACGATCGGTCGTGGTGGCCGACATGTTGGATCTGAGAGTCTCGGACCCGCGACCGGAAAGCCGGGCGGGCGATTGATCGGAGGAATGAGTGGTCAAGTTGCGTTTGCGTGATAATGAATCGGTGCAGGAGGCAGTCCGTCGGTTTCGAAAGTTGGTTGAGCACGCCGGAGTGAAGCGCGAGATGCGCCGCCGCGAATTCTACGAAAAGCCGAGCGAAACCAAGCGGCGGGAGCGCCGCAAAGCGGAACGCCGGGCGCGCTTCAGCCAGATGCAGTCGAGATAGCGCACGACGCACTTTGCAGCGATCGATTTTCGACGCCGAGGCGCAAAGACGCAGAGAACCGCAAAGCGTGGAAGGCACCCAGAGACCGCAGCGGGTGGATCAACCTTGACTGCTGGTCTTTCGCGTCGCAGGTTCGACGGCGCGTTTTCAATTCGTTTCTTCGCTCTCGATTCGAAACGATGAGCGGCATTGGATTTTTCGGCGCGTTGCCGGGCTGACGTGGTCTGTGAATTGCACTGGCAGAGCAAGTGGCACGTGCCGGTTCCACGTTGACACCCCGCGTGCACTTTCAACATGCGGCGAGGGCGCGGTCGATGCGCGCGATGCAGCGTTCCCGACCGAGGAGTGCGAGGCAGTCGAACATGCCGGGACCGGCCGGCTTGCCGGTGACGGCGACGCGCAGGGCGTGGATGATCTGGCCGATCTTGATGTCCTTCTCCTCGACAAAGGCGTGCAGGTCGGCATCGAGGGCCGCTGCTTCGAAGGGTTCGACGGTCGCGAGCCGCCCACGATATTCGCCCAGCAGTTGTGACGCCTCGTCCGGCTTGCGAATTCGTTTCTCGAACGCCTTTTCGTCGAAGGCCAGCGCCTCGTCGTCGACAAAGTACTCGTCATAGCTCAGCACGTCGCTGAAGAGTTTGACCCGCTCGCCCAGTGCAGTAACGAGGCGCGTCACGAAGGAACGGGTGTCCTCTGTAACCGGATCGGTGATCCAGCCCGCTTTGGTGAGATAGGGCAGACAGCCGTTGACCTTTTCATCAAGAGGCAGGTCGCCCATCCAGTATTCCTGGTAGGCCAGCAGTTTGTCGGGATCGAGGCCGGCCGAACTCTTGACGACGCGGTCCAGCGTGAAGTTCTCCGTGATGAACTCGCGGGACATGTTCTCCGTCTTGTCGTCGTACGACCAGCCAAGCCGCGCAAGGCCGTTGAAGACCGCTTGCGGCAGAAACCCGATCTTCTCGTAGTAGGCGACCATCACAGGGTTGAGCGTGGCGGAATCTCCTTCGCCGATCAGCGGAAAGACGCGATCGGCGAGGTCGAACAGCTTCTTGAACTGCGGACTCTTGCGGTACTTCTCGATCTGCTTCTCCCGTTTGCTGAGCTTCTCTTTTGATCCCGGCGCCGCGACGAACGGAATGTGGGCGAACTCGGGCAGATCGAATCCCAATGCCTGGAACAGCAGCGCCTGCACCGCCGTGTTCGTAAGATGCTCTTCCGCACGGATCACGTGCGAGATCTTCATCTGCGCATCGTCGACGACGGTGGCGAAGTTGTAGAGCGGGCTGCCGTCGCCCCGCATGATGACCGGGTCGGAGATCAGGCCGCAGTCCCATTCGACCCGGCCCCGGACGTGATCGTCGATCGCGACCGAGCGGTCGCGCGGGACGAGAAACCGGATCACATACGGCTTGCCTTGCGCTTTGAGGTCGTCTCGCTTGGCCTCCGAAAGTTCGAGCGACCGCCGGATGTTGAGGTAAGGCTGCTTCTCCTGCTCCGCCGCCGCACGGTCGGCCTGCACGACTTCGGGCGGGTCGAAGTCCTCGTAGGCCTTGCCTGCTGCGAGCAGTCGATTGACGGCCTCGGTGTAGAGGTCGCCGCGTTGCGACTGGAAGTAGGGTCCGTATTCGCCGCCGACCTCGGGTCCTTCGTCCCAATCCAATTCGAGCCACCCAAAGGCGTCCAGAATCGGTTGCAAAGCGTCCTCGACGTTCCGCTCTCGATCGGTGTCGTCAATCCGCAGCACGAACTGCCCGCCGTTGTGCCGCGCCCAGAGCCAGTTAAACAGCGCGGTCCGCATTCCGCCGATGTGCATGTAACCGGTCGGCGAGGGGGCGAAGCGCGTACGCACGGTGGGCATGAGTGACTCCGGTCGTGGGAGGATCGTTCAACACAGAGACACGGAGGTTATCCGGAGGTCGCGCAAAGTTCACCGCCAGGCGAGCCGTGAGCCCACGGATACGTACTTCGTGCCGTTCGCAAGCGAAAGCGCCAAACATCACACAAGGACGGACCCCAGGCGCACTCACATCGACAACACACGCAACACAATCGACGACACTCCGCCTCGTATCAGTCAGGACTGAACTGTCCCCTAATCCAATGAAATGTAACACCTTGCGCCGTCTGTCCAACATCTGAATCCCAGTGGCACAAATCATGCAAATTCTGCCTGTAACAACGGTGCACGCCATTCGCTGAAGACAGCAACGCGAGGCAATGCATCCCAATGACGGGATCGGCACCACAGCCCTCCCAGACACCGAACACACAGGAGCAGGAACATGACGCCGGCGATTGGATATGCAATTCGTGAACAGAACCGTCCGATTCTCAGTGACCCCGCGATCAATGCGGCGGAAATCACCTTCGAGCGGGCGGACGACCCGCTCCGCGTGGACAAGTACGTCCGCGACATGGAGTTCGATCTCGTCAGCGTGCATGCCCTCAAGCTCTCGGTGGCCAGCCCGGAAGGCCCCGGCGTCAACTATCTCGAAGCCCTGAAGGCGATCGCGATTGAAAACGGCGCCGAGTCGATCAGCGATCACATGGGCTTCACTCGCGACGGACACGACGGCGTGGAACTGGGCCACTTCGCCCCTCCGCCCTATACGCAGGTCGCGCTCGACGCCACGTCGCGCAACGTCGACCTGATCCAGGACTACTTCGGCGACACGCGGTTTTACCTGGAAAACATTGCCTACCTGTTCCAGTTCGAGGGCGAGATGACCGAAGCCGAGTTCCTCAAAAAGGTGCTCGAGCGGACCGGTTGCGGCTGGCTGCTGGACGTCACCAACGTCTACGCCAACGCGATCAACTTCGGGTACGACGCTTACGAGTTCATCGAAGAGGTGATGCCGGCCGCCGACGCCGTGCAGATGCACCTTGCCGGCGGCTACTGGGACGAGAAGGCCGAGATGTATATTGACAGCCACTCGCATCCGATTCCGCAGGACGTCTTCAAACTCTATCGCCGCTCGCTCGAACTGGCGGGTGACAAGTGCAACGCCGTCTTCATCGAGCGGGACCAGAACTTCCCGGATGAAGCCGGCTGGCGCGGCGAAGCCCGGCAGGTTC
>ERZ869936.1067-NODE-1067-length-21302-cov-6.140537_pt1 | contig 21302 bp, 25 predicted proteins | sample MGYA00520876_ERZ869936 | MGnify/ENA primary metagenome ERZ869936 (study PRJEB32218, sample SAMN09650985) | biofilter metagenome | isolation source: enrty point of leading RO module | place: Saudi Arabia: Thuwal, RO plant located on Red Sea | collected 2016-02-17 ...
TTTTTTTTGTTTTTTTCAACTGAATCAGATAATGAGTATGTGTGTCTGCTAGATGTTCCTGTACAAATAATAAAGTAATCGCAAATTGAATTATCTATTCCTTTAAGATTTAATAGAACGATATCTTCTGCTTTTTTTTCTTGTAAACCTTTAATGGCTTCTTCTGCTAATCGTTTTGATGAGTACTTCAATTTCTTCTCTGTCATTAATTTTTTTAGTTAGTTTGCAAAAATAGTGATTTTATGTAGTTAAAGTCATTGATTATAACATAAGTTAACAAATAAACTTGCAAATAGTTGGACATAACATAGTTTGGCTAGATGAAATTTCATCTACAAATGACTATTGTATTGAGTTGTGTAAATCTAATTTAGCTGCTGAAGGGCTTGTTGTTGCTGCAAGTTCTCAAGTAAATGGGAAGGGGCAGAGAGGTAACGATTGGGTAGCTGAAAAAGATAAAAATTTAACCTTTAGCATTTGTTTATTTCCTAAATTGACTGTAGAAAATCAATTTGTTTTAAATAAAATAGCGTCACTGTCGATTTGTGATTTTCTAGGTAAGCTAGATATTAAGTCTCAAATTAAGTGGCCAAATGATATTTTAGTAGATAGCAAAAAAATATGCGGAATTCTTATAGAAAGTGGAATTCAGGGGAAAGAGATTGTTTACAGTGTTTTGGGAATTGGACTAAATGTAAATCAAAAGTTATTTGAGGGCTTTAATGCAACATCTATTTTTAATTTGACAGCACAAAAAATGGATTTAAAAATGCTTTTAGAACAGTATTTGAAATCATTTCAATATTACTATTTGTTATTGCAGAGCAAACAATTTAATAAAATTGAAAGCGACTACTACTCTTTACTTTATGGATATAAGAAAGTAAATAAGTTTGAAGATGAAAAAGGTATTTTTGCAGGTGTGATTGAGGGAATTGACAAGCATGGAGCTCTGGTAATATCTTCAGATGCTCGAGAAAAAAGCATTTACCAACTAAAAGAAATTAAAATACATTATTAAGCTAAGTCATATTTATATCTTTGTAACCCTAATTTAAAATTTATGAGAGGATTTTTAATTAAAGTAATTTCTATACAACTCCTATTACTGATTTTATGGGCATGCGCAAAGGTTCCAATTACCGGAAGGCGCCAAATGAATTTGTTGCCTGAAAGTGAATTAATGACAATGAGCTTAGATCAGTACAACCAGTTTTTGAGTGAACATAAAAAAGTGCCTGATACTGACCCTAGAACACAAATGGTAAAGAGAGTGGGTAAAAAAATTGCAGATGCGGTAACAGAGTTTTCTAAGGATAATAAAAAAATGCAAAAACGTATTAAAAACTTTGAATGGGAATTTAACTTAGTTGAAGACAATATTGCTAATGCCTGGTGTATGCCTGGAGGAAAGGTTTGTTTTTATACGGGTATTTTGCCAATTACAGCAGATGAAACAGGGCTTGCGGTAGTGATGGGGCACGAAATTGCACATGCTATTGCCCGACACGGTAATGAGCGGATGTCACAGGGGCTTGCAATGCAGGCTGGTGGAGCGACTATAGGTGCCGTTATGGGTTCAAATCCAACTTTAGGAAATCAAATTTTTATGCAGGCAATAGGAGTAGGAGGACAATTAGGAATGTTAAAGTTTTCTAGAAAGCATGAATCAGAAGCTGACCACATGGGATTAATTTTTATGGCAATGGCGGGATATGACCCGAGAGAGGCAGCAAGTTTTTGGGAAAGAATGAAAGAAGCAGGCGGTGGGGCTCCTCCGGAATTTTTAAGTACTCACCCAAGCCATGACAGCCGAATTGAAGATATCAAAGATCATTTGCCTGAGGCAATGACTTATTATAATCCGAGCAAATAATTACATTTGCCGAAAATTAATGCACCCGTAGCTCAACTGGATAGAGCATCTGACTACGGATCAGAAGGTTTGGGGTTCGAATCCCTACGGGTGTACTTTTTACCAAAATAGGTTAAATCACCTACTTAATTTTACTAGTTTTTACCTTATCAATTTACACTTTTTCACTCTATTTTCTTGTCTTTTTTATGGGGATTTTTGCTTTATAATTAATCAAAGCAAAGAATGAAGAGTTTTATTCAATTTACCATAGCAATGTTCTTAGTATTTAATCTAAGTGCAAACAATAATGCAATTAGAATTAAAATAACCGGAAATGGCTACTCTGATGAGACTGTAGTTCGGTTACATGCTAATGCTACGGTATATTTTGACGGTAATTACGATGCTTGGAAGTTGATTAGTTCTAATCCTAATGTTCCTTCAATCTATACGCAAATTAGCCCAACACAGAAATTATCTATTAATGCTTTACCTGAATTTAATAAGGATACAGCTATTTCTATATTTACCAATATCCCTGTTAGCGGAAATTATGCAATTACCATATCTGAAGTTTTTCCACTGGATAGTTCATATAAAATTTCCTTAACTGATAATTCAACAGGAATTCACTATTTTTTCAAAAGCGATACTACTTTTAGTGTTCAGTTACAAGCAATGCAGGCACAGGCTAGCTTTACATTCAATATTTCTAAAGCAGCACAAATTACTGTTTTAGATGAAGATTGTTTCGGGAATAACAATGGCTCTGTTCAGCTTACAAAAAATGGAAATACAAACTGGCAAATAAAATTATACAATGCCCAAAATACATTAATACAATCTATTCAAAGTGCAAGCTTTACTAAATTAATTGATAGCCTATTGGCCGGAAATTATTATTTAGAAATTTTAAGTAAAGGAATTGTTGAAGAAGTGAACTTTTCTGTTCAGCCCGGTGTCTTGGTAGTTGTAAATTATTCTTTATCTAGTGACACCGTCTATTTATCTGAGGGTGCAAATATGCAGTTTAGTAATAATTCAGTTAATGCGTTAAATTATCTATGGGACTTTGGTGATGGAGTTACGAGTACTCTTACAAATCCTTCGCATAATTATAGTTCTGTGGGTAATTACGAAGTTTCGTTGAAAGGATTTAATGGTGGGTGTTATGCAGAAATGAAAGACACCATTACTGTTGAATTAAATAAAACAATAATCACTTCTATTACAAATGCAGATTATACTTCAATGGATTTATTGCACTTTGGAAATAATACTTTTGAAATAAAGTCAAACACTAATAAAGAGAAATTGCTTTTTGTTACCGACATGAACGGTAAATGCGTATTACAAAATAACTTTACAGATGTTAGTTTTAAGTTTGATTTAGGCTTATTTCAGTCCGGTGTTTATGTTGTTTCAGCAGTTTGTGAGAATGAAAAGATAACTGAAAAAATAGTTATTTTTTAAAATTGAAACTCACTTTAGTACCATTCTTAGAATGAATGCTGACATCTCCCTCAAGTTGTTCTATTAGGGAAGTAATAATTGTAAAACCAAGCGAAGTAGAATTTTCTAAATTAAAGTCATTAGGTACTCCTAAACCATTATCTACTACTTGTACAAATACTTGTTCATTGCTTTCCTCAATTGAAACTTGAGTTTTTGGGTTTACACTATCTTCTTTAAACGCATGTTTAAAAGAGTTTACGACAAGCTCATTTAAAATTAATCCTACTGAAATAGAAGTATCCAGGTCTAAAAAAATATCTTTTTCAACCTCAAACTTTAGCTCTATTTTGTTGTGATATGGATAAGTTCTTGAAATTTCTTTCACAAGCTCAATAGCATAATTGCTAAAATTAATTTGTGCAAAATTTTCAGTTCGGTATAATTTTTCATGCACTAATGCCATTGATTTTATTCGGTCCTGACATTCTTTAAATTGTATTTTAGCTTCTTCGTCTTTTAAAATACTAGATTGTAGGTTAATAAGGCTAGAAACTAATTGTAAATTATTTTTAACTCTATGATGAATTTCTTTTAACAAGGTTTCCTTTTCGTGAAGTGATATATTTGCTGAGGAGAGTTCTTCTCCTAACATATTTATACCTACTGCCAAACCATCAAACTCATTATTTGAATTTGAAACTAAGGCTTTCTTTTTAAAATCTTTGTTGCTGTAAGAAATAATTACGTTTGCCATTTCACGTAATCGCTCATCACAACTTTCTTTACAACTAATTAAGTATTCAATTTCACTTATGTTTTCAGTGATAAATGATTCTATTTCATCAAAAGATATTTTTTTTGGAGGAATATCCTTTATTCTGCAGATGAGTTTATAAAGCTCTTTTTGGTATGTAGTATTTATGCTATCCATGAATATATGGAGTTAACCATTTTATGGCTTTTTCCTTACTGTTAAATAGTTTGGTTGGTACGGTGGGTGAGCTTAAATTGATAAAATAGTTTCCAATCATTCTACTTATGGGAGATTTAATGACCATAGCCAACGAATTAATGAGTGGTTCTCTTCCTTTCATGGCAAAATGGTCTCTAGCTTCTTTAGTAATACTTTTTATGTTATTTAAATCAACAAGTAGCGGGTATTTTTTTTCTCCGCTCAATTTTCTTACCATTTCGGTATTGTTTTTTGCTGCCTCTAAATCAATGATAGCATTTAATTTAACTTCTGTATAGATGATGTTATCAGATAGCCAGGTTTTAAACTCTTTACTTTCTAATTCTGTTTCCATACAATACCAAATATAGTAAAAATAGTGTAATTATATGGTTAAGAACTCTTTAAAATCATTCAGGTAATGACTGCCATCTACCATCAAAGAAATTAAAAATGCTACTGACCCGAATGATGATAAAACGATTCCAATAATAGCGCAAACTCTACCTGCTTTTAAATTATTGTAGGAAACACTTGTGTATAAGTTTGGATTGGCTTCATATAGTTCTATTGCTTGTTTTGAAAGGTAAAGTGCAATTATTCCAAATATCAAACCTATAATTCCGTAGCAGCAACAAAATACTATGGATAATATTCCTAACACCAGAACTCCGGTTGAGTTAGGGAGTTCTCTTTTATTTATTTTTTCATCAACTATAGAGTCCATTTTGTGTTAATTTTAGTACGTAGCTAGTCATTATTATCAAACAAGTAAAAACAAACCAAAGTTTAAGTGCTTTTGCGCCAAATGTAAATTTAAACTTTATATGTAATGCTAGAAAAGTAAAAAGCATAATAATTGGTATAAGAGCAGGATATAACATAAAACTTTCTGTAAAATCTCCGTTTATTAATGCTAAAAAGGAGCGTTGCATGCCACATCCTGGGCAATCAAAACCAAAGTATTTTTTATAAAAGCACGGGAGCAAATAAGATTCTAAGTCCAATTTTTAGTTGTTTAAAACCAAATGTAATAAACTTACTTATTGTTTAATAACAGACTGGGTAGAAATAATGGAACCGTCTGTATGTATTACTGAAATAAAATAAATTCCTTTTGACAACTCATTAACGTCAAACTCAAAGTTTGTTTCTCCATTCAGGTTAGTTTTTTTTATTAAAGTTCCAAAACTATTGTATATATAAATACTACTTTCATTACCCGATAGGGAAGAAATAACTAGCTTGTTTTCAATTGGATTAGGATAGATAGAAGGCTTTTTCACATTATCTGAAGGAATAAAAATAGTATTATGGTACTCTACTTCACCATTAAAATCTATTTGTTTTAACCTAAAATAGGCATCAAGCTTTTCTTCAAACCGCTCTTGGTATTTATATTCTTTACCGGTGGAGCTTGTTCCTAATCCGTTTTCATCATAGACCTTTTCAAAATGATAACCGTCATAAGATTTCTCTAATTCAAATTTTTTGTTGTTTACTTCAGATGCTGTTATCCATTTAAGAAAATTTTTAGCATTTTCCTTATATCCTTCAAAACTTACAAGATTTACTTTTAAGGGATTGCAATTAAGTGAAGCCCCATTTGTTAAGCTCCAATTTAAGTTAAAAGGAGATGCGGTAGCTGAATAATTATCAATTACCAGTATAAAGACATCACCTGTATTAGCGTTAATGGTGTCAACAAATCTATTTCCACCTACTCCTTCAGTATTGTCTGTTTCAGTGGCTAAAAGACCAGTATTTCCTCCACCAGCAGCGTAAGAACACCTTAAGGGAGTTCCTGATGGCGGACAGATTGTACTTGAGGTAGAGCCACTTGGATAGGGTCCCCAGACAGCAAAGTCGTAATCATCAGTTCCATTAGATGGGGAAATAGTAAAGGCAAATGTGCCTGCATTGGTGGCTTCAAAAAAATACCAAGAAGATTGATGTTCTATACTTAAACATCCGCTATTACCAGCATTTAATTCTTGTGTTCCAAAGCCACTGCTATTTCCTGTAAATGGGGCACTAGAGCAAACCGTTGTTCCACCGTTACAATCTTCTCTTCCCGGAGGTGGAGGGCATGGTGCAGGTGAGGCTCCAAAAGTTAAGTTCCATCTAATTAAAGTTCCTACATCACCACAGGCATCATCGGTGATTTCTAGTCTCCATGCACCGTTTGGATTTTGACCATTATTGGCAGTTCCTAAATTACCCTCCGGAATATAAGTTCCTGAAAATGGCGCAGTTCCTCCAGTTACATTTCCTGACGCTCCACTCATATTGAAACAAGTATTCGTGCCTCCATTACCATAGTTGTTCCCACTACCTCCATTATCGGTAGTAAGCTCAATTCTGGTATTATCCGGTGCAATTAAAAATATATCCAGGTCTGAATCCCAAGTATGATTAATTCTAATACATACTGTTTCTAAACCGAATGTAGTGCAGTTGATTGCCGAAGATAAACCACTAACATTTATTGTATTTGTAACAGCCGATCCACAATCGGGAATAGCCATATTAGGGCTTGAAGAGAAAGTTTGACTATAAATTCCAAATGAATAAAAAGTTAATACTATGGCAAATAAATATTTATTCAATAAATTCAATTTTGTTGCTAATAGGGTAATTGTTAAGCATTAATTTATCTCTTAATTCTACTAAATCGTATTTATGAATAGAAGTAACAATAAATGCCTTTTGCTCTAAGTCAAAAGTAGCCTTAGCATCTCCCATAATATCTATTAAATCTGCTTTTATTGCCTTAGCTTCGGCTTCGGTGTCAACATTATCTACAATAATTTTATAAGTAAATGTGGCTGATTGAGAAAAGGATTCATTTGCAACTATTGACAGAACAATAGTTAATAAAAAAGTAAGTTTTTTAAGCATAAACACCTAGTTAGGTAAAACCAAATATCCGACTTTTTACTTATTGAACCAAAATAAAACCTATTATTTTTCAATAATATTAGATGAATTAACTTAAAATTACGCTGAATGTAAAATTTTATAGGGATAAAAGAGCTTTGTGAACTTCTTTGATTTGCTGTTCTAGATTTGATTTTTTCTGATTTTCAATAATAAAATCAGCTAGAGGCTTTTTTTCTTCATCTGTCCATTGATTTTTCATTCTTGCCAACACTTCTTCTTCTGTAGTGTTATCTCTTTCTATTATTCTTTTGACTCTTGTGTTTTTATCTGCAATAATCAAAATGATTTTGTCAAGTTGCTTGTATGTTCCTGTTTCGAATAATATAGCAGCTTCCTTTATGGTGTAAGGATAATTTTGATGTTGATTAAGCCAGGCCGTGTATTCATTTGCAACTTCAGGATGAATGATGCTGTTTAATTGCTCTTTCTTTGATTTATCTGAAAATATGATTGCGGCAATTTTTTTACGGTCAACTTGGCCGTTTTTTACCACATCTTTTCCAAAGATAGCCTCAATTTTCTCAACTATTCTTGGGCTATTGAGAATGTTTTTGGCTACATCATCGGCATAAAAAACAGGAACTCCAAGTTTTTCAAATTCTTTGCAAACGGTAGTTTTACCGCTGCCAATTCCACCTGTAACACCTACTTTAAGCATTAATTAAGAAAGTAAGTTTGAAATAAGGTGTATCTCAAACTATGATTTCGGCTCTTCAAATTCTGAAGCAATAGCTGATTTTTCAACTTTTAACTGAGCGCCACCTTGCACTTCAATAATTACAGTTGTGTCTTTAACTTCTGCAATTTTACCGTGAATGCCACCAATGGTTACTACCTTAGAGCCTTTTACTAAGCTTTCTCTGAATTTCTTTTGCTCTTTGGCTTTCTTTTGTTGTGGTCTAATCATAAAAAAGTAAAAAACCACTACCATTAATACCAACATTAATATTGTTGACATTCCACCACCTTCTCCACCTTGTGAAGCCATTAAAATTATATTCATCATATTATTCATTTGTTAATTTATTTTGTTTCAGGTATTAATATTTCGCCTTTTAGCGCTACTACAGATACATTAGGTTCTGTGTTGGCATTTATAGTTACTGTTACGTGTTTAAATCCTTCTTTACCATTACTGTCAAAAACCACATCTATTTTTCCTTTTTCTCCCGGAGCAATGGGTTCAGTTGGCCACTGAGGTACGGTACATCCACAACTTCCTCTTGCTGTACCAATAATTAATGGATATTCTCCGGTGTTTTTAAATGTAAAAGAATGTTCTACTTTTTCACCTTGAGTAATTTTCCCAAATTCATATAGCTCGTTTTCAAATTCAATAGAAGTAATTTTTTCTACTAAATCAGTTGTAACTTCTATATCTTCTTTTTTTTCTTCTTCTTTACAAGAGAATGTAAAAAGTAAGGATGATACAGCTAATGATAATACTATTTTTTTCATTTTACCTTATTGTTAAATATCAATTTTTATTGCATTAAACCTCTTCCGGTTTTTTTGAGCTCACCTTTTTTGGTGTATTCTGCTACAAATTTATCTAAAATACCATTAATAAACTGTTTGCTTTTTGGAGTGCTGAACCATTTTGAAAGTTCTATGTACTCATTTAAAGTTACCTTGACAGGAATAGAAGGGAAATAAATTAATTCCGTCATCGCCATTTTCATTAAAATAATGTCGGCTAAAGCTATTCTGTCTAACTCCCAATTAACAGCTTTTTTATCAATAACTTGCTCAAACTCTTTTTCATGTTTTACAGTGGCTAAAAATAAATCTGATACAAATGCTTTGTCTTCATCATCTTTAAGGCTGTAAGGTATTTTAATCTCTCTGTTTTCCTGCATGCTTTCTATCGTTTTTATGATTTGATACAGAGCCAGGTCTATATCTTCATAAGTCCAGTACATAGATGCGTCTTCTATTTTAGAGATAAGCACTTCATCTTCAGAAATCAATTCTTTAAAAAGTTTTATCACAAATTCCTTGTCCCAATCAAAGCTGTCTTTATCTAAGTTCATATATTTTGAAAAGGCTTCACTTGCTCTCATTTTTGTGAAGAAAGCCTTAACTTCGTCATAATAAATTTGCCAACTGATACTTTTCTTTTTAATCAGCTCCTGAAGTGCTTCGTTTTTTTGAAGAGACTTAAAAATCCTGTTGTTTACAAATTTTAAATTCGGATTTAGGTCTTCTTCAGTACGAATATGCTTTTTTCTGTTTTCTTCAATCCTAAGTTCGGCAAGGTGAATAAGTTCAAATCCAAAAGCAAGAAATAGAAGGTATAAATCATGAAATCGTTCAATTCCATGAAATACTTCATTAGTTGATTTAGTAATGTTTTTTTCATCTGTTTGAAAAAAAGCATACAATCCTTGAAATATTTTAACCCTCAATATCCTCCTACTCAGCATTATAAATGAACTTAAAAATGAACTTAATATGATTGTTTAATCTTACCTACTGCAGCAATTCGTTCTTCGGCAATTTTATTGGCTGCTTGGTAAGTAAGAATGTTATTTTCTTTACTGTATTTGTATATGTTTAATGTGGTATTATAAATGTTTTCTGTTAATTCCATTGCTCTATCTCTGCCATAACCTTCTACTTCTGAGTTAACATTAATTAGTCCGCCTGCATTAATTAAATAATCGGGTGCGTAAAGTATTCCTTTGTCTGCAAGCATTTTTCCATGTGCTTTTTCATTGGCTAATTGATTGTTTGCTGCACCGGCAACAATGCTACACTTTAACTGATGAATTGTGGCATCATTAAGGGTTGCACCTAATGCACATGGAGCGTACACATCCATATCAAGTTCATAAACATTTCCATTAGCAATTTCTACCGCACCGTGTTGTTTTTTTATGGCTTGAAGTTTTTCATCTCTTATATCACTGATAAAAACTTTAGCACCTTCTTTAACTAAATAATCAACTAAAGCTTCACCTACGTGCCCAATACCCTGAACTAATACTTTTTTACCATTTAGGCTTTCATTACCCGTCAATTCTTTCATAGATGCTTTCATTCCCATGTAAACACCATAGGCTGTTACGGGAGATGGGTCACCACTTCCGCCTAATGAAGGAGGTAAGCCGGTTACAGAGTCTGTCTCCATGTGAACGTATTCCATATCTTTTGGACTAATACCTACATCTTCTGCAGTAATGTATTTTCCTCCTAAACTGTCAACAAATTTTCCAAATCTTCTGAATAAAGCTTCCGTTTTTTGGGTGTAAGAATCACCGATAATAACTGCTTTACCACCACCTAGGTTTAATCCGGTAATGGCAGCTTTATAACTCATACCTCTTGAAAGTCTTAAAACATCATTTAAAGCTTCCAATTCATTTTGATACATCCACATCCTAGTTCCACCTAAAGCCGGCCCAAGAGTAGTATTGTGAATGGCTATAATTGCTTTTAATCCGGTAGCATTATCTTGGCAAAAAACAACTTGTTCATGGTCATAAGTAACCATATTTTGAATAACCGGGTTTTCTAAACCTAATTGTTCACTGACTTCTGCAATTTCAGACATATTAAATATTTTTAGATTTTGAATTTACTACCTTTGTATTTTGAAAAGGCTTGCAAAAATAGGTACTTTTTTGATAGAACCAAACCACTTATGAATTGGTTTAGTTGTAGCGACAGAAAAAATGGAGAAATAAGTTAGTGAAATCGTTATTACACCTCAATAAATACTTTTTAAAGTATAAGTACAGACTGATATTTGGAATAGTTTTTATCATCATATCCAATATTTTTGGAATTATTCCTGCTCAACTTATTCGTAAGGCTTTTGATTTAGTAGGAAGTTCAATATTCGATTTAAAGTTTCTGGCGAATACACCGCTTGAGAGTTATTTCACAGAACACCTTACTACAATGCTATTGATTTTTGCAGGAACAGTTTTATTGATGTACTTGCTGAAAGGCCTATTTACTTTTTTAACTCGTCAGACTATTATAATAATGTCTAGACTTATTGAATATGACTTGAAAAACGAGATTTATGAGCATTATCAAAAGCTTCACTTAGGATTTTATAAGCAAAACAATACCGGAGATTTAATGAATAGAATTAGTGAAGATGTAAGCAGAGTAAGGATGTATTTGGGACCGGGCGTAATGTACACTATAAACTTAGTAGTGCTTTTTGTGATGGTTATAGCAACTATGGCTAGTATCAACGTTCGCCTTACAGTTTTTGTGTTAGCCCCATTACCTTTATTATCGTTTCTTATTTATAAGGTGAGTAGTGTTATAAATAGAAAAAGTGAAAGAGTGCAAGCGCAATTATCTACTATTTCAACTCTTTCACAAGAAACTTTCTCTGGAATAAGGGTTATAAAATCTTTTGTTAAAGAAAAGTTCTTGTTTCAAAAATTTGATGAAGAAAGTGAACTCTATAAGACGAAGGCTTTGTCATTAGCTAAAACACACTCCTTTTTTTTACCAACCATGATGTTGTTAATTGGATTAAGCACAACTCTTACCATTTATATAGGTGGTTTGGAGGCTATAAAAGGAAACATTACAACAGGAAATATTGCAGAATTCGTTTATTATGTAAATCAGCTTACCTGGCCTGTTGCTTCTTTGGGTTGGGTAACTTCATTGATACAGCGGGCAGCAGCTTCTCAAGAACGTATTAATGAGTTTTTACACACACAACCTGAAATTGTAAATCCAACTGAAGCAGTTGCTGAGATAAAAGGAAAGATTGAGTTTAAAAATGTAAGCTTTACATATCCACACACAAATATTCAGGCACTAAAAAACACAAGTTTTATTGTTAATCCGGGTGAAACAATTGCTATCATTGGACGAACAGGCTCAGGGAAATCTACTATTGCAAACTTAATTACACGATTATTTGACGTAACAACAGGAGAGATACTTATTGACGATAAGAAGATTAATGAAATTAATCTCAACAACCTTCGTGAAAATATTGGCTATGTTCCACAAGAAGTATTTTTATTCTCCGATAATATAACCAACAACATTGCTTTTGGAGAGAAAAAACTAGCTGACTCTCCTGAAATAATAGAACGTGCAGCTAAAAATGCTCACATTCACCATAATATTGTTGATTTTCCAAAGGGTTACGAAACAATGCTTGGGGAAAGAGGAATAACATTATCAGGTGGTCAAAAACAAAGAGTTTCGATAGCTCGTGCTATCATTAAAAATCCTAAAATTTTAATTTTTGACGATTGCCTTTCAGCCGTTGATACCGAAACCGAAGAAAAAATATTGAATAATCTTAAAGATATAATGGAAAACAAAACAAGTATTATTATTAGCCATAGAATTTCATCAGTACAAAATGCTGATAAAATAATTGTTTTACAAGATGGAGTGATATGCGAGAGCGGAAAACATGATGATTTAATGAAATTAAATGGAGTTTATGCCGATATTTATCATCAACAACTATCGGAACTTACAGAAAATACCCAAATATAGTTTTTCTTTTTTGCTCATTTTCGGATATAATTTTATACCAATCTTAAAAAAATATCGTCAAAAACTTGGTTTGTGTCGATTAAATTGGATAAATTTGTTTGATTAACTCATTTTTAATTAAACTATTAAGTGATGCAAGAAAACGATAACTCAGAAAACGGAGAAGATAATTCAAGAGGAAACGAAGTGTTTTCTAAATCAGTTAGAGCAGGAAAAAGAACTTACTTTTTTGATGTTAAATCTACCAGAGCTAACGATTACTATCTGACCATTACCGAAAGCAAAAGAAGATTTGCTAATGACGGAAGCGGTAAATTCTTTTATGAAAAGCACAAAGTGTTTTTATATAAAGAAGATTTTGAAAAGTTTTTAGAAGGCTTAAATGAGTCCGTTGACAAAATTAGAGAGTTAAAAGCCGAACAAGGCGAAGAAATTGTAGAGAAAGTAGCACAGGAGTTTACCGATGTTAGCTTTGACGACTTAGGCGATAAATAATTATAGTAAATAGTTTTAATTTTAAACCCACTTCATATTTTGGAGTGGGTTTTTTTATGGACAAAATCAAACAAATACTAGACACTTCTTCCAAAAAGAAACTTGATTTTCTGTTAAGTGAGATTAAGAAAAAGCCAGTTTTGGCTGAGGAGGTTTTGAGTTTAGCACTAATAAATGAACACCCTTTTAGTTGGAGAGCTGCATGGGCATTAAGTCATTATTCCAAAAAGAACAAAACTTTTATAGAATGTAATCAGGATAGAATAATCTTGAAATTGGAAGAAATTAAACATCCCAGCCAAGTAGGGTGTTTGTTGATTACCCTTAATAACATTGAGTTAGACTCTGAAAATCTGGGAATTGTTGCAGATGTTTGTATAGCAATGCTTAAAGGAGAAATAGAAGCAGGGTATATCAGAATGTATGCAATGGAGGTGATGATTAAAATTGCTAAGCAATATCCTGAGTTATCTCATGAGTTTATTGAAGTAATTGAATACGCTAAGCAAGGCTTTGAGAAAAACTATATAATTAGCAGGGCAGAAAAAGCAATTTATGAGTTAACAAAGCTAAAAGTTTAGTATTTGGTCAACATGCTTAGCAATAAATATTTTTGTCTTTTCATCGGTAACTAATTCATCCACAATTATTCCATCAACATGTGCAATTGCATTTTTAAAAGGTAGCACGGTTACATTTAGGTAGTTTAAGACATTTGTAAACTGGTCAAGCCCTCTCAGGTTTCCTGCTCTTCCCGAAGAGACTCCCACTAAGGCTGCCTTTTTACCTTTAAAGTGAATTGGTTTAATAGAATCGATAAACAACTTAGAAGCACCACTAAATCCGCCATTATACTCAGGAATTACAAACACAAATTTTTCAGCAGCATCAATATATTTTTTAATGTAGTCATTAAATCTTTTATCCTCAAAACCATACATTTTGTTTAGCTCAAATTTTTCAAAAACATCTATAAGGCTTAAAAATTTTACATCCTTAGTTTTTTGAGAAATTTGTTGAAAATATTCTTTAGCAACAATCATGGTATTGCTTTCTGGTCGGTTAGTTGCAGAAATTACTGTAATCATTAAATTATGTTTATAAAAAGTTAATAACTAAACATGCAACCCCTATATTTTGTTGTATTTTTGGACTGCTTTTGCAAAAGAAGCATTTAAACTTTTTAAAAGCAAATACAAACTTGTTTTGTAATAAAAATTGGCAGATAAATGAAGGTAACTTATTACGGACATTCTTGTTTTGAGTTGAACATAAGTGGAAAATCTCTTTTGTTAGACCCTTTTATTACTCCTAATCCTAAAGCAAAAGATATTAAGATTGAAAGTATAAAACCTGATTTTATGCTTATTTCTCATGGGCATGGCGACCATATTGCCGATGCGGTTGCAATTGCTCATCAATCAAGTCCTGTAGTGGTTTCCAATTATGAAATTATTACTTGGTTGGAAAAGCAAGGCGTTGAAAATGGAAAAGGATGTAATCACGGAGGCACTTTTAAATTTGATTTTGGCAGTGTTAAGTATGTAAATGCAATTCACTCAAGCAGTTTGCCTGATGGAAGTTATGGTGGAAATCCGGGAGGATTTGTCATTAAGTCAAGCGATAAAAACATTTATTATGCCGGTGATACTGCTTTGACAATGGATATGAAGCTCATTGCTGAAGAGACTAACATTGATGTTGCTTTTTTACCTATTGGAGATTGTTTTACCATGGGAATTGATGATGCAATAAAAGCTGCAGATTTCGTTAAGTGTAACAAAATTATTGGAATGCATTATAATACTTTTCCACCTATTGAAATAGATGAGGCTGATGCCGTTAAGCGATTTAAAGAAAAGGGAAAAGAGTTGATATTAATAAACATTGGAGATAGTATAGAAATATAAAATTATGGGAAAAATCATAGCAATAGCAAATCAGAAAGGTGGAGTAGGTAAAACTACCACAGCTATTAACTTAGCTGCTAGTTTAGGAGTTTTGGAAAACAAGGTATTGATGGTTGATGCCGATCCACAAGCAAATGCTACTTCAGGAATTGGCTTTGACCCAAGAAACGTTAAAAGTAGTATTTATGAATGTTTGATTAATGAGGTAGAACCACAAAATGCCATCTTACATTCGGAAACTCCAAATCTTGATTTAATACCGGCTCATATTGATTTAGTGGGAGCGGAGATTGAAATGATTAATCTACCAAACAGAGAAAAAATGATGAAAATGGCTTTAAACAAAGTCAGAGACCAATATGATTTTATTATAATCGATTGCTCACCTTCATTAGGCTTGATTACCGTAAATGGTCTTAGTGCAGCAGATTCTGTTATTGTTCCTGTACAATGTGAATATTTTGCTTTAGAAGGATTAGGTAAATTATTGAACACCATTAAAATAGTTCAGTCAAGATTAAACACAGAGTTGTCAATTGAAGGATTATTGTTAACGATGTACGATGCTCGTTTAAGATTGGCAAATCAAGTAGTGGAGGAAGTAAAAACTCATTTCCAGGAATTGGTTTTTGATACTATTATCCAAAGAAACACTAAATTGGGAGAAGCACCAAGTCATGGACAAGCAGCCATTATGTTTGATGCAGAGTCCAGAGGTGCTTTAAATTACTTAAATTTAGCAAGAGAAATTCTTCAAAAGAATAACTTAACAAGACTCAAAGAAGAAGAAAAAATTATCCAATTAGAAGATGAGTAAGAAACCCGCATTAGGAAAAGGATTAAGCGCACTACTAACCAACAGTGATACAGATGTTTTGGCAGAAACTAAAGAAGGGAGAGAAGCCCTTGTTGGTTCTGTTGCTGAGTTAGATATTGCTTCTATTGAAGCAAATCCGTTTCAGCCAAGAAATGAGTTTGAGAAAGAAGCGTTGGAAGAACTTTCTGAGTCTATAAAAGAATTAGGAATCATTCAGCCTGTTACCGTTAGGAAAATGGGTAAAGGTAAATTTCAGCTCATTTCCGGTGAAAGAAGATTTAGAGCATCAAAATTAGCCGGACTAACTAAAATTCCTGCTTTTATTAGAATTGCTAATGACCAGGCTATGCTTGAAATGGCTTTGGTTGAAAATATTCAACGTGAGAATTTAAACGCAATAGACATTTCACTTTCATACAATAGATTGATAGAGGAATGTAATCTTACGCAAGAAGAATTAAGCACTCGAGTTGGGAAAAAGCGTTCTACTATAACTAACTATTTAAGACTTTTAAATCTTCCGGCTGAAATTCAACATTCTTTAAGAGACGGAAAAATTTCTATGGGGCATGCCAGAGCATTGGTAAGTATTGAAGATGAAGAAATTCAGTTAGCTATTTTTAGAGAAATTGAAGAAAATGAGTTGTCTGTAAGGCAGGTTGAAGAAATGGCCAGAGGTTATACTATTCAAACTAAAGAAGACAAAAAGACCAAAAGAGAAAGCAAAAAGGAAAAGGGAAATCTTTCTTTTTCAGAACTTAAACTGAAATCAGAACTTCATGATTTGTTTAAAACAAAAGTGGAGATTGTTAAGAACAATAAAGGTAAGGGAAAGATAGTTATTGCCTTTAACTCTAAAGATGATTTTGAACGAATTACATCCGTTTTTGAAAATTAAAACCTTCATTTTTTTATTTCTAATTATTGGTATTAGCTGCTCTGCTTTTGCTCAAAAAAAGGTAATTGAAGCTGATACACTTCCCTTGGATACTACTGTAAAACATTCACCTAAAAGGGCAGCGTTATTTTCTGCTGTTTTGCCCGGATTAGGTCAGGCTTACAACAAAAAATACTGGAAAATTCCAATTGTGTATGCAGGCATTGCAACTACACTTTACTTTGCAAATAAAAACCATCAAGAATTTAAGACCTTTAAATCAGCTTATTTGTCAAGAGTAGATGATGACCCTACAACTGTTGATGACTTACCCTTATACAGTGATGCAAATTTGCTCACACTAACTGAATATTATAGGCGGAACAGAGATTTATTTGTAATAGGAACGGTAGTAGTCTATGCTTTAAACGTAATAGATGCGGCAGTTGACGCACATTTATTTTATTTTGATGTAAGTGATGACTTATCTCTAAACTTAGCGCCTAATTTTAATTTAAATACTACCGGAGTGTATTCAGGTTTTTATTTAAAACTGAATTTCTAGCTATTTCTTTTTATTCTTAGGCTCAATGTATTTATCAAGATACTTTGTTCCTCCGAAAAGCCTCATTTGGTTCATTGCCCAACTTTGCCTACCTCTTAGATATTCAGTAGGCCTGCAAGCGTTCATTTTTAAAGGGTTTGGTAATGTTACGGCAATTAAAGCGGCTTCGCTTCTGCTAAGTTTAACAGCAGATTTCTTAAAACATTTTTTTGAAATTGCTTCAACTCCATATACTCCATCGCCTAGCTCAATTACATTTAAATATACTTCAATAATTCTTTTTTTATTCCAAAGTAGCTCTATTAAAGCAGTAAAATAAACTTCAAATCCTTTTCGAATCCAACTTCTTCCGGGCCATAGAAAAACATTTTTTGCCACTTGTTGGCTAATGGTACTTGCACCTCTTTTTTTCTTGCTTTTTTCATTATGGTTCATGGCCTTTTTTATAGCGCCAAAATCAAAACCATAGTGTTTAAAGTAATTTTGGTCTTCAGCAACTACAACCGCTAACACCATGTTTTCGTTTATCTCATCGTAATCTTTCCAAGTTTTATTAATGGAGCATTCCTTTTTTTCGCAATCCATCCATCGCTCAACCATTAAGTAGGTAATAGGCGGATTTACCCACCGGTAAAGTAAAACCCAGCAAAAGGTAATAGCAAAAAACCACAAGCATACCTTTAAAAGTATGCGAAAAACTTTTCTGAATAATCCTTTTTTAAGCTTTACCATAAGATATTATTGGCAAAACTATATTAAATAAACTCAAGTTCAATACTTTCCTAGGTTATTTATTTTAACCAAATTTGTAAACCAAAACTACAATCTTGAAAAATTTTCTTTTTACTGCTTTTGTTTGCTGTACCTTATTTTCTTTTTCTCAGTCAAAACAAGATAGTTTATATTCCATTGTAAACCGTAAGGTAAATACTCCTGAAAGAGTAGATGCTATTATAGAATTAGCAAGTATAATGTCTGATGCAGGAAAAGCAGACTCTACATTTTATTACCTTGACATTGCTAAAAAAAGTGCAGTTTCAAATAAACTTTTGAAGCAGCATAGCCTTTCTTGTATTAGATTAGGAAATCATTTTTTATTTAGCGGTAAGTATGACTTAGCAGAAAAAGAATATAAAGAAGCGATTAAAGTATTAAATGGTACTGAGCACAAACAGAATCTTGGTGTTGCCTACAAAAATTTGGCTATTGTGTATGCTTATCAGGGAATTTTTGAGAAAGCAATTTTTAATTTTAGCAAAGGCATTGAATTGGCGATTGAGCGTAATGATACTCTTGGTATTGCCGGTGGATATAGTGATATAGGATTGGTTTATTTGCAAAAAAATAACCATCCTATTGCTTTGAATTACTTCCACAAGTCGCTAAGCATTTATGAAAAGGTAGATGCAGAAAAGGAAATAAGCTTTTTGTATAATAATTTTGGTAAAATATATACAGAACTACATGATTATGAAAAAGCTATCGAATTTTTTCAAAAAAACTTAGTCTTAGCTAATCAAAACGGTTCCAATACAAATAAAGCCATGGCGCTTCATAATATTTCTATTAGTTATGGAAATCAGCAAGATTATAAAAATGCCTATAAATATGCATTGTTAGCACTTGAAATAAGAAAAGATACGAATTCAAGTAAGAAGGGAGTTAGCGATTTAGTAAGTACATTAAATCAAATTGGTTCAATCTATTTTAACATAAAATACTACAGCCCTGATAGCATTAGAGAGATAGTTTATGATAAACCTTATTTTGCGGAAAACCCGTCTTCATTGGTTGATTCTGCTTTAGCTTTATATAAAATAGCTGAAAAAATTACTGTTAATACTGATTTTGACGAGCAAAAGTCAAGCACATTATTTTACATAGCTGAAATATTAATGTATAAGGGAGATTTTACCGGTGCTATTGCTAAATTTAAAACTGCCTTAAAAATTCTTGAGGAACTTGATGTTGAGTACGATGATCAAGCAGAATCTTGTTTAAATATATATAAAGCTTACAACTCAATTAATCAGAAAGACAGTGCACTTAAGTATTACATTTTATACCATGAAAAATATGTAAATGCTTATGGTTATGAATCCCAAATAGAGTTAGGTTCAGAAATGGCCAGCTACGAATTAAATAGACAACATGAAATTGAGCAGGAAAAAAAAGAGCAACAATTATTAGTGTCAATTGAAAAGGAAAAAAATGCAAGGCTTAAGTTATATTTTGCGTTAGGAGCCGGATTATTAACTCTGATTTTGCTTTTATATATTTTAAAAAGCTTACGAGAAAAGAAAAAGGCAAATGAAGTTCTTGCCATTCAGAAAGCTCAGATTGAAGAAAAAAATAATGAAATCACTAGCTCTATAAACTATGCCAGACACTTACAAAATTCAATACAACCCAAAGAAGAATATATATCGAAATATTTTCCTGACAGTTTTCAAATTTATAAACCAAAAGATATTGTAGCCGGTGATTTTATATGGTTTAAAGATATTGAAAACACTACTGAGGTAGTTTTTGGAGTGGGTGATTGTACCGGACATGGAGTTCCCGGAGCTATGGTAAGCGTTGCTTGCTCCACTTCATTAGATAGAGCTGTGGCAGAATTCAATATCACAAAGCCATCGTTAATTCTCCGGAAATCTTCAGAAATCATCTCATCTTTATTTGGTTCAACAGAAAGTGTAAGAGATGGTATGGACATAGCTCTTTGTAAGTTAGACTTAGATTCTAATAGGCTGGAATACTCCGGTGCAAACAATTCACTCTGGATTATCAGAAATGGGGAGATGACAATTTTACCTTCTACCAGACAAACAGTTGGGTATGTTGCCAATCCTATTCCTTTTGAAAATCATGAGTTCCAACTTATAAAAGGTGATTTAATCTATTTATTTTCAGATGGGTATGTCGATCAATTTGGTGGAGAAAAAAATAAAAAACTTAAATCATCAGGCTTCAAAGACCTTTTGCTTGAAGTTTCTTCTATGCCGGTGAACGAACAGAAGGAAAAAATGCTTGAATTTTTTGATAAGTGGAAAGGAATCAATGAGCAAATTGATGATGTTTGTGTTTTTGGTATTAGAATTTAAACCAATCATCTATTTATTTTTCCGCTAATAATATTATTACACTTTAACAAAATAAATAAAGAACTCACTAAGTTAATTAGCACAAAGAATATTCAAAAAGCCTAATTATTCTTCTAAATTTACACTCAAATTTTTGCACATGATTATATCATTATTTGGATACGGAAAAATGGGTAAAGAAATTGAACAAATTGCTGTTCAAAGAGGTCACCAAATTGGATTAAAAATAAACTCTTCAAATTCCTCAGACATTACTAAAGAAAATATCAAAAATACTGATGTTATTATTGAGTTTAGTCGCCCTGAGTTTGCCAAAGACAATATATTATTCGCCATAGAAAACAATGTTCCTATTGTTGTGGGAACAACAGGCTGGTATGAGGACTATGATTTTTTAAAATCACAAGCTCTTGGAAAAAGTGGCACACTTCTTACCGCAACAAACTTTAGTGTTGGTGTAAATATCTTTTTTAAAATCAATGAATATTTAGCTAAAATCATGAATACTCAAGATGCTTATGATTTTTATATGAAAGAAATTTATAATACCAAAATAAACGAGATCAAAAAAGTACTTAAATTACAAGCTAGAAAAGTAAAAGACGATGCTACTAAGATTAAATTGTTAGAAGTAGTTAAATTACTTAAAGAAATTGACAAGGGTTCTCGTATTAGTAATGATGATTTAATTAATCTTCTTCAATACTATCAATTAACAGAAGAATTAGCCCTAGTAAAATAATGGCAAAAAAGAATAATACTATTAAACCTTCGGAGTTAAATCCTAATTTTCTCAAAAAAATTGAGGATAAGTATGGTCCTATTAGTAAAGA
>ERZ869936.1068-NODE-1068-length-21296-cov-7.172920_pt1 | contig 21296 bp, 14 predicted proteins | sample MGYA00520876_ERZ869936 | MGnify/ENA primary metagenome ERZ869936 (study PRJEB32218, sample SAMN09650985) | biofilter metagenome | isolation source: enrty point of leading RO module | place: Saudi Arabia: Thuwal, RO plant located on Red Sea | collected 2016-02-17 ...
CGATTTCTACATCGCCGGCAAGGGCGTCTCGCCGGTCGCGAACGGCATGGCCACGGCAGCGGACTGGATGAGCGCGGCGTCGTTCATCTCGATGGCCGGGCTGATCGCGTTCCTCGGCTACGACGGCTCCGTGTACCTGCTCGGCTGGACCGGCGGCTACGTGCTGCTCGCGCTGTTCCTCGCGCCCTACCTGCGCAAGTTCGGCAAGTTCACCGTGCCGGAGTTCATCGCCGAGCGCTATTACTCGAAGACGGCGCGCATCGTCGCGGTGATCTGCCTGATTTTCGTTTCCTTCACCTACGTGGCCGGGCAGATGCGCGGGGTCGGCATCGTGTTCTCGCGCTTCCTCGAGGTCGACGTGACCGTCGGCCTGATCGTCGGCATGGGAGTCGTGTTCAGCTACGCCGTGCTCGGCGGCATGAAGGGCATCACCTACACGCAGGTCGCGCAGTACTGCGTGCTGATCTTCGCCTACACGGTGCCCGCCGTGTTCATCGCGCTGCAGATCACCGGCAACCCGGTGCCGCAGGTCGCGTTCGGCGCAGATGTCGCCGGCAGCGGGACCGGGCTCCTGCAGAAGCTCGACGAGATCGTCACGGCACTCGGCTTCACGCAGTACACGGGCGGCACGAAGAGCACGATCGACGTCTTCTGCATCACGCTGGCGCTGATGGTCGGCACGGCCGGCCTGCCGCACGTCATCGTGCGCTTCTTCACGGTGCCGAAGGTCCGCGACGCCCGGCGCTCAGCGGGCTACGCGCTGCTGTTCATCGCGATCCTGTACACGACGGCGCCGGCCGTCGGCGCGATGGCCCGCTACAACCTGATCAACACCGTGCAGCCGGGCGAGATCGGCGCGCCGCAGGGCAACCTCGAGTACGCCGCGCGGCCGGAGTGGATGAAGACCTGGCAGGAGACCGGGCTGGTCGCGTTCGAGGACAGGAACGGCGACGGTCGCATCCAGTACTACAACGACGCGAACCCGGCGTTCGCCGACCGGGCCGCGGCTTACGGCTGGCAGGGCAACGAGCTCGCCGTCGACCGCGACATCATGGTCCTTGCGAACCCGGAAATAGCCGGATTGCCGGACTGGGTCATCGCGCTGGTCGCGGCCGGCGGTATCGCGGCCGCGCTATCGACCGCCGCGGGCCTGCTGCTGGTGATCTCGGCCGCCGTCTCGCACGATCTCGTCAAGGGTATCTTCGTGCCGGGTATCAGCGAGAAAGGGGAGCTGCTCGCCGGGCGCATCGCCGCGGCGGTCGCGATCATGATCGCCGGCTACCTGGGCTTCGACCCGCCCGGCTGGGTCGCGCAGGTGGTCGCGTTCGCGTTCGGCCTGGCAGCCGCCTCGCTGTTCCCGGCGATACTGCTCGGCATTTTCTTCAAGCGGGCCAACAAGGAAGGCGCGATCGCGGGCATGCTGACCGGACTGTTGTTCACCTACGCCTATATCGAAACCTTCAAGGGCCTGTTCCTGAAGTGGGCCGGCTCGCCCTGGCTCGACGACGTGCCCGGCAACTGGCTGTTCGGCATTTCGCCGGAGGGCATCGGCGTAATCGGCATGCTGCTGAACTTCGTGGTCGCGCTCGTCGTCAGTCACCTGACCAGCCCGCCGCCGGAGCGCATCCAGCACCTGGTCGAGGACATCCGGGTGCCGCGCCCGTCCTGAGTCGCCGGGCAGGCCACCCTCATTCGCAACATGGGCGCCGCGCACGATCACGACAACCGCCGCCGCGTACTGGTCGCGCTGGCGCTGACCGCGGTGTTCACCGTCGTCGAGGCGGTCGCGGGCCTGCTGACCGGCTCGCTGGCCCTGCTCGCCGATGCCGGCCACATGCTGACCGACACGCTGGCCCTGGCGCTCGCCGCGCTGGCCTTCCGCTTCGGCAGCCGGCCGGCCGACACGCGCCGCAGCTACGGTTACCAGCGGCTGCAGGTGCTGGCGGCCTTCGCGAACGCGATCGCGCTGATCTTCATCGTCGGCTGGATCTCGATCGAGGCCGTGCTGCGCCTGCTGACGCCGGTGCCGGTCGCAGCACAGGGCATGCTGGCGGTGGCGGTGGCCGGCCTGCTCGTCAACCTGGTCGCGTTCGCCGTGCTGCACGGTGGCGACCGCGACAACCTGAACCTGCGCGGCGCGGCGCTGCACGTGCTCGGCGACCTGCTCGGCTCGGTGGCGGCGATCGCGGCCGCGGTCGTGATCCTCGCAACCGGCTGGTTGCCGATCGACCCGCTGCTGTCCATCGTCGTAGCGGCGCTGGTCTTGAGGAGCGCCTGGGCGCTGTTGAAGCGCAGCGCGCATATCCTGCTCGAGGGCACGCCGGACTGGCTGGACGTGACGGCGATGCAGGCGGCGCTGACGGCGCAGGTGCCCGCGGTTGCGAGCATCCACCACGTGCACGTCTGGGGCCTGACACCGCAGCGGGTGATGCTGACGATGCACGTCGAACTTGCGGACGGGCAGCAGGACGCGATGGGGGTCGTGCGCAGCTTGAAACGCATCCTGGCCGACGATTACGGCATCGACCACTCGACGATCGAGGTCGAGGCCGGGTACTGCGCCGACGAGCCGGCGCCTAGCGATCCTCGGGCTTGACGATACCGATGTAGGGCAACGTGCGGTCGCGCTCGGCGTAGTCGAGCCCGTAGCCGACCACCCACTCGTTCGCGATCGAGAAACCGGTGTAGTCGATCGGCACGTCGACCTCGGCGCTCTCGGCCTTGTGCAGCAGCGTGCAGGTGCGGACGGAGGCCGGCTTGTGCGATTTCATCATGCCGATCAGGTACGCGAGCGTGTGCCCGGTGTCGACGATGTCCTCGACGATCAGCACGTGCTTGCCCTCGATGTTCGCACGCACGTCCATGACCAGGCGCACGGCGCCGCTCTGCACGCTGCCGGATTCGTAACTCGACACGGCGATGAACTCGATCGTGCGCGGGATCGTCAGCGCGCGCGCCAGGTCGGCGAGAAATATGAACGAGCCCTTCAGCACGCCGACGAGGACCAACGGCGTCTTGTCGGCGTAATCGGCCGAAATCTGCGCGGCCAGCTCGCGCACGCGGGCGGCGATCTCGGCCTCGCTGAGCATGATTTCGGGGGCTTCCTGCTGCATGGTCTGATCCGGTCCGCGGCGGGGCGGCCACTATAGCGCATGCCTGTCCGCGCCACGTGAACCGCGTCACGATCGTCGGCGGACGCCGGTCGCGAAGCGCCGACTGCCGCATTGCGACCCTGCCGCAAAAGCCCTATCGTCGGCCGACCATGGCCACCACCCCGTCGCAGCTCCCGCCGTTTCGCCTCGACTACGCGCCGTTCCGCTGGTTCCTCGACGCGCCCGGGGTTGCCGCTACCGGTGCAGCCGGGGCCGGCCGGCTGCTGCCGTTCGCCGTCGCCTATGCGGCCGCGCACGGCCTGCTGGTCGCCGCGGGCCTCCTGCTCAGCACGGTACCCGTTGCCGCCGTGTCGATCTGGCCCGCGGTGGGCCTGCTGTGCGCGATCCTCGCCGCGACGCCCGCCCGCTCCTGGCCGCTGTGGATCGCGGCGTCGGTGGTCGGCCGTGTCGTTTTCGAGCTGGTCGTGTTCGACAAACGCGAGCTCCTGGCGCCGCTCCTGTTCAGCGCCGTGAACGCCGTCGAGGCGGCCGTGTTCGCGACCTTCCTGCAGAAGCCGCTCGTGCAGGCCTGGCGCCAGGGGCGACCGCTGTACCTGTCCGTCGCGATCACGATCTTCGCGTTCGCCGCGGCGGGGCTCGGCGGCCTGTTCGGCGCAACGGCGCTGCAGGCGCTCGGCTCCGAGCAGACCAGCTTCTGGCAGGCGCTGCGCCTGTGGGCGGCGGGCGACTTCGTCGGCATCATCCTGGTCACGCCGCTCGCGATCTGGCTGATGCTGCCGCAGATCCGCATACCGCGCGAGCTCGCCGGCTGGCCCGAATGCGTCGCGATGCCGGTCGTGCTGCTGGCGCTGGTTGCGCTCGCCACCTGGCTCGCGCCCGGCCCGGACTTCCCCTACCGCAGCGCCGCCGAGACCGGGCTCGCGGCGATGCTGGCGCTGCCGGTCCTGTGGGCGGCGCTGCGCGCCGACTTCCCGATGGTCGCGCTCCTGCAGATCCTGCTGGCCGTGGCCGTCGTACTGGTGTCGATGAACGGCTACGGGCCGTTCGCGCACGACGTGGCCGGCTACCTGCCGGCGCTCGCCTCGCTGCAGGCCTTCCTGGTCGTGACCGTCATCACCCTGACGGTGATCAGTTTCGCGGTGCTGGAACGCCACAACGCGCGCCAGCAGGCCGGCCTGCACCAGCGATTCACGGACCTGCTCGTGCACCTGACCGGCAAGCTGATGGCTGCCGGCAGCGAGACGCTCGACGACGTCATCAGCGAGTCGTTGCAGCTGATCGGCCAGTTCGGGTCGGCCGACCGCTGCGTGCTGCTGCAGATCGACGCACCCGCGGGATCGATACTGCGCACTCACGCCTGGACCGGCGAGGGCGTGGCTGCGCATCCGCCCGAACTCACGGATGCCAACCTGCAGAACTTCCCGTGGGTGGTCGAGCAGTTTCGCAAGCGCGGATTCGTCGTGCTCGAGAACCTCGACCGACAGCTGCCCGAGGGCGCCGAAGAGCTGGACATCATCCGGCGCGCCGTGCCCGATACCGTGTCCGCGATTTACGTCGGCCTGTTCACCGACGACGAGCTGATCGGCACGATCGGCTTCGGCTACGCCAGGCGTGGCCAGCGCTGGTCGCACGAATCGGTCTCGCTGATGTACCTCGTGGGGCAGCTGTTCGCGAATATCCTGACGCGCAAGAAGACCGAGAACGAGCTGCGCTCCTACCAGCAGAAACTGCGCTCGCTCGCCACCGATCTCGCGGTCACCGAGGAGCGCTCGCGGCGCCGGACCGCGACCGACCTGCACGACGGTATCGGCCAGAACCTCGCGGTCGCGCGCATGAAACTCGGCCAGCTGCTGGCCGCGGGCGACGGCGACCGCGCCGAGCTGACCCAGGTGCGCAACCTCGTTGACGAGGCGCTGCGCGGCACCCGCTACCTGATCGCCGACCTGAGCCCGACGATCCTCTACGAACTCGGGCTCGTGCCGGCACTGCAGTCACTGGCCGAGCGCTTCGAGCCGGCCAACGACCTGAGCTGCCGCCTCAGCGAGTCGGGCGAGCCCTGGGAGCCCGGCAACGACCTGCGCATCGCCGTTTACCGGGCGGTGCAGGAGTGCCTGAAAAACGTCGCCCGCCATGCGCAGGCCGAGCACGTGGAAATCGACGTCCATTGGGAAGCCGAGCGCCTCGACATCGAGGTGCGCGACGACGGGGTCGGCTTCGACGCCGCCGTGCATTCGGACGACGTGCCCGACGTCTCCGGCTTCGGCCTGTTCTCGATGCGCGAGAGCCTGGCGCTGCATGGCGGCACGCTGCAGATCGACACGACCCGGGGCATCGGCACGAGCATTCGACTGTGCGTGCCACGACAGCAGGAGGACGCGCAATGACGGTGCGGATCATGATCGCGGACGACCATCAGGTCGTCCGCGACGGCCTGAAGGCGCTGCTCGACGACCCGCCGCGCTTCCAGGTCATCGGCACGGCGCGCGACGGCCGCGAGGCCGCGACGCTGGCGCGCAAGCTAAATCCCGACGTCGTCATCATCGACATCGCGATGCCGGAGCTGAACGGCGTCGACGCGACCAAGCGCATGCTGGCCGAAATGCCGGGGCTGCGGATCATCGCGCTGTCGATGCACTCGGACAAGCGCTACATTTCCGGCATGCTGCAGGCCGGCGCGCTCGGCTACGTGCGCAAGGAATCGGCCTTCGAGGAGATAGCCGCGGCCGTCGACGCGGTCAGCCAGGGCAACGTGTACCTGGGCGAGGGCGTTGCGGGCGTCGTCGTCAACGACTACCGGCAGATGATGGCGAAAGCCGCACCGGACGCCTCCGACCCGCTGTCGACGCGCGAGCGCGAGGTCCTGCAGCTCCTGGCCGAGGGCCGCAAGACGGCCGAAATCGCGGCGCGCCTGCATGTCAGCACGAAGACCGTCGAGACGCACCGCCGGCAGATTATGTCAAAACTCAGCCTGGACAGCGTGGCCGCGCTGACCAAGTACGCGCTCCGGCACGGCTTTATTTCCCTCGAAGACTAGGTCCCGCGTCGCCGGCGGCCTAAGGCAAAGCGACGGGCCGAATCCGTCATTTCCCGATACTCGGCCAACGGCCGATCCGCTGTAATGCCCCACAATGACGCAGGCCGCGTGCGCGCGGTCTGCCGGAAGGATCCGAGGGGCAGGCCGCGCATGACACTGGATTTCAGCATTCGCAGGACGGGAGCGACCATCGCAGGGACGGCGGTGCTGTTCGCGGCTCTGTACTGGTTGCTGGACACCGGCAGCATGCTGCTGGCCTCGGGCGGCGGCGTCGCCAGCGCGATCGTCCCCGAGGGCGGCCAGTTCCTGAACCGCGTCCTGTACGCCGCGGTATTCGCCGCCGCCGGTGCAGTGGCTGGCGCCGCGCTGCAGCGCAGCCGCGACATCCAGATCCTGGCGCGCAGCAAGCTCGCCGAGAGCGAGCGCAAGTACCAGGCGCTGCTCGCGTCATCCTTCGACAGCGTCCTGACGCTCGGCCCGGCGGGCCGTATCGTCGACGCCAGCGATTCAGCGGCGGCCCTGTTCGGCCAGCACCGCGCAACGCTCGCCGGGACCCCGATCAGCAGCCTGCTCGAAGCCGAGGACGGCGACCTGTTGAGCCTGCTCGGGAGTGCTGCGCGCAGCGTCGACGACAGCCTCAGGGTCCGCGCCCGCGGCGAGCGCGGCCGCACGTTCCCGGCGGAAATCCGGGTCGTGCCGATGCCCGGCGGCGACGAAAGCGCCCAGCTGCTCGCGATCCGCGAGACGACCACGGACATCGTCGCGCAGAAAGCGCTGCGCCATTCCGAGCGTCGCTACCAGGCCCTGTTCGACAACATCCCGGTCGGGGTCTACCGCAGCCAGCCCGACGGCCGCCTGCTGGCCGCCAACCCGGCACTCGTGCGCATGCTCGGCTACGGCTCGGTCGACGAGTTGCTCGCGGAGGGCAACACGCGCGACATGTACTGCGATCCTCAGCAGGCCGTAAGGCTGCGCCAGCTGCTGGAACAGCACGGCAAGGCGCGCAACGTCGAGATCTGCGTGCGCCGGCGCAACGGCGGCGAAGTGGCCGTGCTGGCCAACGTGCGCGCGATCGCCAGCGACAACAACGAGGACGTCGTGTACGAGGGCACCTTGTCCGACATCTCGGACCTGCTGGCCGCGCGCGAAGCGCTCGAGGACAGCGAGGAGCACTTCCGTGCCCTGTGCGAACACGCGCCGGACGTCATCAACGTCATCAACGCCGACGGCGAGGTTATCTACAGCAGTCCGTCCAGCCGCCAGCTTTCCGGCCGTTCGCCCGAGGAGCAGGTAGGCCTCAAGCTGTTCCGCTCGGTGCACCCGGACGACGTGGCGGCCGTCACCGAAATCGTCGCCGAGGGCTTTGCCAAGCCGGGCGCGGCGCAGCGTTTCACCTGCCGCGTATACCGGCAGGACGGCGAGTTGCGCCACGTCGATGCGGTCGGCACGGCGTTCCTGACCCGCCGCGGCGAGCTGCGCGCGGTGATTCACTCGCGCGACGTCACCGAGCGCATGCAGACCGAGACCCAGCTGCGGGAAATGCAGAAGATCCAGGTCGTGGGACGCATGAGCGACGGTCTCGTGCACGAATTCAACAACCTGCTGACCGTCATTTCCGGCAACCTCGAACTGCTGGACGACCGGATCCAGGAGCGCGTGCTGAAGCCGCACCTCGAGAGCGCGCTGCACGCCTGCCAGCAGGGCAGCGACCTGACGCGCCGACTGATGGCGTTTGCCGACCGTCATGGCGCAACGCTCGAGGACATCAACGTCAACGGCCTCCTGATGGACATGGAGCCGATCCTGCGTCGCTCGCTGTCCGAGACGATCCGCATCGGCACCGAGTACGGCGACGACCTGTGGGAGGTCCGGGTCGACCCGGTGCAGCTCGAGGCGGCGCTGCTGCAGCTGGCCGTCAACGCGAAGGAAGCGATGCCGGAGGGCGGCACGCTGACCCTGGTCACGCGCAACCACTGGGCCGGCGAAGACACCGCTGTCGGCGCCGGCCGCCCGCCGGAAGGCGACTGCGTCTGCATCTGCCTGTCCGACTCGGGGCGCGGCATGGACGCGGACGTGCTCGCGCGCGCCACCGAGCCGTTCTTTTCGACCCGCAATGCCGACGGCCGCACCGGGCTCGGCCTCAGCGCAGTGAAGCGCTTCGTCGAGGCCGCCGGCGGTACGCTGACGATCACCAGCGAGCCCGGCGCCGGCACCGACGTGCGCCTGTACCTGCCGAGGATCACGACCAGCGACTACGTCGTCGAAGGGATCGCCGAGGCGACCGGCGGCAGCGAGCGACTGCTCGTCGTCGACGACAACCCGGACGTGCGCCGGGCCACGGCGGCCCTGCTGCGCAGCATGGGCTACGAGGTGCGCGAAGCCTCCGATGGCAACGTCGCACTGCAACTCCTGCGGGAGGAGAAATTCGATCTGCTGTTCACCGACCTCGCGATGCCGCGCATCTCCGGCCTGGAGCTGGCCGAGCAGGCGCGCGCCGAGAACCCGGCACTGCGGATCCTGCTGACTTCCGGCAATGATGCCGCGATGACAGAGGCTAATGACGGCCTCACCTCGACTTACGAACTGATTCGTAAGCCCTTCAGGAAGAGACTGCTCGCCGAGCAGGTTCGACAGGCACTGGATGTGTGAATCATGAGCAAACGACTTAACCGCTTTCTCATCGTGGACATGGCGGAGGACGCATTGAAGCAGTTCTCCCGGATCGGGCGCCGCCTCGGCTACACCACCGAGACCGCCCTCAGCCTCGGCGAATTCATTATCGCGCTGAGCGAGTTCTCGCCGACGGTCATCATGATCGACCTCGAGTCGGTCGAGAACGGTGGCCTCGATCACCTGAAGGCGCTGCGCGACCAGGCTTCGGATGCGCAGATCGTGCTCACCAGCGACGCGAACCCGCGTGGTCTCGAGACGGCCCGCCAGCTCGCCGAGTTCCTGGGCCTGCCGGTCGTTGCCAGCGCGCGCTCGTCGATTTTCGTCAACGTATTGCGCAACGAGTTGCGCAAGGCGCGGCAGTCGCACAATGGCCTGACGGTCGAGGATCTCAAGGCGGCGCTCGAGAACGGCGACATCCGCCCGTACTACCAGCCGAAGGCCGCCTACCGTGCACACCGCGGCTGGCCGATCACCGAGGTCGAGGCACTGCCGCGCTGGCACCTGACCGAGACCAACGTCGTGATGCCCGAGGATTTCTGGTGGCTGGCCGAGGAAAACGGACTGATGGCAGCCATCACCGCCACCCTGCTCGAGCAGGTCGTGGAGCAGCTCGCCGACTGGCACTCGAAGAAGATCACGCTGAACGTCGCGGTCAACCTTCCCTCGTCCGCGCTGGCAGACCGCCAGCTGCCGGACCACCTGTTCAGCCTGGTGCGGGCAGCGCGCCTCGACACGTCGCTCCTGACCCTCGAGGTGTCGGAGGCGACCGCGATGAACCACTCGACCTCGGCGATCGAGATCCTGAGCCGGCTGAAGTCCATGGGCTTCCGGCTCGCCATCGACGAATTCGGCACCAGCTACTCTTCGCTTGAGCAGCTCTACAGGCTGAAGTTCGACGAACTGAAGATCGACCCGGCGCTGGTGCTTGAAAGCCGCATCAGCAGCGAGGCCCGCACGATCATCGAGGCGACCGTCGTGCTCGCACAGAAACTGGGCCTGACCGTCTGCGCCGAGGGCGTCGACTCGCAGCGCACGCTGCAGTTCCTCGGTCGCATCGGCTGCAACAAGGCCCAGGGCAATTACATCAGTCGTCCGCTGCGCGCCAAGATGTTGGAGGACCGCCTGAACGAATGGAATATCCCGGCGGAGGCGTGCTAAGCGCGCCGGCCGGCGCGCACGAAGTGCGCCGGCCGGCATTTTGTTGCTCCACCGCGCGGTAGCCTGTCACCCTGGCCGCGCGGGTCCAGGACCGCAGCGCAATGAAGCGCTGCTGTCCGCCTTTTCCCGGCGGAGTTCCTACAGCCAGCCGCGGCGCCTGAACACGACGACAAGCGTGACGACCACCGTCGCCATCGCTCCCAGCACCCCGAAATAGCCGTAGTGCCAGCCGAGTTCCGGCATGAACTCGAAATTCATGCCGTAGATGCCGGCGAGCAGCCCGAGCGGCAGGAATACCACCGTGGCGATCGTCAGCACCCGCATGACCTGGTTCAGCCGGTGCGACAGCAGGCTCAGGTGCGTATTCAGCAGGTCGACGGCCAGTTCCTGGTTGAGCTGGCAGAGACTCGCCAGCCGGTCGAGGTTCTCGTAGAGGTCGGTGAATTCGTGGTGGCTCAGGCCCACCGGCAGGTCGAGTCCCGGCCGGCAAAGCTGCTGCATCACGTTGGCCTGGTAGACCAGGTGCCGCCTCGTTCGCTTCAGCGCGCGGTTGTAGCGGCTGAGGCTCTCGATGACATCGTCGCCGGCGTGCTCGTACAGCTGGTCCTCGAGCTTGTTCAGGTGTTCCTCGAGCGCCAGCACCTCGGGGGTGTAGGCGTCGACGATGCGCCGGCTCACGAGGTAGGCGAGGTGCGCCGTGCCGCTGGCGAAGCGCGCGCCGTCCGCCGCACAGGCCGCGAACACCTTGTCGATACTCGGAATCTGCCCGTGGTGGCGCGACAGCAGGTAGTCGCGGCCGACGAACAGGGCGAGGTCGGCAACCTCGGGATCGCTGTCCTCGTAAGCCGTGATCAGGTCGCGCAGCATCAGGAACAGGAAGCGGTCGAAGACCTCGAGCTTGGGCGGATGGCGGTCACGCTGGGCGTCCTGGATGGCGAGTTGCGGGATCGCGAAGCGCTCCTGCATCAGCGCCGCCTCGCCGTCGTCGGGGCGGCCCGCGATGTCGACCCAGATCGTCCTGCCGCTGCCCGGCTGCCACTCGTCGATCAGTTCCCGGCCGCCGGAGCGCACGGCCCTGGTGGTCTCGTCGTAAAGCAATACCCGGAAATCTCCCATCAGGCCTCATCTCCTTGCGCGCCCGATGGCTCGCGCTTGCTGATCTCGACCCGCAGCGGCCGATCGGAGTCGATGTGTACGTCCTGCTGCGGGAACGCGATCGTGATGCCTTCCGCCGCGAACAGTTCGGCCAGCCGGTGGCGGATATTGCTGCGCGTGATCCGCAGGTCTCGCTCGCCGCTGGCCTCGCACCAGAACATCGTGTCGAACAACAGGGCGCTGTCGCCGAAGTCCTCGAAGACGACGAGCGGTGCCGGTTGCGGCAGTACCTGTGGGGACTCGCGCACGGCCTGCTCGATCAGTTCCGCGACGCGGCGCGTCGGCGACCCATAGGCGACGCCGACCCGGACCGTCGTGCGGATGCGGTTGTCGAGCAGCGTCCAGTTGATGACCGTGCGCTCGAGCATCTGGCTGTTCGGCACCAGGATGTGCACGCCGTCGACCCGGCGGATACGGGTCGAGCGGTTGCCGATGCGCTCGACCACGCCGGTGTGCTCGTCGACGACGATGAAATCGCCGATGCGGACCGGGCGCTCGGTCATCAGGATCCAGCCGCTGATGAAGTTGTTGATGATGTTCTGAGCGCCGAAGCCGACGCCGATCGCGATCGCGCCGGTCAGGAACGCAAACGCGGTGATCGGGATATTCAGCAGGCTGAGCGCCGTCAGCGCGACGCAGACGATCAGCACGTAGAACAGGATGCGCTGCAGCGTCTGGATCGCGTCGGGCCGCATCTCGGTCCGCGCGAGCCGCCGGCTCAGGCCCTTCTCGAGCAGGCGGGAGACCACGTAGCCGAGCACGACCAGCAGCAGCACCAGGACGATCTCGCCGACCGTGATCGGGCTCTGGCCGAGCGTCAGCAGCTCGTAGTTCCACACCGCCTCGAATTCGCGCATGCTGTCGTCCGGCCCCCGGGGTTGCTGCGCGGCTGCCGACCGATCGGCTCCCGACGCGCACGGTCTGCTAGCATAATCGACGGGGTCGCATATACAAGGATGCGCAAGGTGACGGATGCCGAGGACAGGCTCACGCTGGGCTGGCGGGAGTGGGTCGGCCTGCCCGAGCTCGGGCTGACGAGAATCAAGGCCAAGGTGGATACCGGCGCGCGGACCAGCGCGCTGCACGCTTTCGCGGTCGAGCCGTTCGAGGAAGACGGTCGCAGCCGCGTGCGTTTCAGCATGCACCCGTTGCAGCGCAACAACGACAAGGTCGTCGTCTGCACGGCCGACGTCGTCGATCGCCGGGTCGTCTCCGACTCGGGCGGCCACCGCGAACAGCGCTGGGTCATCAGCACGCCGATTCACGTAGGCCCGGCGATCTGGCCGGCCGAGCTGACGCTGACCGCCCGCGACGACATGCTGTTCCGCATGCTGCTGGGGCGCACGGCGATCGCGGGGCGCGGCGTCGTGGATCCGGCCCGTTCCTATGTCCAGGGCAAGCGGCCGCGAGCCGCCGGCCGCCGGGGGAAATAGCGTGGCAACGCAACAGACCATCACGATCAACGGCACGAGCTTCGGGCCCGGCAAGCGCGGCAACGTCGACCTGCCGATCGCCGACCTGTACACGTCGACCTCGCTGCACATGCCGGTGCAGGTCATCAACGGTCGCCGCGAGGGGCCGGTGCTGTTCGTGGCCGCGGCGATACACGGCGACGAGCTGAACGGCGTCGAGATCGTGCGGCGCCTGCTCAAGCGCCGCAGCCTGAAGTCGCTGCGCGGCACGCTGATCGCGGTGCCGATCGTCAACGTGCACGGTTTCCTCGACCAGTCGCGCTACCTGCCGGACCGGCGCGACCTGAACCGCTCGTTTCCCGGCAGCCCGAAGGGCTCGATCGCCGCGCGGCTCGCCCACACCTTCCTGAACGAGATCGTCAAGCGCTCCGACTACGGTATCGACCTGCATACCGGGGCGATCGACCGCAGCAACCTGCCACAGATCCGCGCCGACCTGGACGACCCGCGCACGCTGGAACTCGCACGCGCCTTCGGCGTGCCGGTCATCATCAACGCCGCGGTGCGCGACGGCTCGTTGCGCGGCTGCGCCTCGCAGATGGGCATGCCGGTGCTGACCTACGAGGCCGGTGAGGCGCTGCGTTTCGACGAGCTGTCGATCCGCGCCGGCGTGCGGGGGATACTGAATATCATGCGTACAATCGGTATGCTGACGGACAAGCCGACGAGCAAGCCGCGCAAGCCCGTCGTCGCCAGCTCGACCAGCTGGATCCGGGCGCCCGCGAGCGGCATCGTCAGCAGCAAGGTGCCGCTGGGCGCCAGCGTGCGCAAGGGCCAGAGCCTGGCCATCGTCAGCGACCCGCTCGGCACCAGCGAGGAACCGGTCACGGCGCGCTTCGATGGCATCGTCATCGGCAGGGCAAACCTGCCGCTCGCCCACGAGGGCGATGCCCTGTTCAACGTCGCCGCCTTTCACAGCGTCGAGCGCGCAGAGGACCTCGTCGAACAATTCGCCGCCCGCCACGAACGCGTAGCCGAGAACGTGGACGGCCAGTAAAGGGACATGCAAACCATGAAAATCGGAGTTCTGTCGACCAACCGCAACCTGTACTCGACGAAACGCCTGATCGAGGCCGGCGAGGAGCGCGGCCACGTCATGCGCATCATCAACCACAAGCGTTGCTACATGAACATCACGTCGCACAACCCCGGCGTGCACTACCGCGGCGAGCCGATCGTCGGGCTCGATGCGATCATTCCGCGCATCGGCGCCTCGGTGTCCTTCTACGGCACGGCCGTCGTGCGCCAGTTCGAGATGATGGGCGTCTACTCAGTCAACGAGTCGGTCGCGATCACGCGCTCGCGCGACAAGCTGCGCGCGCTGCAGCTGCTGTCGCGCAAGGGCATCGGCATGCCGGTCACGGGTTTCGCCAACTCGCCGGACGACACCGAGGACCTGCTGGACTTCGTCGGCGGCGCGCCCGTCGTGATCAAGCTGCTCGAAGGCACGCAGGGCGTCGGCGTCGTGCTCGCCGAGACCGCGAAGGCGGCCGAGAGCGTCATCGAGGCCTTTCGCGGGCTGAACGCCGACTTCATGGTCCAGGAGTTCATCAAGGAGGCCGGCGGCTCGGATATCCGCTGCTTCGTCATCGGCGACAAGGTCGTCGCGTCGATGAAGCGCACGGGCAAGGAGGGCGAGTTCCGCTCGAACCTGCACCGCGGCGGCACGGCCGAAGTCATCAAGATCACGCCGGAGGAACGCTCGACGGCGGTGCGCTCGGCGCGGGTCATGGGCCTGAACGTCGCGGGCGTGGACCTGCTGCGCTCGAACCACGGTCCGGTCGTCATGGAGGTGAATTCCAGCCCGGGACTCGAGGGCATCGAGAAGGCGACCGGCAAGGACGTCGCCGGCATGATCATCGCCTTCATAGAGAAGAACGCGAAGTTCGGCAAGACCAAGACGCGCGGCAGCGGCTAGCAGCCGGCCCACGGGGCGACCGCCGCCGGGAGCGCGGGACCGGGCCCCTGCCGGGAGCCGGGCGGGGACGGGCCAAATTGCGTCGAACCACGAGACGCGGCCGTGGTCACACCCTACAATCGCCGCCTCAGAACGGCAGCCTGGCTATCGGGGGCACGGGTGAATCTCACAAGACTGTCTCTGTCGAATCCCGTCGCGGTCATCGCCGCGATGCTCCTGGTCCTGTTGCTCGGCGCCGTGTCGCTGGGCCGCCTGCCGATCCAGATGATCCCGGACGTGCAGCGGCCGTTCATCCAGATCACGACCGGCTGGCGCGCGGCCGCGCCCGAGGAAGTCGAGTCCGAGATCATCGAGCCGCAGGAAGACATGCTGCGCGGCGTGCCCGGGCTCGAGAAGATGATCTCTTCGGCCTCGCGCGGCAACGCCAGCGTCAACCTGACCTTCTCGGTCGAAACCGACCTGCAGCGCGCGCTGATCGAGGTCATGAACCGCCTGAACCAGGTGCCGCGCTACCCGGCGGACGTAACCGAACCGCGCATCTTCGCCGGCCAGGACAGTTTCGGCAACGCCATCGCCTGGTTCTCGATCACGCCGGTCGAGGGCAACGATCGCGAGATCGCGAGCTACAGCGACTTCGTGCGCGAGGTCGTGCAGGCGCGCATCGAACGCGTGAACGGCGTCTCGAACTCCGACGCCTACGGCGGCCGCGACAACGAGGTCCGGATCACCTTCGACCCCTACGAGGCCGCGGCGCTGGGCATCGAGGTCCCCGTGCTGGCAGGCCTGGCCGGCGGGCACAACGACACCTCGGCCGGCTTCACCGACATCGGCCGGCGCAAGTACACGGTGCGCTACGCCGGCAAGTACGACCTGTCGCAGTTCGGCGAGATGGTGCTTGCCTGGCGCGACGGCAACCCCGTGCGCCTGCGCGACATCGCAACCGTCGAGGTCGCAATGCGCGACCCCGGTGGCTTCATCACCGAGAACGGCGTCGAGTCGATCGCGGTCAATGCGCAGGTCGAGAAGGGCGTCAATGTCCTCGAGGTCATGGCCGAGCTGAAGTCCGCGATCGCGGAGTTGCGCGACGGGCCGCTGGCCCGCGCCGGCCTGCAGATCCAGCAGAACTACGACGAGACGGTCTACATCGAGGACTCGATCGCGATGCTGCGCACGAACCTGCTGCTCGGCATCGTGCTCGCGATCAGCATTCTCTGGTGGTTCCTGCGGCGCCTGCGCGCCACCCTGATGGTCGCGCTGGCGATCCCGGTGTCGCTGTTTACGGCCTTCGTCGTCATGCAGGTGACGGGGCGTACGCTGAACATGATTTCGCTCGCCGGCCTGGCCTTCGCGATGGGCATGGTGCTCGACGCGGCCATCGTCGTGCTCGAGAACATCGTGCGGCTGCGCGAACAGGGCGAGGAGGCCGAACCCGCCGCGAACCGCGGCGCCGAGCAGGTCTGGGGCGCGCTGCTCGCGTCGACCGCGACGACCGTCGCCATCTTCATGCCGATCATCTTCCTGCAGGACGTTTCGGGGCAGCTGTTCGCGGACCTGGCGCTCGCGATCTCGGTCGCGGTCGTGACCTCGCTCGCGATCGCCGTAACGATCATCCCGACGGCGGCCGCACACTGGCTCAAGTCGGTAAACCTCGATGACCCGCACACGGACTGGTGGGAACGGATTACCGCCGCGATCATGCGCCTGACCGACCCGGTCTGGCGCCGCCGCGGGCTGATCGCGGGCCTGTTCCTGTCGGCGAGCCTGCTGACCTGGGCGCTGTTGCCGAAGGCCGACTACCTGCCGGAAGGCCGGCAGAGCTGGATCTTCGCGTTCGTGATCCCGCCGCCGGGCCAGAGCGTGTCGAGCGCGCGCCACGAGTTCAACAACGTCGTCGCCGAGCGCATGCGCCCGCACTTCGGCGAGGACGCCGAGCTGCAGGTCAGGAACTACTTCCTGGGCATGTTCGGTTCCTTCGGTTTCATGGGCGTCGACGTCGCCGACCCGGCGGACGTCGACCCGATGATCGGCAAGCTCAACGGAGAGATTCTCGCGGGCTTTCCGGACACGATGGCCTTCGCCGATTCTTTCGGCATCTTCGACCGGCTGGGCGGCGGCGGCAATATCGAGATGAACATCCAGAGCCGCGACATGAACGCGATGCTGGCCGCCGCGCGCGCCGGCATGGGGCTCGTCATGCAGAACCTGCCGGGCGCTATGGCGCGCCCCGTGCCCGGCGTGGACTTCGCCGAGCCCGAGCTGCGCTTCGTGCCGGACGAGCGGCGCATTGCCGAGTCCGGCTGGACCCGGCAGCAGATGTCCACCGTCGTGCGATCGCTCGGCGACGGCGTGTTCGTCGGGGACTACTTCGACGGCGATCGGCGGCTCGACATCGTGCTGCGGGCGCCGGACTGGTGCAGGCCGGAGCACCTGTCGGCCACGCCGCTCGCGACGCCGCTGGGCGGCATACAGTCGGTCGACCAGCTCGTGCGCCTCGAGCGCACCGCCGGACCGGACCAGGTGCGGCGCGTCGACCGGCGCCGCGCGCTGACGCTGATCATCACCCCGCCGGCCGACCTGTCGCTCGAGGAGTCGATAGGCGTGCTGCGCGATTCGGTCGAGCCCGCGCTGCTCGCGATGCTGCCGGAGGACGGCGAGATCAGCTACTATGGCAGCGCCGACGACCTCGATATCGCGCTCGGCAGCATGTCGCGCAGTTTCGCCATGGCCGTGATCGTGCTGTACCTGCTCATGAGCGCGCTGTTCCGTTCGTTCCTCGACAGCCTGCTGGTGCTCGCCGCGCTGCCGCTGGCGACCGTCGGCGGCGTTGCGCTGCTCAGGCTGATGGACCTGCCGATGGACCTGCTGACCATGATCGGATTCATCACGCTGCTCGGCCTGGTCGTGAACAACGCGATCCTGCTCGTGCACCAGACACGCCAGTCCGAGCGCGAGGGCGACGACCGCCGCGAGGCCGTGCGCCAGGCCGTGCGCCGACGCCTGCGGCCGATCCTGATGAGCACGCTGACCAGCCTGTTCGGCATGCTGCCGCTGCTGCTGATCCCGGGCCCGGGCACCGAGGTCTACCGCGGCCTGGCCGCGGTGATTGTCGGCGGCATGGCCGTCAGCACGGTCTTCACGTTGATTTTCCTGCCGAGCATGCTGCGTCTCGGCGAAACCCGCACGGTCCCGCTCGGCGCGGGCCCGGGCCGCGAACAGGCTGCGGTGACATCATGATCCGTCCTATTGCGAGACTCACCGGGGCTGGCGCACTGCTGCTGCTCGCGGCGCCCGGCTCCGCCCAGCAGATGCCGGCGCCCTCGGTCGTCGTGGCCGAGGCCACGATCACGCGGCTCGCGCCGGCCGTCGACGTGCCCGGCACGATTGTCAGCAGGAACGACGCGCGCCTCGCGACCGAGGTCTCGGCGCGCCTGACCTGGGTCGCCGATATCGGCGCGCGGGTCGCTGCCGGCGAACCGGTTGCACGCCTCGAGGACGTGACCTTCCGGCTGAACGAGGCCGAGGCCGCCAGCCGCGTCACTCGCGAGGAGGCGCGGGTGGTCTTCCTGGCGTCCGAAGTGGAGCGCCTCGAGCGCCTGGCCGAGCGCAACAACACGGCGCGCAGCCAGCTCGACCAGACGGTGTCCGATCTCGCGGTCGCCGAGAGCGACGTGGCGATCGCGCGCGCGCAGCACGGGCTGGCGCGCGTCGCGCTCGCGATGACCGAGCTCAGGGCACCGTTCGACGGCATCGTCACGGAGCGGCTGCGCAACGTCGGCGAGCGCCTGAACGTCGCGGAGGAAGTGGTGCGCCTCGTCAATCCGCGGTCGATCGAGGTCGTCGCGCGTGCACCGCTGAACACGGTCAATTTCATCGGCGCGGGCGACGAGCTCGACCTGTACAACGATTACCGGGACGGCGCGGGCCGCGTGCGCACGATCGTACCGGTCGGCAATCCCCAGTCGCACATGTTCGAGGTGCGGCTCGACGTCGACCCGGACCGCTGGATCGTCGGCGAGAGCGTGCGGCTGTCCATGCCCACCGCGGTTGCCCGCGACGTGCTCGCGGTGCCGCGCGATGCCCTGGTCCTGCGCCGCGAGGGCACATCCGTGTTCCGCATCAATGCCGACGGCCAGGCCGAGCAGGTCAGCGTCGTCACCGGGCTCGGTGCCGGCGAGCTGATCGAGGTCGTCGGCGATCTCGCCGCGGGCGACCGCATCGTCGTGCGCGGCGCGGAGCGGCTGGCGCCCGGCATGAGCGTCAGCATCAGCGGATCCCCGGAAAGCGTGGCCGGCAGCCCGGCCGCCAACTGAAATCCGCGGGCGCGCGCTTTGGCCGCGCCGGCGCGGCTGCTAGCATGCGCCGCCCCGATCACGATCACGATCCCGACCACGATTGCCGATGCCGAAGTCCCGCCGCCGCCGCCGGCCGGCCCGCCCGTCCTTCCTGCGCCGCCACCCGTGGTGGTCGCTGGCGGCGTTGCTGCTGCTCGCCTTCGCCGCCTGGCTCCTGTACCTCAACTGGCAGATCACGAGCCGCTTCGAGGGACGGCGCTGGGACCTGCCGGCGCGCGTCTACGCGCGGCCGCTCGAGCTCTACGCCGGGCTCGAGCTGACGGCGGCCGCGCTCGAACAGGAGCTTGCGCGGCTGGGCTACCGCGAGGTCAGCGGGCGGCCTTCGCGGCCGGGCAGTTACGGGCGCCGGGGCGACGCGCTCGAGCTCGTCACCCGCGAGTTCCGCTACTGGGACGAGCTGGCGCCGCCGGCCGCGGTCAGCCTGCGCTTCGCCGACGGCCGCCTGGAAGCGGTCGACGTGGCCGGGCAGGACACGGCTATCGTGCGCCTCGACCCGCTGATGGTCGGCAGCATCTTCCCGGCGCACGGCGAGGACCGGCTCGTCGTCACGCCGGAGCAGGTGCCCGAGCTGCTGCGCCAGGCGCTCGTGGCCGTCGAGGACCGGCGCTTTTCCGAACACCCGGGAGTCGACCTGCGCGCGCTCGGGCGCGCTGCGCTCGCGAACCTGCGCGCCGGCGCCGTGACCCAGGGCGGCAGCACGCTGACCCAGCAGCTGGTCAAGAACTACTTTCTCGACAACCGGCGCACGCTCGGCCGCAAGCTCACCGAGGCGCTGATGGCGCTGCTGCTCGAGCGGCACTATGACAAGGCGGAAATCCTTAACGCCTACGTCAACGAGATCTACCTCGGGCAGGACGGCCAGCGCGCGATCCACGGCTTCGGCCTGGCGAGCCAGTTCTGGTTCAGCCGGCCGCTGGCCGAGCTGGAGCTGCACCAGCTGGCGCTGCTGGTCGCGCTCGTGCGCGGTCCGGGCTGGTACGACCCGACGGCGCACCCGGAGCGCGCCCGCGCGCGGCGCGACCTCGTGCTCGGCCTGCTGGCCGAGGCCGGCCACATCACGGAGGCCGAGCGGGCCCGCGCGGCCGGCCGGCCGCTCGACACCTGGGATCGCGAACGCGCCGGCGCCAGCTACTACCCCGGCTACCTGGCGCTGGTGCGTGCCGAGCTCGGCGAACAATACCGGCCCGAGGACCTGTCCCGGCAGGGCCTGAACATCTTTACGTCGCTGGATCCGCGGGTGCAGGCGAGCGCGGAACGGCGGCTCGCGGAACGCCTCGACGCGCTCGACGAGCGCCAGCCCGAGCGCCGGCTGGCCGGCGCCGTCGTCGTCACCGCGCCGCAGTCCGGCGACGTGCTGGCGCTGGTCGGCGACCGGCGCGCGGGCTACGAGGGCTTCAATCGCGCGCTGGCCGCGCGCCGCCCGGTCGGCTCGCTGATCAAGCCGGTCGTCTACCTGGCCGCGCTGGAAACCGGCCGTTACACGCTCGCGAGCCGCATCGAGGACGCGCCGATCGAGCTCGAGCTGCCGAACGGCACGCGCTGGGCGCCGCGCAATTTCAGCGGCGAACCGGCCGGCCCGGTCACGTTGTTGCGTGCGCTCGCCGAGTCGCTGAACCTGGCCACGGTGGGGCTCGGCCTCGACGTCGGTGTCGAGCGGGTCGCGGCGCTGCTCGAGCGCATCGGCCCGGGGCCCGCGCCGGCCGCGCTGCCCTCGCTGCTGCTCGGCGCCGTCGAGCTGACGCCGTTCGAGGTGGCCTTCGTCTACGGCACGCTCGCGAACGGTGGATTCCGCGTGCCGCCACGCGCCGTGCGCTCGGTCGTCGCGGCCAACGGCGTGCCGCTCGTGCGCTTCCCGGTCGAGCTGCGCCAGGCCGTCGAGCCCGCGCTCGTGTACCAGCTGAACCAGGCGCTTCTCGTCGCGATGCAGCGGGGCACCGGGCGCGCGACGACGCTGCCGCTCGCGACCGCCGGCAAGACAGGTACTTCGGACGACTTCCGTGACAGCTGGTTCGCCGGCTTCTCCGGCGACCGTCTCGCGGTGGTCTGGATCGGCTACGACGCTTTCGCGCCGACCGGCCTGTCCGGCGCGTCTGCGGCGCTGCCGGTCTGGCAGGACATCATGGCGGACGTCGCCGAGCGGCCCTATGCACCGCCGCTGCCGCGGGCGCTGGAAGCCCGGCGCGTCGACTATTACAGTGGGGCGCCCGTGGGCCGCGGCTGCGCAAGCGGCCTCGTGCTGGCGCTGCCCGCGGGGACCGAACTGGATCGCCGCGGCGGCTGCGCCGAACGCCGCGGCCTCGCTGAACGGACACTGGAATGGCTGAACGACGTATTCGACTGAGCGCGCTGAGCGCGCTCGCGCTGGCGGCATCCGGCTGCGCGCTGGCGCCGGAGCCCGGCTCGCAGGACCCGGACGCCGAG
>ERZ869936.1069-NODE-1069-length-21273-cov-6.494627_pt1 | contig 21273 bp, 11 predicted proteins | sample MGYA00520876_ERZ869936 | MGnify/ENA primary metagenome ERZ869936 (study PRJEB32218, sample SAMN09650985) | biofilter metagenome | isolation source: enrty point of leading RO module | place: Saudi Arabia: Thuwal, RO plant located on Red Sea | collected 2016-02-17 ...
CCCGCAGTCCGACTTCGCTCACCGGCGTTGCTGAATATCCGCGGTCGCCGAGCCAACCGGCCAGCGCGGGCGGCAACTGCGCATCAACCAGAAAACGCATCGCTCAGGCTGGCGTGAGAACCGGATGGTCAAGATAGCGGGCGGCATAGCCGATGCACGCCCGGATATCCTCCGCTTCAAGATCGGGATAATCCGCGAGAATCTCCTCCTGGGTCGCACCATCCGCCAACATGTCGAGGACGTCCTTCACCCGGATCCGCATTCCGCGGATGCAGGGACGACCGCCGCATTGACGGGAATTGATGGTGATTCGATCCATGACCTGAATCTATCCCACCGCCGGAGACCCCGCACGCCCCAATTTTCCACTGTGCCCGACGGCTCCGAAAGTCTCCCGGAGCCACGCGGTCCTTCGCCTCACCCCGGCCAGAAGGTCCACAATGCCGCGGCGCCGACACCGGTCGCGCCGAAGGCGACCAGCACCGGCCACAGCATCGAGCGATGGGCCAGCACGGCCACCATGCCGGCCTTGAAAACCATGTTCGACAGGCCGCCGAGGAGGATCACCCGCCAGCCCTGGCCGGCGCCGAGGTGGCCCTTCCCCACCAGTTCGGAGGTGGAAAGCGTGATCGCATCCATGTCGGTCAGCCCCGAGATCGCCGCCACGGCGTAGAGCCCGGCGTCGCCGAGGTGCTGCTTGGCGTAGGCCACGCCCAGCAGCACGCCGACGTAGAGCAGCGCGAAGACCACCGCCGCCTTGAACTCCGACGGTGCCTCCCGCTCGTCCGATTCGTGCTCCCCCACCTTCACGAACCGTCCCATCACCCAGGAAACCACCACCGCCCAGCCAAGCATGACCGCGAAGGGAGCCAGCATCGCCCGGCCTGCTTCGCCACCGGCGGCGAAAACCTCCACCATCACCCGCACGAAGACGATCGCCGTCGCGATCATCACGATCAACGACCCGGCCCGGGAGGTCTCCGGCGTGGCCTTGCTGCGGCGGGCCACCCCGGCGGTGGTCGCGGTGCTGGAGATCAATCCGCCGAGCACCCCGGAAAGCACCGCACCCTTGCGCCCGCCGATGAATTTCGAGGCGAGGTAGGCCGCGAGGCTGATGCCGACGATCAGCACCACCATCAGCCAGATCTTGAAGGGATTGATCACGCCGAGGTAGCCCATCTCGCGGTTCGGCAGCAGCGGCAGGATCACCAGCCCGAGCAGCACCAGCCGCGAGATCTCGCGCAGTTCGCCTTCGCCGAAACGCCCGACCCAGCCGTGGAGCCGGGCCTTCCCCTGCAGCAGCACCATCACAATGCCGGCGCAGACCGTCGCCTCGAGGCGATGGCCGATGACGACGGCCACCCCGATCGCGAAGGTCACCAGCAGGGCGAACTCGGTCGTGAGTCCCGTCCCGACCTCCTCGCCGGCCCTTGCCTTGGAAAAATTTGCGAGGATCACCAGCGCCACGCAGCCGAGCAGCGCCGCGGCGATGACCCAGCCGCCGTGGGTTTCGGCGATCGCCGCGCTCAGGCCGCCAAACAGGGCCACCAGCGGAAAGGTCCGGATGCCCGCCATCCGCTTCTGCACCCACTCGCGCTGCAGCCCGACCAGCAGGCCCAGTCCCAGCGCGATCGCCAGCGACACCAGCAACCCGCTTGCCTGGAACCATCCGTCCTCCATTGCGGCGGAAAGTCTAACACGCCAAGGCTTCCCCCTCAACCCGGGGAAAAAGGGCGTGATTTTACGTCGGCCCACCTCCAGACTCGGATGCTATGGTTGACTCCGAAATCCTCCCCTCGGGCATTCTGGTCCTGCGGCCGTCCGGCCCGATCTCGACCGACGACATCGAATCGGTGCGGGCAAAGGTCGATGCCTTCCTCGCCGATCACGACAAACTCGCCGGGCTGATGATCGAGACCGACGGCTTTCCCGGCTGGAAGGACTTCGGCGGGATGGCCTCGCACCTCCGCTTCGTCCGCGACCACCACCGCAAGATCCCCCGGGTGGCGATGGTCTGCGACTGCCGCGTCCTCGCCGCCCTGCCGAAGCTCGCCCGCCACTTCATCCACGCGGAGTTCAGGCGCTTCGACGCCGGCGAGAGCGACGCCGCGCTCGCCTGGCTGTCCGAACCGGTGAAGCCCGACCTTTCCGCCATCCGCCGCGGCTGGTTCCCGAACCGCAACCTCATCTGGATCTACGTCCACGGGACGATCCACACCGGCCCCTACCGCGAGCTGGCCGAGTGGATGGAGCGCATCATCTCCGAAAACAAGCCGGTCTCCTTTCTCATCGACCTCGAGGACCTCGAAGGCGTCGATTTCGGCGCGGTGATGAGCGACCTGAAGTTCGGCCTCAAGCACGTCGGCGACATCCGGCGCATGGCGCTCGTCGGTGACCGCAACTGGACCCAGCGCCTCGCCTCGCTGCCGAACCCCTTCTCCATGGAAATCCGCGCCTTCCCCGAGGCCGAGGAGCACGAGGCCTGGGACTGGGCGAGTGCGTGACTTTCGATCGACGGTCTCAACGTCGTCCCTCCAGTCCGGTCCGCCAAGGCCGCCCGGCAGTTCGGACCTTCAGACTTTCCGACTTTCCGACTTTCGACACCCGGCCCACTGGATTTCCCCGAAAACCACGTAAACTTCCCCGGGTGAAGGACCATTTCCCAGAGGTGACCGACGACGAACGCGACCAGGAATTCGTGGCGCTGCTGACCGCCCATCAGGGGCCGGTGCTCGCCTACGTCCGGTCGCTGATGCCCGGATTCTCCGGCGCTTCCGACATCCTCCAGCAGACGAACATCACGCTCTGGAAAAAGAAGGACCAGTTCGAGCTGGGCACCAATTTCAAGGCCTGGGCCTTCGCCATCGCGCGCAACCACGTGATGGACCAGCGCAAGAAGCTCAAGCGCAACGGCTGGCTGGTCTTCAGCGACGACCTGGCGGAAATCTTCGCCCAGGAAATCGACGAGGACGAACCTTTCGACCAGGACGAGGCCTTCCGCGCGCTGGAGGTGTGCCTCTCGAAACTCCGCGACCACGACCGGGAGCTGGTGCAGAAGCGCTACTGCGAAAGCGTCACGCTCGACGACTACGCCCAGGAGTTGAACCGCAGCTCCGGCACCCTCAAGGCCCGGCTTTTCAAGATCCGCGCCAGCCTGCGCCGCTGCCTCGACAACCAACTCGAACACCTCCACGCATGAGCCGCCGCGACGACGAACAACTCATCCAGGACGCCCTCGACCGGAAGCTCGACGCCCGCCGCTTCGCCGCCTTCGAGGATCGCCTGCGGAGGGAGCCTGAATTGCGCCGGATGTATCTGAGCTACAGCCGCATGGATGGCCTTCTCGGCGAGAAGTTCGGCCAGTCCGAATCGAACGTGACCCCGATCCGCCGCCGCCCGAGCCGCTGGGTCGGCTGGGGGGCCGTGGCCGCCTGCCTTGCCGTCCTCGCCGCCGCCGTTCCCTTGATGCTCAAGCAGAAGCCGGAGTGCGTGGTCGAGATCGGTCCCGAGTCCCATGGACGGGTGACCCATACCAAGGGCGACGCCGGCGACAGGGTCTTGCGGGCCGGTTCCCGCCTCGAACTCGACCACGGCTCGGCGCTGGTCACTCTGCCCGATGGCGGTCGCGCCTACTTCGAGGGGCCCGGCAGCATGGAGATGATCGAGCGCGGCAGCTTCCGCCTACGCGAGGGCCGGATCTGGTTCGAATCATCGGACGAACGAGCAGTTGTCTCCTGCGTCACGGATGCCTTCGAAGTCCGAGCCCGGCAGGCCGAGTTTGGCGTGATCGCCACCGACGAAGAAGAACTGCATGTTCTCAATGGCGAGTTGACCGTCGATACCCCGGATGGAGTAACCACGTGGCTCGCGGCCGGTCGGTCCGCCCGCTGGGATACCGACACCTTGCTGACGGCCGACACCGCAACCGCCTTCACCACCGGCTTTCCGAAGACGGTCACCTTGTTTGCCGACAATTTCGACGAGCCCGACCTGACACCCCTTTCCGGCAAGCGGCCGGACACCGGTTCCGGCGAATGGTCCATCGAATACGGCGGCCCTCTGATCGAGAACGGCGTGCTCGACACCTCCGGCAACGTCCGCCACATGGCCTTCGCCCACCTTGATGTTCCGGCGCTCGACGACCTCTCGCACGTCCTCCTCCTCACCCTCGAAACCGACGATCCCGCCACCTCGCGGTTTCACTCGCCCGGCTGGGCCGGCGTCAGCCTCTACACCGGCGACCAGGAACGGATCTTCGTCGGCGACCCCTGCGGCCCCGCCGAAGGCTGGGCGCTGCACCCCGCCGGCTACTCCGCGCGCAACGCCTGCCCGCTGCTCCACGGCAAATCGACGGTGACGCTCCGCTACGACTACCGCACCGGCCTCGCCCAGCTTTTCGAAGGGACCGACACCCGGGGCCCGGCCCTCGCCTCCGAGTGGATCGAACCCGGCCTGCAGTTCGACCGCATCCGCATCGCCAACGGCTCGCAGGCCGATGCCGCGGTGGATGCCGGCAAGCCCGCCTCGGCGGCCGGCGACGGCCCCGATGTCGAGATCCGCGGCGACATCGCCTTGCGGAACCTCCGGCTCAGCGTGCTGAGCGCCGACGCCCGCTCGGTGGCCGCGCAGCCCTGAGGGATATTTTTCATAAACCCGCCGTCATCCGGCGGCCATTCCGGGATAGGGAGTTCCGCCGTCGCGGGATTCTCCGGAATTCACAACCCGATCCAACCCATGAAGTCCAAACCCGCCACCACGGGCCGTTCCCGGCTCGCCACCACCGCCCTGACCCTGGGTCTCGCCCCGATTGTCTTTGCTGCGCCCGCCATCGATGGCACGGACGATGGCACCGAGGGATACGCAACGGACGCCGTCCAGGCACAAACTCCGGCATGGGGAAACAGCAATTTCCTCGGAAATCTGAGAACCGTTCAGGACGGAAACAACCTGAACGTCCTTCTCGCCGGGCGTGCCGATAACAACGCCTTCCTGCTGTTCATCGACTCAAAGCCGGGGGGCATCAATACGATCGCCAACAACACCATCACCAGCGGCGGAGAGGAAGGGACCATCAACAACCTGAACGGCTTCACCTTCGAGACAGGTTTTGAGGCGGACTACGCCGTCAGGATTTTCGGCAATGCCACCGGTGCGTTCGTCAATACCTACAACCTCGGCACGGGTGTCCGGGAATATGCCGGAAACAGCTTCGGGGCCAACATTTCCAACACATTCATCGCCGATGCCAGGACCGTCTGGAGCAATCTCAGCGGCAACCTTGGCGACCAGGTCGATGGCGTCGAGCTCGCGCTGGATCTCGGTGCGCTCGGGGTTCCCACCGGCACTCAGGACGTCAAGCTCTTCGCCATCCTGATCAATGGAGATTCGAACTACGCATCGAACCAAATGCTCGGATCGCAAAACGGTGCGGCCGCGATCGAAGGCGGCATCGTCGGCTTCAACCTGGAAACGGAGACAGGGACCCAGACAGTGACCGTCTCCGTCACCGCCGCCAATCCCGACAACGACGGCGACGGCCTGCTGAACACGGTCGAGACCAACGGCGGCCCGGACAGCTTCGTCGATGAAAACGACACCGGCACCGACCCGAACGACCCGGACACCGACGACGACTACCTCGGCGACAAGTTCGAGGTCGACAGCTACGACACGCTGGGCACCAACCCGACACTCGCCGACTCGGATGCCGACGGCGTCAACGACGCCACCGAAGTCTCGCTCCTCGGCACCGCCAACGACCCGGCCACGCCCTCCGGCGGCGACACCGAGGTCATCGGCTTCGACTTCTTCGACTACCCCGATGGAGGCATCAACGGCAGCACCGGCTTCGAAACCCGCGTCTTCGACTTCGACAACAGCACCGGCAACGACGCCTTCCTCGGCCACACCGGCTCGGTCGCGCCCTGGTCCACCACCTTCGGCAGCCAGGTCCGCTGCGGCAGGCTCCTCACCGACGGCAGCAACGCCGTCCGCCAGTTCAACGGTCCGGCGACCGGCGGATCCGACCTCGGCCGCGTCGAGAACATCATCTCGTCAGACGCCAAGGTCGTTTACGCCAAGATCGATCTCAGCCGCCTCGCCGGCGCGACCTTCTCCGGCCTCTCATTCGTCAACGGCGGCACCGAGGTCGCCTTCGCCGGCGTGCGCGACGCCCTCAACGGCAGCGACCGCAACTTCGGCGTCGAGGTCACCGGCGAAACCGATCCGCTGGGCTCCGCCTTCACCGGCGACATCCCCGCCGACCGCATCGCCAACACCATCGTCGCCCGGCTCGACACCACCGGCACGCCGACCATCGCGATCTGGGTCGATCCCGACCTCACGCTCGCCGAGCCCGCGCCCGACGCCTCCGGCCAGTTCATCACCGCACCGGGCGCCGCCGTCGCCACGGGCATCCGCCTCGGCTCCGGTGGCCGCGCCCTGTGGGACAACCTCGTGGTCTCCACCACGTGGGACGATCTCGACGACGTGAGCCCCACCGACACCGAGCCCGACGGCTTGCGCGACAGTTGGGAGGAGGTCTTCGCCCCGGGCAACCTCGCCCTCCTCAGCAGCGGTGCGAACAACGACGGCGACACCCTCCTCGACGAGGATGAGCAGGCTCGCGGCACCAACCCGCTCGACGAGGACACCGATGGCGACACCCTCCTCGACCACGTGGAAACCGACACGACCATCTTCGTCGACAGCAATGACACCGGTACCGACCCCTGCGATCCCGACACGGATGACGACACGCTCGCGGACAACGAGGAAGACGGCAGCGGAACCTTCGTGGCGGGAGTCCAGCCCGGCTCCAATCCGAACCTGGCCGACACCGACGGCGACCTCGAGAACGACGGCTTCGAGTTCTTCCAAGGCACCGACCCGAACGACGACGAGAGCAACTCGACCGCGAACGACCTGGTGCGCGTCAACGGAGCCATCGACGGAAGTGACGGCTATGGCGCCGCTCTGGCGGTCCAGACGGTGCAGACCCAGTTCGGCGACAATGCCAGCGAACTCAATGCCGCCTACGCCCGCATCAAGGACGGCATGCTCTACCTGATGATCACCGGCAACCTCGAAGACAACTTCAACAAGCTGTCGGTCTTCATCGACTCGTCCGACGCGGTGACGGCCAACGACTACCTCTCGGCCGGCAACGACGGTACCGGGGTGATGGACGGCATGCTCTTCGACGTCGGCTTCTCGCCGGAGTACCAATTGATACTGCGCCGCGGGACGTTTGAAGGAAACGACAAGTTCGACGTCGATTTCGTCGATCTGGTCACACCGGCCTTCACCCAATATTTCGACATCCTGTCCTTCGGCACCACCGGCTACGGCTCGACCGGCACCGGCGTCAACACCTCGCCGATCCGGGCGGCCTACGACAACTCGAACACCGCCGGGGTGACCGGCGGCACGGGTGCCGCCGACCAGGTCGCGGCCGCCGCGGTGACCACCGGACTCGAACTCTGCATCGATCTCGCCGACATCGGCAATCCGACGGGGTCGTTCAAGGTGATGGCGATGATAACCAGCAGCGACCACAGCTTCGTCTCCAACCAGATCCTGGCCGGTCTTCCCGCACCTCAGGGCAACCTTGGCTCCGACGGTGCGGGAAATCCCCTCGACCCGCCCACTACAGAGTTTGTTTCGGTCGATTTCAACGACTTCGCCGGCGACCAGTTCTTCACCGTCGTCATCCCGACGCCGGGAAGCAACCTCGCCATCGAATCGGTGACGCTCGTCAACAGCGGCACCCAGCTCGAGATCACGGTGAAGGGACTGACCAACGGCAACGCATACCTCCTGACGGAATCGACCGACCTGAGTGGATTCGGTGCCGTAAGCACAACCGTGACCCCCGGCACTCCGGTTGCCGGAGGAGTCGAGTTCACCGCTTCGGGGCCGACACAGACGCTGACGGTCGATCTGCCTGCCGGAAGCAGCCGCTTCTATCGCGTCGAGGACGCTCCTTGATCGAGGTCATTTTCCTCATTCGAAACCCGGCGACACTTCCATGTCGCCGGGTTTTTCGTGTAGGGGTAATCCTCACGCCCCGCACCGCCATCTGCTTCCAGACCCATGAAACGTTGCGCCGCCCTGCTTCTCATTCTTTTCATCCTTCCCTGCCGGGCCGAGCCCGTGGAGATCCGTGGCCGCTATCCACTCGACGGGGTCCGCTACCTCGGATCCGGCGGGTCGCCGACGGCCTGCGGCACCAACTGGCGCGACGCCCGATGGAAAGTCTCCGGCACCAACGGCTCGATCACGCTGCTCCACCTCAAGAGCGGCAAGGCGCTCGGCTTCCATGCGAACGGACCCGCCGCGGTCGCTCCGGCCGAGGCGGCGAAGTTCGAGCGCGAGGACGCCGGCGACGGATGGTTCCGTCTGCGGTCGCGGGACCACGGACTGATCCACTATGAAAACCGTACCGGCACCCTTGAGGCGGGCGGAGAACCGCGCGACGATTGGTGGAGCGCCCAGTGGCGCCTGATCATGCGCACCGACACCCAGGAGGTCATCTCGCCGGACGGAAGGAACCGCATCACCTTCTCGCTCGCCAACGGCCTCCCCGAATACTCGGTGACCCGTGGTGACGAGACGATCCTCTCGCCTTCACCGCTCGGCTTCGTGTTCAAGAACCGCCCGCCGCTCACCGGACCCTTCCGGGTGCTCGACACGAAACGGCGCTCCATCGACGACACCTGGAAGCCGGTCTGGGGCCAGCAGACCGAGATCCGGGATCACGCCGAGGAGATCGCCATCCGCCTCGAGGAGACCGACACCACCCGCCGCCGGCTCGACCTCGTGTTCCGCGCCTACGACGACGGGGTCGCGTTCCAATACATCATTCCCGAGCAGCCGAACCTGACCGACTTCGAGGTCACCGACGAGGTCACCGGCTTCCATTTCACCGCCGATGCCCAAGCCTGGTGGTGCGAGGACCTCCCGGATACCTACGAGCGCGACTATCAGGAAACCCGTCTTTCCGAGGCCGCTCCGCAGGGGATGCAGACGCCGGCGACCTTTCGCACGCAACGCGGAACCTACGTCAGCCTCCACGAAGCCGATCTCACCGACTGGGCGGGAATGAAGCTTCAGAGCCCGGATCCCGCCGCCAACCTGTCGCTGAAGGCCGAACTCGTTCCGTGGTTCGGCAGCGACGTGAAAGTCCGGGGCCGCGCGCCGATGCGTTCGCCATGGCGCACCATCCAGCTCGCCGACCGCCCCGGCGGCCTCGTCGAGTCGTCGCTCATCCTCAATCTCAACGACCCCTGCGCGATCAAGGACACCTCATGGATCCGCCCGCCGAAGTGCATGGGCAGCTGGTGGGGCATGCTCCCCCACATGTGGACCTGGGACCACGACGATCCCGACATGCACGGCGCCACCACCGAGCGCGCCAAGCGCTACATCGACGCCTGCGCCGAGCTCGGCATCGATGGCCTGCTCGTCGAGGGATGGTGCGAGGGATGGTCCGGCGGCATCCCCGGATGGCGGAACATGGAATTCACCAACCCGACCGAGGACTTCGACATCCTCGAGGTCGTCCGCTACGGAAAGGAGAAGGGGGTCAAACTCGTCGGCCACCACGAAACCGGCGGCGACATTCCCAACTACGAGAAGCAGGTCGAGGCCGCATTCCATTTCTATCAGAAGCTCGGCGTCGACACCGTGAAGACCGGCTACGTGACCGGGGATCAACCGGTCTACACCGACACCCCGCCCGGCCGCGAGCACCACCATGGCCAGTACATGGTGCGCCACCACCAGCGGATCATCGAGCTCGCCGCGAAATACCGCATCATGATCAACGCCCACGAGCCGATCAAGGCGACCGGCATCTCGCGAACCTGGCCGAACTTCGTCGCCCGCGAGGGCGCGCGTGGCGGTGAGTTCAACGCCTTCGTCGGCAACCCGCCGCGCCACACCACCATCCTCCCCTTCACCCGCCTGCTGGGCGGGCCGATGGATTACACGCCCGGCCTCTTCGACACCTCCTTCCAGCCCGACAAGCCCTTCGCCACCCGGGCCAACCAGCTCGCCCTCTTCGTCACCCTGTGGAGCCCGCTGCAGATGGCCGCCGACCATTACCAATGCTACGAGGACGAGCCCGCCGCCGAACTCATCCGCCGGGTGCCCGTCGGCAGGTGGGACGAGACCCGCGTGCCGCTCGCGGAAATCGGCGACTACATCGTGACCGCGAGGCGCAAGGGCGAGCGCTGGTATGTCGGCGCCGTCAACGACGAGAACCCCCGTACTTTGACCCTGCCGCTCGATTTCCTCGAATCCGGCAACGCCTACAGGGCGGTCCTCTACGCCGACGCGCCCGATGCCGACTACCGGACGAACCCCCACGCGATGGAGATCACCACGATCGACCTCGCCGGCGGCGGTGAGCTGGAAATCAACCTCCGCGCGGGTGGCGGCGCGGCGCTGGAGATCCACCCGGCCGATGATCCGCCCGAGCTTCCGACGGGCGACGCCGGGACGCCGCCCGACGGCGCGCCGGTGATGCTGAGGGCCAAGCACAGCGATCGTGCCCTGACCCCCGAAGGCGGCTCCCTCATTCAACGGGCTCCCGGCGGCGGCCGCCAGCAGTGGATGCTCGAGGCCGATGGCGAGCGCGGCTGGAGGATCCTGCTCGACGGACAGACGCTCACCGCGGCCGGCGAGGAGAACGGAGCGGCCCTCCGAATCGAGGCCGACCGTGACGACGCCGCGCAACGCTGGCGTTTCGAGCATGTCGCCGGCAGCTACTACCGCATCATCAATGCCGCCAGCGGCCGCCTGCTCGACGTTTCGGCCAACCGCTACGACGACGGCGCTCCGGTCCACCTCTGGGAGAACGCCCACGGCTTCAACCAGGTGTGGTGGATCGATCGAAACCACTGACCGAATCGGACGGGAGAATCCGCCGCCCCTCCACGTAGGCATCGGGGTTCATGCGCCAGTTTCTCCTTTTCCTCTCCCTCGCCCTCGCCGCCTTCGCCCGGCCGAACATCGTCCTCTTCGTCACCGACGACCAGAGCCCGATCGCCGGCTGCTACGGCTCGCCGCTCATCCGGACGCCCCACCTCGACCAACTCGCCGCCGAAGGCACGCTCTTCACCAGCGCCTACGCCACCACCGCTTCCTGCTCGGCCAGCCGCTCGGTCATCCTCACCGGCCTGCACAACCACGCCAACGGCCAGTACGGCCACACCCACGCCTACCACAAGTTCGAGACCTTCGCGAACTGCGCCGCGATCAGCCTGCCGAACCAGCTCAAGGCCCTCGGCTACCGCACCGCGCACATCGGCAAGTACCACGTCGCGCCCGAGTCGGTTTACGAATACGACCGCTTTCTTCCCGAGAAAGGCGGCCAGCACAACAGCCCGGCCTGGGTCGAGTCGTGCCGGTCGCTCTTCGAGGAAAAGTCTGACGCACCGTTCTTCCTCACCTTCTGGACCCACGACCCCCACCGCAGCGGCGGCGTGGTCGACTCCGCCCCGGAAGAACTGAAGCCGAACCGCTTCGGCAACCCGCCACCCAACGAGCGATACGGCGACACGCCCGAGGTCACCTACGACCCTGCCGAGGTGCCCGTGCCCGCATGGCTGCCCGACACCATCGAATGCCGCCGCGAGATCGCCCAGTACTACCAGAGCTGCACCCGCACCGATCTCGCTTTGGGCAAACTTATCGCCGCGCTCAAGGAGGCCGGCCGATATGACAACACGATGATCGTCTTCACCGCCGACCACGGCATGGCCTTTCCCGGCGCGAAGACCACCGTCTACGAGGCCGGACTTCACGTCCCCTTCGTCGTGAAGATGCCCGGCGCGCCGAAGACCGGCTTGGCCAACGACGCCCTCATCTCGCACGCCGACATCACCCCGTCGCTGCTCGACGCCGCCGGCGGCTACGACGCGGAAAGCGGCGGGCCGAAGAATCCGGCGCCCGTCGAACGCATCGGCCATGGCGAGAATCCGGGCCCAAGATTCAAGCGCTACCACGGTCGCTCGTGGCTGGGGCTTCTCGGCACGACCCATTCGGAAGGCTGGGACGAGCTGATGGCCTCGCACACCTTTCACGAGATCCAGATGTACTACCCGATGCGCGCCCTCCGCGACCGGCGCTACAAGCTCATCTGGAACATCGCCTCGCCGCTGCCCTATCCCTTCGCCACCGACCTGTGGGCCGCCTCGACATGGCAGGCGCAGTACCGCCAGGGCATGGACGCGAACTACGGCAACCGTAGTGTCGACTCCTACATCCACCGTCCGGCCTTCGAGCTCTACGACCTCGAGAATGACCCCGCCGAATCGATGAACCTCGCCGACGACCCCGCCCAGACCGGTCGCCTCGCCGACATGAAGGAGCGCCTCAAGGCCGCCCAGAAAAGGACCGCCGACCCCTGGGTGCTGAAGTGGTCGTATGAGTGATGGGGCCTGCGGCTCGCCAGAGTCCATCATCGCCCCCGGGTCTCGCCGTCTCGATCGACGCAAAAGTGCAGGAATTTTCCGCGAACATTCAGTGATTTCAGGCCGCAGCCCCGACAATGATGACATGCCGTCTGGGTATTCCGGGCGGGATGGACGATCTTCACAACCTCAAGCCAAGATGAGAACCCCGTTCGCTTCCCTCCTGATGATCGTTGCCTCAGCAGCGAGCCTGCCCGCAGCGGTGTCGGTTACCGTTAGGGATATTACTCCCAACGGCAAACCCGACGTGCCCGCAAGCGTCGGCACGCGCAGCCTCACCACGACCCTCGGCTCGATTTCCGCACCGGCAGCCCTGCCGACCCTTACCTACACGCTCACAAATCTCAACCTCACCAGCGTCGGGGGCGGCCTGACCGACCAGATCGTGTTTCAGGTCAGCTTCTCTCAAACAGGCGGATCGGCCGTTCAGTTCAACAGCTTCGGAAACGTTTCGGTGACTGGGAATGGCGGGGACTTCTTCATCAACACGGGAGAAACCCTCACCGCTACCGTCTCACTCATCAGCACCACCTTCTCGGGGGGGCTGGGCAACCTCTCGATCGGGTTCGACTTCGTGAACATCGGCGGAACGGGATCCACAACTCCGCCGGCCACCCCGGAGACATGGGATATCGTCCATTCCGGTGGAACTTTGTCCGTCACCACATCCAGCAACCCCTTCCCCGCGAACAACGCCATTCCGCTCTCTTCGTCCTTCACGATCCAGAACGTCACCGGTCCGAATCTACAGACCATCAACCTGCAGGGTTACGAGGTGGAAATCACCGCCGTCCCCGAACCGGCCTCGTTCTCGCTCATCGGCCTCGGCGCGCTCGCCCTGCTGCGTCGTCGGCGGCAGGCTTGATCCTGGAAGCGGCGGACCGAAGCCCACGCTCCGTGCGGTTCAATTCAGGTCCCACCGCGCGCGGTAGAAACGCTTGCCTTCTGGCGATGGCGCGGTGTCGGTGAGTCGGATCGAAACCCGGCTGCTGCCGCTGGCCAGGAAGTTCTCGCGACCGGTCTCGATATAGCTGTTCGCCGGCACCTCGTCCCAGCCGCCAAGGGTCGAGGAGGTTTCCACAATCATGCGGGAAGTGGCCGGATCGACCGGGCAGGACATGTCGAAATCGACCGTGAGCGTCGATCCGTTCAGATCCACGCTGCCCTGCAGTCGAGGCCTCGATGCGGGATCCCGCGGATCGGTCTGGAACTGGAATTCCTCGTCGTTGGTGAAGCCGTCGAGATCGGGATCCTTGTCGCCGCCGAAGATCTCGGGATCGGCCTGCTGCGCGGGAGTGAAGTGGAGGTCGTTCCAGTCGTCCCGGCCGGCGAACACCCGGACCGTCGTCGTGGCGGTGGTGCCACCGTTCAGCGTGAGCGTGTAGGTGGTGTCGGCGGCCGGTGAGACCTGCAGGTAGCCGATGCCGTCCACGGTCTGGCTGAGGACATTTCCAACCCCCTGGTCGATCGTGAGGGTCGCCGGCGCGCTGACGTCCCACTCGAGCGTGGCGCTGCCGCCCTGCAGGATCGACGGCTGCACCGCACCGAAGAAGTGGATCGCCGCGGGCCCCGCCACCGACGCGGTCCGGCCGGTCAGGGTTTCGGAAAGCGCCGCGTCGTCGTAGGCGATCTCGACGCGATAGGTCGTGCCGTTGTCGTACACCGGCGGACGGTAGCGGCTGCCGCGGACGCGCATCGCATGGACGAGTTCGCCGGTGGATTCGTCAAAGACGCGCACCACCGGGTTCTCGCGCCAGTGGGTGTCGATCACCGGCAGGTAGCCGGTCGGCACGCGACCGTCGTTGTCGGTCTGGCGCACCGTCTGCGGCCAGTCGGAGAATTGGGATCCCGTGTTCGGATACTCGGGGTCGGCGTGGATCGGCCAGCACTCGAAGGTGATCTCGCGGGTGGACCTGTTGACCCGGGTGATGCCGTAGCCGGCGCCGCGGTCGTGATAGTTCGGCGGGTTGACCCCGGTGGTCTGCTGGTAATACTCCGGCGAGTTGGCAGAGCCGAGGAGCGCGAAGTGGAGCGTGTCATTGGCGGTGAGGTTGGGCGTCGCGCCGTCCGGAAGCGTGCCGCTGCCGTCGAAAAAGTAGTCGCCCAGGTAGGGGCTCACCGTCGGCGTGGTGCCGTCGGAATTGTGGACCGGATCGAAGATGCGCGGGAAGAAGTTCGCCATCGCCGGCGCGGTGAACGAGATGCCGGCATCGCGCGGGCCGTCGGCCCCGTGGTGGGCGAGCGTGCCGAGGTGCTGGTCGCCGGCGAGCTGGAACATGCGCGAGGCGCGCAGCAGCCGCCACGCGTCATTGCGGCGATGGGTCGGCCAGCCGTGGGCGTCGCGGTCGTTGAGCCCGAAGTTGTAGCCGGTATTGGCATGGGTGTGGAGGTTGGCGAAGGGCGACTGCGAGACGACCAGCTTGAGGTCCTGGCCGGCCCAGTCCTTGTTCCATTCCCGCAGGAACGCGTGCTGGCGCTCGCCGAGCAGGTGCTGCTGGTCGAGGGGAATGCTGCCGCTGCCGTTCGGGCCGGTCTTGAACTTGCGGTCCTCGAGGATCGCGAAGCCGAGGCGGCCGTAGGTCATGCCGGTGAAATAGACGCCGATCCCCTGCTCGACCGGCGGCGCCGGCTGGACCGGGTTGTAGGGGTCGGGGTCGGGAAGATTCAGGGCATGGCAGCGCTCGACCATCCTCACCCAGTCGGCCGGTTCGACGTAGCCGCCGGTGGACTCGTCGGTCGTGGAGATCCCACCCTCGCCCCACAGGTTGCCCTGATAGATGTCGTGATCATCCGGAATCGCGACGGTCGGGATCTCGCGGGACAGGTCGCGCACCTGGAGCATCCACAGGTACCACTTGTAGAGGAAATCGAGCTGGCGGTTGGTGGCGCCCGAGGTGTCCTTGACGGTCGGCTGCGGCTCGTAGAGCTGGTCGCCGTGGGCGAGCAGCACGTCGGGCTGGTGCTTGGCGATGTGGGCGAAGGATTGGGGATGCGGATGCCACACCATCACCGGCGACCAGTCGAAGCCGTTGTTTCCGGTATTGCCGTCGTTGATCCGCTGGCAGGTGGTCATGGCGACGACGATCTCCTCCTTGTCCACCGGATCGCGACGCACCGTGCCGGTCCATGCGTAATCGGTGCCGGCGACATTCACCCGCAGGCGGTAGTCGGTGTCGACCGCGTCGTTCCAGCCGGGGATCGCGAAGGTGGCGGTGTAGGAGGAAAGGTTGTCGGTGTTGTCCACCGGAGCGTTGGCGAGGTTCGTCCACCCCGTGCCGTTCCATGTGTCGAGCGCGACGGTCGGGTTCGACGCGAGGCTCAGCGGCGGGAGCTGGGCGGTGAGTTTCAGTTTCCCCTTCGAGAGCGTGTGCATCGCCCCGATGATCGCGAGGTGGCGGTCGGGCTCGGGATTCAGCGCCGCACCGCTGCCGGAGAAGCCGTCGAACCAATGCGTCGCCGAGGACGACCCGCGGTGGGTGAGCAGGCCGAAGGATCCGAGCACCCGGTCGGAGGGGACATCGAAGCTGACCGCGCCGACCTGCGTGTCGGAGGCATTGAAGGCGGTGAGCGCGAGCGTGTAGGTGCCGGGGCCGGCGTGGTAGGTGGCGTCCAGCTCGAGGCGGGTGTTTTGGCCGAAGCCCCCGGTGACCGCGGAGCTGGCCAGGCCCGTGACCGCGCCGGTCGAGTAGTCCTCGATGACGAGGTTGCCGCCGCCGGTGAGGCCGAGGAACAGCCCGAAGTCGCGGCCGAGGCCGTCCTGGACGAGCAGTGCCGCGCGCCAGTCGAGATTCGGCCCCGCGCCGAGCAGAAACCCGGCCCGCGAGCCGGCGCTCAGGGTGTTGTTGTGGAGCCCGGTGCGCACGCTGAGGGAGAAGTCTTCGCCGTTGCCGCGGATCGAGGTGCCGGGGCGGTGCAGCGTGGCGTAGTCGCGGCCGCCGTTGATGCACTGCACGCGGCCGCCGTTCACCTGCCAGTCCTGCAGGCGGTTCGCCCAGTAGCCCGGGCCCGCCCAGCGCTGGTTGGGCAGGCTGTTCCAGTCGTCCGCGAACGATCCGTCCGGCGAACCGGCGGGCCAGACGTCGAGGCGCACGTTGTCGAAGCTCTGGAAGTTGCCGGCGGCGAGGTCGTTCGAGCGGAACCTCACGCCCACGGTCTTTCCGGCATGGGCGTCGAGCGACCCCGCGGGCACCGCGAGGTGGTAGTGGTCCCACGCTCCGATCACCGGCGTCTTGAAGTCGTAGGTGCGGGACGCCACCGGCAGCCGCCCGCCGTTGTCGTCGACGTAGAGCTCGGCGATCATCTGGCGCGGTGGTGCCGCGAACTCGAGCGTGCCGCGCTCCAGCACGAAGTTGTCGAGGCGGGCGAAGCCGTTGGTGTTGCCGTTGCCATCGACCCCCTCGAAGAAGAGGAAAAGGCGCTTCCCCGCCGTCGAGGCATCCACCGCACCGAAGGTCAGCTGGGCGGTTTCGTAGGTGCTGTTCAGGGTGGAAACGGGCGCCGTGAGCGTCTCGAGCACCGTGCGCGTGCCGTCGATCAGGTTGTTGGCCGTGGTGTAGAGGGTGACCGCCACGGCGTCGCCCGCGTCATCCCAGTTTCCCGCGTCGCGCCACACGAAAGACGCCTGGAAGCGCTGGCCGGCGGCGAGATTGTGGCCGGTGTCCACGGCGAACTTGCGGCCGCCGTTGTCGGCGAGCACCGCGTTGCGGGTGCCGTCGACATCGAGATCCCCGCCCGGACGCGTCGCTTCGGTCGCCTGGCTGCCGCCGAGATTCGTCCATTCCGCCAGCTCGGCGAAGGTGTTCCCGGTGGCCGTGTTGAAGTCACCGTTGCGCGTCGCGCCGCCGACCAGCGTTTCGACCGCCACGAAGTTGCCGCTGCCGCCGCCCGGCAGGTTGCCGGAGAACATCGCGGCATCGAAGCGCAGCGAGAAAGCGTCGCCGACCGCGATCGGATGCGCCGTCATCTGCCACGCCTCGGCGCTGTCCTCGATGCTCATCCGCCACCGGCCGTTGCCGTAGTCGGAGCCGCCATCGATCACCTGGGCGGAGCTCCCGCTGCCGTTCCAGCCGATGACCGCCGTATCCGAGAGCGGTGCCCGGTCGACGCCGTTGTTGACCTCTCCGGAGGGGTTGATGATGGAAATGGGTGCGGCACTGGCGGCGAAGGAGAACAGGCCGCCCACGAGCCATCGATGGGGTTTTTGCATTTTCTGATTATGGCGGTGTCTGCAGCACCCTGAGGCGCGCGAAGTTCCGGGCCGGGCTACCCGGGGTGAAGGTGTAGCTGATGCTGGCGGCGTCTTCCGTCACCCCGGATGCCGGCGTGTCCCAAGGATCCAAGATGCCGAGGTCGGTGGATGTTTCGATGCCGTAGGTGATGTCGCCGCCGAAGGGTGCGCCGCGCTTGGTGAAGGTGATGGTGTCGCCGCTGAACACCCCGCGCTCGCCGCCATCCTCCAGGGCGTACTCGATGAGGTTTGCGACCCCGTCGTTGTCGTCGTCGCCGTCGGGCCCGCCGGTGATCGCGGGCTCCTGGCTGGCGGCCCAGGCCGCGTAGTCGTTGGCGGGGGCACCCACCTGCAAGATGCCATCGCCCTCGAAGTCGGCACTCTTGTTGTCGGCCGTCGATGTCAGGGAGCCGTAGGTTCCGGCCGGTTTCGGATTGGGGTCGCCCGGAAGAAACAATGCTCCAACCGCGTCGGTCCCGACGAAGGCCAGCTCGAGAACCGCACCGCTTTCAACGCGCACCGTGGCGGAGTCATCGATGCGTGCGTCCCCGCTGAGAACGAGCTTTCCGGTCTGGACATGCGTTTCCCCACTGTAGGTATTGCTGCCGGAAAGCGTGACGGGGCTCGACCCCCCGGCAGTTGCGACGGTGACGCCGCCGGTGCCCAACTGAATCGGCCCGCTGATCACCAGGCCCGGCTGGGCGCTTTCCGTGGTCGTCAGTGTCAGGTTGTGATCCGTGCCCGTGATCGAACCGCTGATCGTGGCATTGTTGAAGTCGTGCGAGATGGTCGCATCCGCATCGAGTGTGATGGAGCCGGTCGCGGTGACGTTGCCCCGGAGGTTGAGGGCGCCGAAAGCGCCGCCTCCGGCCCCGTAAAGGGTGATGTCGTTCGTCAGGTTGTTGCCCGCATCGAAGTTCTTGCTGTAGTTGAGCGTGCCGCCACTGAGAACGGTGACAGGGCCGGCGTTGCTGAGGGAAAGGCCGTCGACGACATCGAGCCTGCCGCTGGCGACCCGGAAGCCACCTGCGATGGTGTTCGCCAGCCCTCCCGTCAGGGTGAGCACGCCTCCACCTCCCTTGGCCAGGGTTCCGGTTCCCGTGATGGGTCCGCTGGCAGTCGTCGGGAAGCCGGCGGTGCCCAGGGTTCCGGTGATGGAACCGGTCACTTCGATCGGGTTTGACAGGGTGGTGGCGACACCCGCCTGAAGAATGGTGCCGCCGGTGTAGGTAATCGGTCCGCTGGAGAGCGCCGACGCGTTGCTGTAGTTGAGCGTGCCGCCATTCAGAACCGTGCCGCCGGTGTAGGTGTTTGCCGCACTGAGCACCTGTCGCCCGGCTCCGGACTTCGTGAGAGTCATGCCTGCGGCGCCGTCGCCGATCACGCCGGAGTAGGCATGGTCGGCACCGGTGCCGGGATTGAGCGTCACGTTCGTGACCAGGCCGTAGTTGCCGGTGCTGGTGTTGAACAGGGACGCCAAAGCCTTGTTGCCGATAAGGCCGCCGAAGGTGGGACTGGTAACGCCGTTCAGAACGATTCCTCTCTCCGTGGTTCCGGCATTGCTCGCGTTCGTGTCGAGCGCGCTGTTCTGCAGGGCGAGCGCATCGTCCAGTTGAAGTGTCCCATCAGACAGCGTGGTGGTGCCGTTGAAGGTGTTCGCCGCCTGCAGGATCAGGATCCCTTGGGCGAGTTTCACCAGCGAGCCGCCGTCACTCGATAAGTTGGTGGCGTACGTGACAACCCTCGGGGTGCTGGGCGTCCCCGCACTGATGACATTGATTCGATACTGCTGGCCGGGATCCGTGCTGAACTGGGCGGAATAGTCCGTTCCGGGGTCGTTGTTGTACTGGAGCGTGCCGCCACCGAAGGATATGGTGCCGCCGATGGCATTCGCTGCTCCCGTGGCCGAAATCAGTGAGCCGCCATTGATCGCCACCGTGGTCGCACTGCTCAATGCCGTGACCGGAAGAAGAAGGTTCCCCGCCGAGACCACCACGGGACCGCTGATGTTGCTGGAGCCGTTGATCAGGCGCAGGACGCCCTCTCCGTCCTTGGTGAAGCCGTCCGTTCCCGTGAGTTGGGCGGCGATGTCCACACGCTTGCTGCCAAGCGGGTTGACGGTGATGGTCGGAGCCGTTCCCGCGAGGGTGAGCGGACCACCCGTGCCGGTGTCGATGATCCAATCGCCAACCGTACCGGTGTCTGTATCACCAAAAACAAGATTCCCGATCGTGCGGGCCGCATCCAGCGTGACCGTGGTGTTAGCGGTGATGTCGAGCGTGATGAAGTCGGAGGTGCAGCCGGCCCCGTCAGCGATCGAGTTGGCCGCCCAGTTGGTGCCGGTGTTCCAGGAACCGCCTGATGCGTTTGTCCAAGTGCCATCGGCATCGATGGCGAAGGCGGCGGGCGCGAAAAGAAGCGAGGACGCAATGCCGGCAAGGTGGCGGCTGCTGCGGGTTTTCATCGGTTTGGTGATCATGGTTTTGGAGGTCTGGAGCTCTGGCGGGCTTCCGTGGGCGGCCCGGAGGAACCGGACCGGTTCCGTCTTCGAGGAGGCTCGTGGCAGTTTGCCATCAGGCCCATCCCGTTTGATGGCTTCTCAGGAAGGGATATGTCTGGATTTCCCGGCAAGCGGCTTTGATCGGAGCCTCCTCCTGTCGGTGATGAAAGCTGTCATCCCATCCGCAACAAGTCATTGAACTTTCGCATCATTCTCCTGAACTTTTCCGGCTCCGATTCCAGGTGTCCGCCACCCCCGACTTTCCACCCTTTCGGCCCTCCGGCACGGACCGGTGGCAGTCAACGGAACATCCCGACATGGAGAATCCGCGCACCGAACCCCTTGTCCCAAGCCCGGGTGGAACCTCCGGGCGGCATGAGGGTCCGGCGACCCTTGTTCAAGGATGCCCGGGCGGTTCGTCGGCGCAGGAATTCCGTGGAAATTCAGGGTGCCGGAAAAGTTCAGGAGAATGATGCGAAAGTTCAATGACCCGTGGAAGAATCCTTGCCAGCCTGAACCATGCGCCAACTATGGTGCAAGCGGACCGACAAACGCCAAGCCACCGCCAGCCAGTGAAACCCACCACCCATCGCCGCGCAGCCGGCTTCACGCTGACCGAGCTGCTGGTCGTCCTCGTGATCATCGTCGTTCTCGCCGCCTTGTTGTTGGCCCTCATCAAACCCGCCCGCGAGAGGGCGCGGACGGCGCAGTGTGTCAACAATCTCAAGCAGATCGGCCTGGGGCTGCAGTCCTACATTTCCGACAACCAAGGGCGTTTCCCCGATGGGTCGGCCGACGTTTCGTGGCTGTGGGATCCCAACGCACAGAGGTTTCTGGGCCTTTGTTGGTATGACGCCGCCGCGAGTCAACTGGGGCGGGCGAACTACAGCAGGGACTGGATGGATCCCAATGCGGAACCCTTGCCGAGCCTCTTCGGCTGCCCTTCCGGTCATGGAGAGGCGCATCATCCGAACTGGCCATACACCGGCGACTACGCGGCAAATGTCCGCCTCGGCGATCCAGACAGCCCCGATCCCGTCCTGACTCTCGCAGCGGTGAAGAACCCC
>ERZ869936.1070-NODE-1070-length-21269-cov-4.005845_pt1 | contig 21269 bp, 19 predicted proteins | sample MGYA00520876_ERZ869936 | MGnify/ENA primary metagenome ERZ869936 (study PRJEB32218, sample SAMN09650985) | biofilter metagenome | isolation source: enrty point of leading RO module | place: Saudi Arabia: Thuwal, RO plant located on Red Sea | collected 2016-02-17 ...
CATGGCGTTGCGGTGCGGGAAGCGGCCGAAGCGGGCGATGATGTCGCGATGCAGCTTGGCGTACTTGGTGTACTCCGAATTGCCCATCGCTTCAGTGAGTGTGACGCAGCGCTCTTGCAGCGCCAGATCCTCAGCGTGCTCGAACGGCAGATAGAAGAACATGCGCAGGTCGGAATCTGTGGCGGTATCGAGCCGCTTCTCGATCGCCCGCGCCGCCACGCCTTGCGCCAGGCCATCGGTTGCGAATGCATGCGGTGAATTACGAAACATATTGCGCGGAAACTGATCCAGCAGCAGCACCAGCGCCAGCGCGCCCTCGGCTTCATTCTCCCAGTGCCCAAGTTCGCGCCGCGCGGCGGCGTGATGATCGTCCGCGAAGCCGCGGCAACGCCCGTCGAACGTCTCGTTCTTGGCGAACCACGCCTTCGGTCCTGCGTCGCGCCAAAAGCGCACGATCTCTCCCGCACTCGCCATGATGGCCTCCTCTTTGCCTAAGTGCGGCGACGGCGCTAGAGACGCAAGCGGAACAAAGGAAAACCACAATGCGCGTGCTTTACGAACGCGACGCCAGGCCGGCGCTGATTAAAGCCAAACGCGTGGCCGTGATCGGCTATGGGGCGCAGGGCCATGCGCATGCGCTCAATTTGCGCGACGCCGGCGTCGATGTCGTTGTCGCGTTGCACGCCGCCGCGCGACGCATGGCCGAGGCCGAACGCGACGGCTTCGTCCCGATAACGGTCGCCGAAGCGGCGGCGAGCTGCGATGTGTTGGTCATGTGCGCGCCGGACGAAGTCATGCCCGATCTCTACGCCGCTGAGATCGCGCCGCATCTCCGGGCTGGGCAGACGCTCATGTTCGTGCACGGTTTTGCCTATCACTACGGCTTCATCGTCCCGCCTGCGGATATCGACGTCGTCATGGTCGCGCCGAAGGGGCCGGGCGCTGCGTTGCGCGCGGCGTTCACCAAGGGAGGCGGCCTGCCGTGCATCGTCGCGATCGCCCAGGACAATAGCGGCGCCGAGGCACTGGCGTATTCTTACGCCGCCGCTATCGGCTGTGGCCGTGCCGGCATGATCCCGTCCACTTTCAAGATCGAAACCGAAGGCGATCTCTACGGCGAACAGGTCGTACTCGTCGGCGGGCTCACGCATCTCATCCGCGCCGCGTGGGAGGTGCAAGTCGAAAGCGGCACGCCGCCAGAGCTCGCCTATTTCGATTGCCTGCACGAAGTGAAGCTGCTCTCGGATTTGATCCACGAGCGCGGCATCGCCGGCATGCACCTGGCCATCTCCAACACCGCCGAGTGGGGCGAGTATGTCACTGGCCCGCGCATCATTGACGAACGCGTCAAAGACGCCTTGCGCGCCGTGATGGCAGACGTTCAATCGGGCGCCTTCGCCAAGCGCTGGATGGAAGAACACCGCGCCGGCGCGCCGAACCTCAAGCGCATGCGCGAAGCAGCAGCGGCGCATCCGATCGAAGCGGCTGGTCAATCGGTGCGGGCATTGCTGGAAAACAAGACGGAGAAAGGTTGACATTCGCCACGCCCAGCAAATGTTCGGGTCATGTCGACGTTGTCATTGCTTGCTTTTGATCCGGAGTCTGTGAGCTTGGGCTGCGGAGTTCAATCGAACTACCTGGCCGTTGGCGCAATTGTGCCGCTGGTGCGTACGGGCGTTGGTGCTGTCGTTGCGCAAGGTGTTGGCGATCCAAACATCGCCCGACGTGTGCTCGATGGGCTGTCTAGGGGTAGATCGCCAGGGGACGCCTTGGAGGCCGCCTTGCACGGCGATCCCCTGAAGCACCAGCGCCAGCTGGCGGTTCTTAATTCTACAGGTCAATCCGCCGCGTTTACGGGCGATGAGTGCCGACCCGAAGCCAAGGCCATTGGAGGCGATGGCGTTGTGGCGATCGGCAATCTTGCGGTTGAGGGCGCGATCGCAGCGAGCTTAGGTGGTTTCGTAAGTGCGCCTGATGGCGCATTAGCGCGTCGCCTGTTAGCCGGAATGTTGGCTGGCTCGGCGGCGGGTGGTGATCGCCGCGGCGCGCTGGCCGCGGGACTGTTGGTCGGCGGCGCCCGGTTTAGCCATGTGGGCGCGCCGGATCGAGCCGTCGATCTGCGCGCAGATGCGTCCGCGTTGCCGCTGAATGATCTGGCGCGCATGCTAGATGTGCACGAACTCTACTACGACCCTCCGAGTCCCGCGCCTTGGCTGGATCGCGCAGGGTTTGATGACGGAACGCAGGCGTTATTGTCCGGCTTTATGAAGGCCGCTGGCGAAAGCGACTGGAGGGATGTGTTTGAATCCCTGAACCTAGCGCACCGTTATGACGCTCAGCGGGATCTCATTGATCCGCTGGTCCCGTCGAGGCTCAGAAGTTTGGCGCTTTCGATGGCGACCTAATAGTCCTTCCAGTTCTCGGTGACGAATTTATAGCGCTTAACATCGAAGCGCGCCCGCGCGCGCACCAAAGGCTTGTGCGCAATACAGTCAGGAAGGCGAAAGCGCTCGAACTCGTTCAGTTCTGCCTGCACTGCCGGAATTTCACCGGTCACGATCAGGAAGAGATCGCAGAAGTCACCGCAACTTTGGTTTGGCTCCGCGCGGCCCACGGCGACAATGGCGGGTGGCCCGTTCTCGGTTCGACGGATGACCAGCCCACGCGATTCCACCGGAGGAACCGGATCGGATGCGCCGATCAACGTGACAGGCAGGAATGAAGAGCTCGGCGTGCGGCTAAAGGGGAGCGGCAGGTGTCCGTGACGGACGTCGAGTTCTAGTGTCTTCATCGGATAGTCGCCGTCGCGTCCTTCCTCCTTGCCGCGCTCATAAGTGCGCACAAAGGCGCGCAGCTGCATGTTGCGCACCGATAGCCTGCTAGCGATGTAAAATTCCAACAGGAGCGCATGGCCCCCTTCGAACGGGACGATCTCAAGCTTGTCGCGGAAGATTACAATGTCGCGCGAGGGGACGAAAATCTTGAAAACCAGGGCTCCGAGGAAGGTAGCTGGTGCAACAACCGACAGGAAGGCGCTAGAAATGAGAATGGGGTTCGGCGCCGTGTGTCCGTGCAGCGACTCGAGGGGACCATCCATGCCATAGATTGCCAGCCAAACGACGGTGATGCGGTCTCCGATTGAAGCGAAAGGGAATCCACTTGATACGCCCCAGGCTAACGCGATTGCGACAGCAAGGGCAGTCGTCGCCACGACGTACCATATCAGCAATGTCCAGATCGAGTTGCGCGCAATCGCTGAGCGGAACTGATCGCGACGGAGCGGATGCCGCATTTGCTTCCCCCGCTCTAGATTGATGAATCTCGGCCGCAAATGCAACGCGGCTAGTCCAGCCCAGCTTCCTCCGCTAAAAACGCCGCCGCTTCGCGCACGCTGCGCTTATTCTCTTCGCGGTCGACCATCAGGCTGGCTTCGCGCATCGTTTCCACTGGAATAGCGTCCACCAGCGCGCGCAGCGAGGCGAGGAAGGCTTGATCCTCCGCCCGCGCCGGCGCCACCAACAGCACCGCGTCGTACGGCGGGATCGCCTGCCGGTCGTCTTCCAGCACCACGAGATCGAGCGCGGCGATGCGCCCGTCGCTGGAAAAAGCGGAGATCACGTCCACGGCGCCGTCGGCGACAGCGCGGTACATGAAGGTGGATTGGTATTCGCGCCGGTCGCGGAAGGCCAAGCGATAAGTGTCGCGCAGCGCTTCCCATTCCGGCCGGCCGAAAAATTCGAAATCGCCGCCCATCGCCAGCCGCGGCGCCACGCGCGCCAGATCGGAAATCGTGCGCACGGCCAACTCTTCCGCCCGTTCGCGCCGCATCGCCAAGGCATAGGCGTTCTCAAAGCCGAGCGGGCCGAGCGAGAGAATGCCGTGCTCGCGCATCAGCCAATCGCTCATTTCTTGCAGCACCGCTTCGCGTCCAGGCGAATCCTCGCGCTGCATATGCAGGCTCCAGATCGTGCCGGAATAATCGACGTATGCGTCGATCTCATTCGAGGCAAGCGCACGGAAAATGACGCTCGAGCCGAGCCCAACGCGCCGTTGCGCGCTCATTCCGTTCTCGCTCAATTCATCGCCGATCAATTGCGCCAGGATATATTGCTCGGTGAAGCTCTTGGCCCCGATCGTGTAGCTCGCGCGCGCCGACACTAAGCTCGGCGTCACCGCCAGCAAGGCGCCCAGACCAAGCGCCGCCGCGCCGATGATCACACGCCGCCGCTCGCGTTTGGCCACGCCGCTTTCGATCAGCCCGAGCAATTGATCCACGATCAGCGCCAGCGCCGCCGCCGCCGCGCAGCCGAACAGCACGAACACCCAATTCTCGGTCTGCAAGCCGGTGAAGATGTAATTGCCGAGGCTGGTTTGTCCGACTGGAGTCGACAGCGTTGCAGTCCCGATCACCCACACCGCCGCAGTGCGCACGCCCGCCATGATCACCGGCGCCGCCAGCGGCAGCTCGACACGCGCAAGCATTTGGTTGTCGGTCATGCCCACGCCGCGCGCCGCTTCGCGCACGTCGGCGTCGACGCCCTGCAAACCCGCCACCGTGTTGCGGATGATCGGCAGCATCGAATAGAGCGTCAGCGCCAGCAGCGAAGGCAAAAAGCCGAGTGCGGAAAATTGCAGTCCCAGCCCGCTCGTCGCCGCCGAAAGCGCCAGCAGCAGTGGGTAAAACAACGCCAGCAACGCCAAAGAGGGGATGGTCTGGATGACGCTCGCCAGCGTCAGCACCGGCCAGCGCACGACAGAATGGCGATGCGCCGCGATCGCCAGCGGAATCGAAATCAGCAAGCCCAGCAGCAGCGCCGATGCGCTCAAGATCACATGCTGGCTGAGATAGTCCGGCAGCCGGCTCCAGGCGGTGGCGAGGCGATCATCCATTGCCGGTGTCCGCCAGGCGCTCGCGCACGCGCCGCGCCTGCCTGCGCGGCATGTCGAGCAGATCGCGTACATGCGCGCCGACATCGCCGTGCGCGAGCTCCTGCGGCGTGCCCAGCGCGAGCAGTTTGCCTTCCGCCATCACCGCCAGCCGGTCCGCCAGCAGCAGCGCTTCCTGCACGTCGTGCGTGATCATCACGCTGGTGACGCCGAGGCGGTCGTGCAGTTTGCGGTAGGCTTCGGTCAGCGTGTCGCGCGTCAAGGGATCGAGCGCGCCGAACGGTTCGTCCATCAGCACGATGTGCGGCTTGGCCGCCAGCGCCCGCGCGACGCCGATGCGCTGGCGTTGCCCGCCGGAAAGCGCCGCCGGATAACGCTGCGCATACTCGTCCGGCGCCAATTCCACCAGCTCCAGCAATTCATGCACGCGCGCCGTGATGTCTTGCTCGCTCCAGCCCAGCAGCTTCGGCGTCACCGCGATATTTTCGGCGATGGTGAGATGCGGGAAGAGCCCAACGCCCTGGATCACATAGCCCATATGCCGGCGCAGTTCGTGCGCGGGTGCTTCGAACGCCGATTGACCTTCGATCAGCACGTCGCCCGCATCCGGCTCGATCAGCCGGTTGATCATGCGCAGCGTCGTCGTCTTGCCCGAACCCGAGCCGCCGATAATGGCCAGAAACTCGCCCGGCGCGATCTCCAGCGAAACATCGTCGACCGCGTAGGTTCGCCCCCCGTCGAAGCTCTTGCGCACGCCGCGAAGCGCGATGGCGGGCGGAGAATTCATGTAAAGGGGCCTAACAACATGACCACACCAGCGCAAACATGTTGCCTCCTCGGACATACGATGGTGGAACCGTGAGAGGAGGCGCGGAATGACCACACCGCAGATGCCGATTAATTCAGGCTACGGCATGCGCACCGAAGCGCGCGATGCTCTCGGCGGGCGCGTTCTCAGCGGCAAGATCGCCGTGGTCACCGGGGGGTATTCGGGACTCGGTTTAGAGACCACCAAGGCGCTGGCCGCCGCGGGCGCAATTGTCATCGTTCCGGCTCGCACGCCGGAGAAGGCGCAAAGGGCGCTCGTGGACATTGCCAACGTTGAACAAGCCGCGCTCGACCTTTCCGACCCGGCCAGCATCGACGCGTTCGCCGCGGGATTTCTCTCCCGCACAAAGACGCTCGACATCTTGATCAACAACGCCGCTATCATGGCTTCGCCATTGATGCGTGATGCGCGAGGCTACGAGGCGCAATTTGCAACCAACCACCTGGGACATTTCCAACTTACGGCGCGGCTGTGGCCTGCGCTCAAAGCCGCAAACGGCGCCCGCGTCGTGTCACTCAGCTCGATCGGCCACCGCATCAGCCCACCCGATCTCGACGATCCGAACTTCGAACGCACCGATTATCACAAATGGATCGCCTATGGACGCGCCAAGAGCGCCAACGCGCTCTTCGCTGTCGGCCTCGACCGGCGGGGCCAACCGCACAACGTCCGCGCATTCGCCGTCCATCCCGGCGGCATTATGACCGATCTGCAGCGCTACATGCCCGAAGAGGAAAAGCGCGCCATGGGTTGGATAGACGAGAATGGCGACGTCAATCCTTTGTTCAAGACGCCTTCGCAAGGCGCGGCCACCAGCGTCTGGTGCGCCGCCAATCCACAGCTCGACGGCAAAGGCGGAGTCTATTGCGAGGACTGCGACATCGCGGTGCAGGTTCCGGCGGATGATAAAGGCTTTTCCGGCGTCCGACCCTGGGCTGTCGATCCTGCGCTGGCGGAAAGGCTCTGGACACTGAGCGAACGCATGACAGGTGTGAGCTTCGCCGCCGACTAGGCGACGGAGACGCGTCCTGGCTCATACGCGAGCGGCGCGATGTGTATTCAAGCCAGCCGGATTTCGCGCAGCCTCTCGAACAGGAAATCTTGCGCCGTGATCGCCTCAGGATAGCGGTCTGGATTCTGTGGCGTGATGCAGCTCGGCAGCGTCTCGATCACGAAATCAGGCGCGAAATGCAGGAAGAACGGGATCGAGTAGCGAGAGATGTGCGCGCGCTCGGGCGCCGGGTTGATCACGCGGTGCGTGGTCGAACGCAGCACGTTGTTCGTGAGACGCTGGAGCATGTCGCCAATGTTCACGACTATCGCGCCTGCTGGCGGATTGACGTCGAGCCACTGGCCTTCGCGCGTCAGCAGCTGCAGCCCGGCCTCCTCGGCGCCGAGCAACATCGTGATGGTGTTGATGTCTTCGTGCGCTTCGGCGCGCACGCCTTGGACCCGGGGCGGCGTTGGCGGATAATGCAGCAGACGCAACACCGAATTGCCGTCGCGCGTGGCGTTGGCGAAGTAGCTGACCGGAAGCCTCAGAAACGCCGCTATCGAAACCAGCAATTCATCGCCCAAGCGGTCGAGCGCTTGGTAGAGTGCGTACACGTCGCGCCGGAACGAGGGGACTTCAGTGGGCCAAACGTTGTGCGGCATGTGCGGCCGGTAACGGTGGCCTTCCGGAAGGTCGCGTCCGACGTGCCAAAATTCCTTGAGATCGACCTTGTCAGCACCTTTCGCAGCTTCGAGCCCAAACGGCACGTAACCGCGTTGGCCCGCCCCGCCTTGCGCATGGTATCGGCGCTTCACGTGCTCGGGCAACGCGAACAACGCCTTGGTTGCTTCGAGCGCACGCGCAATCAGCGCCTCGTCCAGTCCGTGATCGCGCACGATGGCGAAACCGAAGCGTTGGTAGCTCTCTCCCATTGCCTCTGCGAAGCCCGCCGGATCGCCGCGCCGGTCGCGCATTGAAAGAGTGGGGAGCGTTTGCAACACCATCGAGTCGCAGGATCGCGCCGCCCGCAAACGGGCGCAATGTCTTAACGGCGCGTTTACGATTCGAGGCCGAGCCTCCTGCCCGGAAAGGGAGCAGGCCCATGTTTTTCTTCGGAGCGCACTCCTGGCGCGGCGAGAGCGGCCGCCGCTATCGTTTCAAATGCGTGTTGACCAAGGCGGGAATGCCGCCCAATGGCGTCGGCGGCATCTATATTTTCGTTCGCCGGCGCTGGGCGTTCTTCATGGAACCGCTCTATGTCGGCAAGGCTGCCGATTTGCGCTCGCGCTTGCTCGGGCACGAGAAATGGGGCCGGGCCTATTGGTATTACGGGGCCACCGAGCGTTATGTTTTGGGTCCGATCCGAGACGAGGTCGACCGCCGCCGTATTGAGGAAGACCTGATCCTGGGCCTCAAACCGCGTATGAACGACGTGGAGATTCCGCAGGCGAAGGCGGCTAGGCCCCGCCGCACCGCCGCGGCGGCTAGGCTATTCGATATGAGCGCAATCTTCGGCAGAAGACCGCAGAACGCGTAATCTTGCCCGCTTGACCCGCCCGTAAGGGCGGGCGAGAGCCGGTGCGGATGAACGACTCCGCACCCGAAACGACCCAGAACAAGACGCCGGTGGCGCGCCCGCGCCTTGCCGCGCGCGTTGCGGACTTCGTCAACAACATGGATGCGCGCGCTTGGCGCGCCGTGGCCGTTTCGGTGGCTATGGTGGTCGTGGTCGCCATCATGCTGGTGGTGGGGCGCCTCTATTACGGCGCTGAGATCGAAGCTTTTATCGCCAGCACGCTCGGCGAAGCACGGCGTGCTCACTGGGGGCTCCCGGTGGCCATCCTCGTCTTCGTGCTGACAGCGTATGTCGGGGCGCCCCAAATCGTGCTGATCGGAGCGTGCGTAGTGGCGTTTGGTCCGGAACAGGGCTTTTGGTTCGCCTGGGTCGCCACAATCTGTTCGGGCGCGACGACCTATTTCACCGGCCGTCTCGCCAGCGCTGAAACGCAGCGGCGCTTTGGCGGCGCCACGGGCGGGCGGTTCACGCGCTTTATGGGCAAGAACGGCTTTCTCGCCAGTCTGATCGTGCGTTTCGTACCGACCGCGCCATTCGTCGTCGTCAACATGGCTTTCGGCGCTGCCCGCGTCGGATTTTGGGGGTTCATCGCCGGACTCACTTTGGGTGTGCTGCCCAAGACGGCGATCATCGCCTTCGCCGGCGATGGCATCATGGATGCCCTCGAAGGCCGGCTTGGCTCAGCCGCTCTGATGGGGGTCGCGGCGATCGGCCTATGGCTGCTTGTCGTTGTGGTAGTGCGCCGCTTCATCCGGTCAACGCCGCCCTCAAGTTGAGCGCGGGCCGCCCGCCGCGCAGTGAGCGATTCATCGAAATTGGGCGGTTTCTCCCACGCCAGCGATGACGCGCGCGCTTCAACGCGCTAGCGTCGCCGCGCGATGAAACGGCTCCTCGCCGCCGCCGCCCTGGCGCTTGCCGCCTGCGGTGGAGATCCGCCGCCGCCTGACCGGGGCTACGGCGCCAATCCGGAATTGCCCGCGCCGCAGAGCGGCGGCTTTCCAACCCTCAACGCCGCCGAGGCGGCTGGCTGGCCCGATAATGCTGCGCCGACAGCGCCAGCGGGATTCACGGTGACGCGCTACGCGGAGAACCTGGCGCATCCGCGTTGGATTTACACGCTGCCGAACGGGGACGTGCTGGTTGCCGAGAGCGCGACCCGGCCCACACAAGGCGGCGGTCTCGAGGGCTGGATTCGCAATATGATGCAGCGGCACGCGGGCGCGCTCGATCCGAGTGCTGATCGCATTACGCTGTTGCGCGACGCCGATGGCGATGGCGCCGTGGACGCGCGCCACGTCTTCGCGGAGAACCTCAACCAGCCGATGGGCATGCTGTTGGTGGGTGACTATTTTTACGTGGCTAACACCGACGCGGTCGTTCGCTTTCGCTACACCCAAAATGCCGTGCGCGTGCCCGGAAGCCCGGAAACGGTGCTCGAACTGCCGCACCGTGACGTCAACAACGGCCACTGGACGCGCACGCTCGCCGCGTCGCCGGACCGCGCCAAGCTCTATGTAGCGGTCGGCTCCGTCACCAATATCGCGGACGAAGGCATGGAGGTCGAGGAAGGTCGCGCCGCGATTTGGGAATTCAATCCAGACGGCTCTGAGGCGCGCGTGTTTGCGTCGGGCCTGCGCAATCCCGTCGGTATTGAATTCCAGCCTCAGTCGGGAGCACTGTGGGTCGCTGTCAATGAGCGTGATATGCTCGGCGACAACCTTGTGCCCGACTATTTCACGAGCGTGCGAGAAGGCGGGTTTTACGGCTGGCCGTACTCCTATTTCGGTCAACACGTTGACCAGCGCGTGCGGCCGCAGCGGCCTGACCTTGTGGCCACGGCGATCGCGCCAGACTACGCCCTGGGCTCGCACACCGCTTCGTTAGGTCTGCATTTCTACGCGTTAGACGCGTTGCCAGAACGCTATTGGTACGGGGCCTTCATAGGACAGCACGGATCGTGGAATCGCAGCGAGCCTGCGGGCTACAAGGTTGTGTTTGTGCCATTCTCCGGCGGCCAACCGGCCGGCGAAATCGAAGATTTCTTGACGGGCTTCCTCAACGCGGAGGGGCAAGCGCTGGGTCGTCCTGTTGGCGTTGCGAGCGACCGCACCGGCGCCATTTTAGTGGCGGACGATGTCGGTGACATCATTTGGCGCGTCGCCTACGACCAGCCCGCCGCGCCACAATAGCGACTAGTTGCGCGCCTCGCAGCGCCACACCAAACGTTGTGACGCGTCGCCTTCGGCGAATTGCATCAGCGTTTCGTTGCGGCGCGCCACAGCTTCAGGATCGCCCTGGCAGCCGCGGCCGACGCTGGACTCCGCGACGGCCTGATTGGCCCGCGCAAACTCGCTTTCATCCAGTGGATAGCGCTCGCGTCTGAACTCGCCTGTATTGGGATCGATGGTGAGGACATCGAGCGCGCGCGCTTCGCCGAGCACGATTGCGCGCCGATACCGTGCGCCATTGTCAAGCGGGGCGTAGAGCGTACGCTCGTTCACGCAAAGCGCGCCCGACGCGGTGAAGCTCATGTCGGATACGCCCTGCGCACCTTGGCTGGCTTCGCGATCGAGCGTGCAGGCGATCGAGCCGCTGAAATCCGCAGGTGCAAGCGCGGCTGCCTCGGTGTCTTCGCCGCCTTGGGCGCGCAGCAAGGCGACTCCCGCGGCCACGATAAGGATAGCCGCGATTGCTGCGCCTCCAACAACAGCCACGACTCCCATGCGGCCACGCCGCGGCGGATCGAACGGTTCCGGCTGCGTCGTTTGCGGCTGATGCGGATGATGTTCGACGTGAACCGGGGCGCGCCGGCGCGACAACACCACCGCGCCTAGCACGCAAACCGCCACGAACAGCGCCAGAGTGCCCCCAATCAGGATCACCACCGCAATGCGTGTCAGCCGGTCCGCCGTTTCCAGCTTGCTGGCGAGTTCTTCGTTTTGCGTCTGCAGCGCATTGATGGTTTGGGAGCGCTCGGCCTCGATGCGTTCGGCGAACGAGAGGCAGCGCTCGTCGCTCAGTGTTGGCGTTACGCCGGCTTCGTCGAGAAATTGTAGGAGTTGCGCCGCGCGTGTGGAAACGCCGCGCGTTTCACGCGTGTCCGCGCCGGAGACATGCCAGGAATTCACCCCAAGCACGCGGCCGCATTCGTCAAGCAGCGGTCCGCCGGACGAGCCTGATGAAATCACCGCTTGGTGGTTGATGGTGGGAATTGACTCTCCGGTGGGAGCGCGGTCGCGCAGCGAGGCAATCTGCCCAGAAGTGCGTGAAGGAGGGGTGGGGCGCAGCAGGTCCGCGCCGGTCGCGCCCTGGTAGTCCACATCTGGGTAACCCATCGCCACCACCCCGTCGCCGGGATGCGGCTCAACGGTGGATATGGTCAGCGGCACGATGTCGGGGCCGCCGCCGAACTCAAGCAGCGCTAGCTCGGATAGCGGTGAATATCGGATGATGCGCGCGGGGATCAGCCCCTCACCCTGAGGCGGCACGATCGCAATACCGTACTCCGCCCGCTGCCGCGCAGGAGCCACGACGTGGGCGTTGGTGACGACGAGATTGGGCGCAACCACGAACCCTGAGCCGGAGCCGTACAGCAGGCGGCCTTCTGGGCTTTCCAGGATAACCACCACACGCACGATGCCGCGCTCGGCCTCGTCGACACCGGTCTGCGCCGCGGCCGTCCCCGCCAGCGCCAGAAATAGCGCCGCCGCCAGGAACTTTAACGTCTTAGCGACCAAGCAGAATCCCCGCCCCAAACCATGTTGTCCCCGTGAAATAATCGGGCGCCGGCGCCCCCGCCGCAAGCACGCGCGCCAGCGAGGCCCGCCCAGTGTGTCTTCGCAGCCCTTTGCGCCGGCTATGCGGCAACAGCGGCCCGGCCCTTGCATCCCGGGGAGCATCGCGGCAAGTGCGTTCCGTCGGCGACAGGGGCGGTCGGCGGCGGATGCGCGAGCCTGCGGGTTTGCGCGCACACGCCCCATCGCCCTTATTCCAGCCTCATGGCTGGCGCCGTCTCAAGATTGTTAAGCTTGCCGCGTTAAGCCCCAAACAGGGCTGATTCGGCCGGAATGCTCCAGCGGCGAGGTTTTCCCAGTATGCTCGGCAATATGTTCGGTCTCGTAGCGCCGGATCTGGCGATCGATCTCGGGACCGCGAACACGCTCATTCACGTGAAGGGCCGGGGCATCGTCTTGGACGAGCCGTCGGTAGTCGCCTACGTCAACGAAGGCGGCCGCAAGGTTGTTTACGCCGTCGGCGCCGAGGCCAAGACGATGCTCGGCAAAACCCACCGAAACATGGAGGTCATTCGCCCGCTGCGCGATGGCGTCATCGCCGACTTCGACGTTGCCGAGGAGATGATCAAGCAATTCATCCGCAAGGTGCTGCCGCGCCCCGCGTTGATATCGCCGCAGATCGTCATCTGCGTGCCGACGGGCGCCACCCCTGTGGAGCGGCGCACGATCCTTGAGAGCGCGCAGGCGTCGGGCGCACGCCGCGTGAAGCTGATTGAAGAACCCGTTGCGGCCGCGCTCGGCGCTGGCCTGCAGATCGACGATCCCTCCGGCTGCATGGTCGTCGATATCGGCGGCGGCACCACCGAGATCGCGGTGCTCTCTCTCGGCGGCCTCGTCTGGTCGCGTTCGCTGCGCGAAGCGGGCGACAAGATGGATGAAGCCATTATCCAATATCTGCGCCGGCACGAGAATCTGATGATCGGCGACTCAACCGCCGAACGCATCAAGAAAGAGATCGGCACCGCCAAAGCTCCCGACCACGGGCAGGGCATGTCGATGCCGATCAAAGGCCGCGACAACCTCTCCGGCGTGCCGAAGGAAATTACCGTCAATGAAGCTATGGTGGCGGAAGCGTTGGCCGAACCGGTCACCCGCATCGTTGACGCGGTTCGCCAGGCTTTCGAGCAGATGCCGCCCGAACTGGCAGCCGATATTTACGACCATGGGCTAATGCTAACCGGCGGCGGCGCGCTGCTCCGCAATCTCGACACCGTTTTGCAGGAACGTATTTCGATCCGCGTGTCGGTGGCTGACGATCCGCTGCGGTGTGTGGTGAAAGGCTGCGGAATCGCGCTCGACACGATAAATTCGTCGGAAGCCCGCCGGCTGCTCACCGAAGAAGTTTGAGCCGGCGGCGCGCGTAGAGAGGCGGGCAAGACGTGGCCAGACGCAGAAGCGTGATGCGGCGCGCGGGTGCGGGTCGAAGGATCCCGCCCGGCGTGCTGTTGGCCATCGTGCTAGTGGTCGCTGCCGCTGCGCTGGTTGTTACGCAGGCGACGCAATCGCAAACCGGGCAAGCTGCGCAACAGGCTGGCGACGGCGCAGCCGCTGCTGCGGGACGCGCGGCCACGGGACCGGTTCGCGCTGGCGAGAACCTGCTCGATCGGATCGGTTCGATGTGGGGAGCCAGCGCGCGCATCCAGGAGCTTGAGCGCGAGAACCGCGAGCTACAAGCCTGGCGCGAACTGGCTGAACGGTTAGCTGAGCGCAACGCGCGCTACGAAGCGCTGCTCGGCATGCCGGAGGATTCTTTCGGCGAAGGCGCCGATGTTGAGCACTCGATTGCGGCTCAACTGGTGCTGGATTCCGGTGGTCCGTTCACGCGTACTCTGGTCGCCAACGCAGGCGCCGATCACGGCGTCCGCGTCGGCTATATCTCCGTGAATGAGAACGGCCTGATCGGACGCGTCGTGTCGGTGGGCCAGCGCTCGTCGCGCATCCTTATGGTGGACGATTACAACTCCCGTATTCCGGTAATGGGCGAAGCTTCGCGCGTGCGCGCCGTGCTGGCGGGACAGGCGACGCGCCCGCCCGATCTCTACACCCACCCGTTTCAAATGCAGTCGCCGCGGCTCGACTTCATCGTCGGCGCGCAAAGCCTGCGCGAAGGCGAGCGCGTCGTGACCTCGGGCGATGGCGGCCTCTATCCGCGCGGCATTCCTGTAGGCGTTGCGCGCCGCAGCGGCGATGGCTGGCGCGTTGCACTCGCCGCCTCGCAGCGCCCGATCGATTTCGTGCGAATCCTGCCGTATGTCGGCATCGAACGGCCGGAAGACACCTTGGTTGAAGACGACGGACCGCCGCTCTCTGCTTCCTCGTCTTTCTCAAGCATCGGCCGCGAGACGATGACGCCGCCGCCGACTGCGCCGGTCACATCAGCTGAGCCGTCTCGGCCGCGCCAACCTCCCGCGCGCACGACGCCCTCGGCGCAACCGGCAAGCACCCAAACGCCGGCGCCGGCACAACCGCGTCCGCAGCCGCCTACGCAGATCGAGCCTGCGCCGGCGGCAACGCAGCCAGCGCAAAATCCGCCCGCGCAAACGCCTGCTGCGCAAGCGTCCCCGCCGAACGCTGCTCCCTCGCAACCGCCGGAGCAACAAGAGTGAACGCGTTCACTGCGCGCGCGCCGGGGAGGCGGTCTCTGCGCGTGTGGGGTCTTGCGTTCGCGGTTGCGTCGGTGATCTTGCCGGCGCTGCCGATGGGGCCGCTGTTCGCGCAGCCGCCGCTGCCGCTGGCAGTTTTGTGGGCAGCCTATGGCTGGGCGGCGGAGGATGAGAGCGGCTGGCGCGCGCCGCTGGCGCTCGGTGCGCTTGGCTTGCTGCACGACCAGCTCGCCGGCGGTCCGTACGGGCTGTTCGTTGTGATCTACCTTTCGGCTTACTTGCTTGGCCGTGGCGCGGCCGTGCTTATGTCGGCCCCTAATTTGGTCTCGCTCTGGGGCGGATTCATCGTCACAACCCTGTTCACGATCCTCATTGTCATCGCTGTCGAGCGCCTCTTTACGCCGATCGCCGTCATCCCTTACGCGGAAGCCGCGCTCATCACCGCGATCATCTTCCCGCTGGTGCGCCCGCTTTACATGAGCGGCTCACCCTCATCGCTGGGGATGCGGCGATGAAACGGCCGAAGAAAGTCGGCTCTACGCTGCCGAAGCGCGACGCCAACACGATTTTCTCGCGCCGCGCGGCGCTCATGTCGTTTCTCGGCGCCGGCGTGATGGGCGCAATCCTGTTCCGCATGGGGCAGCTGCAGATTAGCAATGTCATCAGCGGTGAATACACGGACGCCGCTGACGAGAACCGCTTCGATACGCGCATTATCGCCCCGCCGCGCGGCATCATCTACGATCGTTTCGGCACGGTCCTGGCGCAGACGAGCAAAGACTATCAAGTCGCGGTGCAGTTGAGTGAAGTCGATGATCTCGCTCTGGTCGTTGCTCGCGTCGGCGCCATCCTTGGGCGCGACCAAATCTGGGAACGCCGCGTGATCGCGCGGTTGGACCAAACCAAGCGCTACGAGAAGCAGCCGATCGCGTTCTGGCTGAATTGGAGTTAATTCAACGCCATAAATGTGCGCCTGCCTGAGTTGACCGGCGTTACGGCCGATTCAGCCGATGTGCGAGCCTATCCGTATGACGTCGTTTATGCGCATCCGATCGGATACGTGCAAAAGCCGACGCAACGTGACGTCGATGCGGCGCTGGAGAATAACGACCAAACCCGCGCGATGTATCTGCGCAATCCGTACGTGCGCGTCGGCAAGGCTGGGCTTGAAAATAGCCTGGAGGCTGAGCTGCACGGAACGCCCGGTTATCGCAAGGTGATCGTGAACGCGCGCGGCGTCGAGCAGGGAGAGGACGAGAGTGAAAGGCGCGAGGCCGTGCGCGGCTCCGGCGTCGTGCTCACGCTTGATCACGACCTTCAGCGCATTGCCATGCAGACTTTTGGCGAACACTCCGGCGGTGCTGTCGTAATGGACATCTACACCGGGGATCTTCTGGTGCTGGCGTCGGCGCCGGGCTTCGATCCAAATCTGTTTGTCAATGGCATCGGTGAGAGCGATTTTCGCGTCTACAATGAAGACCCGAAGAAACCGCTCTTCCATAAGTGCGTGACCGGCGTGTACCCACCGGGATCGACCTTCAAAATGATCGTCGGCATCGCCGCCAAGCAAGCCGGCCTCGAGGACAATTGGCGCGCGCATTGCTCGGGCGGTTTCTATTACGGCGGACGCACGTGGCATTGCTGGAACCGCCACGGCAGCGTCGATCTGCACGCGGCGATCCGACACTCATGCGACGTCTACTTCTATCAAGCTGCGCTGCGCGCCGGCCCTGAGCGCATCGCCTCTGTGGCGCGCCAATTTGGACTAGGCGAGCGGTTCGACGTCAACGTGCCAAACGTGCGCGCCGGCCTGATCCCCGATCCGACGTGGTGGCGCGCCAACCGCAACGAAGGCTGGACCGGCGGTCTGACCGTGAACTACGGGATCGGTCAGGGCGCCATGGGTGTGACGCCGTTGCAGCTCGCCGTGATGGCGGCGCGGCTCGGTAACAACGGATATGCCGTTGTGCCGCGGCTGGTGCGCGAAGCGCCTGGCGTGTCCGAGCCGCCCAATCCACCTCACATGAGCGGCATCGAAGCCGATCACCTCGCGCGCGTGCGTGACGGCATGTACGGCGTCTGCAACGAGCCGGGCGGCACAGCCAACAGCGCCGGCCGGCTTGAATTGGTGCGCCATCCGGAGACCGGCGCGGCCGTGCCGGTCACGCCGGAGACGCGGAATTGGCAACGCGTGCAGATCGCTGGCAAGACCGGCACTGCGCAGGTGCGCGCCCTGGGCGATAATCGGGGCCGTCACTACTCGACTATCGAATGGCGCTACCGCGATCACGCACTGTTTTGCTGTTTCGGGCCTTGGCATGAGCCGCGTTATGCCTGCGCCGTCATCGTTGAGCACGGCGGCGCCGGCTCCGCGGTCGCCGGACCGATCGCTCGCGAGACGATGCGTGCGACCTTGATGCGCGATCCGGCCCGGCGCGCTCCAGCACGTTTGGCGCAACTCGAAGCGGGGAGAAGCGCATGAGTCTCGCTTCCGCTCGCAATCCGAACACGATTTTCGACCGATTCCGTAAGTTGAACTGGCCGATCATCACCTTGCTCTGCGCGCTCGCCTTCGTCGGCGTGCTGATGCATTTCTCGGTGTCCTCTGGCGCCTGGACGGATATGCCGTTGACGCACGGCATGCGTTTCGCGGTCCTGCTCAGCATCGCCATTCTGGCCGCAATGTTCTTGGATGCGCGTTTCTGGCTCGCGATCGCTTATCCGTTGTACGCTGGCGCTTTATTGCTGCTGATCGGCGTCGAACTGTTCGGCGCGACGCGAATGGGCGCGCAGCGTTGGCTCGACCTCGGTCCGGTGTCGCTGCAGCCGTCCGAGCTCATGAAGATCGGCATCGTCTTGGCGCTCGCGCGCTACTATCACCAGCTCGATCCGCGGCGCACCGGCACGGTGTTGTGGGTGATCCCGCCGTTCTTGATGATTGTCGCGCCAGTTGCATTGATCATGCACCAACCCGACCTCGGCACGGCCATGCTGATCCTGATGGCGGGCGTCACCGTGATGTTCCTCGGCGGCCTGCTTTGGCGCATCATCGCAGCGGGCGCGATCGTTGCGGTCGGCGGGGCTCTCTTCGCCTACACCAATGTGCTGCACGATTATCAGCGTGACCGCGTCAACGTGTTCCTCGGCATCACCGACGATCCGCTCGGCGCCGGCTATCATGTTCTGCAATCGAAAATAGCCATCGGCTCGTCCGGTTTGTTCGGCCGCGGTTATCTACAGGGCACGCAAAGCCAGCTCGATTTCCTGCCGGAGAAACACACAGACTTCATTTTCACGATGATCGTGGAGGAGTTCGGCCTGTTCGGCGGCGCGCTGGTGCTTGGGCTGTTCGGCGCGCTGATGGCGCTGGCGATGCAGGTGGCGCTGCGCGCTCGCTCTCTGTTCGGCAAGCTGGCCGCCGCCGGCGTCGCTGCAACGCTGGCCTGTTACGTGTTCATCAACACGGCAATGGTGATAGGGCTGGTGCCGGTGGTGGGCATTCCGCTGCCGATCATTTCGTTCGGCGGCACGGCCATGATGACGCTGATGGCGGGTTTCGCCATTGTCCTCAGCATTGATCTTCACCGCGACCAGCACGGCGCGCGCGGGTTGCTTTGGTAGTCACCAGGCGGCGCGATCAGCCATCCAATCCGTCGCGCGTATCAGCGCGTCGACGATGCCGGGTTCGAGCGAGCTGTGACCGGCGTCGTGGATGATCTCCAACTCCGCCTCCGGCCAGACCTGCTTTAAATCCCAAGCATTGGCGAGCGGGGTGCACATATCGTAGCGCCCATGCGCGACGCGGCGCGGGATTTGGCGCAACCGCGGCGCTTGTTCGAGTAGCCAGCGGTCGCGCTCGAAGAAACCGTTGTTGACAAAGTAATGGTTCTCGATACGGGCAAACGCTTCGACGAACTTGTCTTCGTTGAAGCGCGAGGGCAGCGCGCTTGGTCCGGCGATGGAGATTGTTTCGCCCTCCCAGCGCGCCCACGCACGCGCGGCGCACAGCCGTGTCTCCCAATCGTCGGACATCAGCCGCGTGTGAAATGCGCGCAGGAGATCGCCGCGCTCGCTCTCCGGGATCACGCTAGCGTAGCGGGAGAACGCATCCGGATACACGTGGCTCGCGCCGGATTGGTAGAACCAGTCAATCTCGCGCTTGCGGAGCAAGAAAATGCCGCGCAACACGAGGCCCGCGACGCGCTCGGGATGCTTCGCGGCGTAGGCAAGCGCCAGCGTCGAGCCCCACGAACCGCCGAACACGACCCACTTCTCGATGCCATAGCGTTCGCGCACGCGTTCGATGTCGGCGACCAGATCCCAGGTCGTGTTCTCGCGAAGCTCCGCATGGGGGGTGGAGCGACCGCAGCCGCGCTGATCCATCATCACGGTGCGGTAGCGTCGAGGATCGAAGAAGCGGCGCATCTCAGGCGAGAGCCCGCCGCCGGGCCCGCCATGCAACGCTACCGCGGGCCGTCCGCTCGGATTGCCGGATTGCTCCACATAGATCGTGTGCAAGTCCGATACCTTGAGCATCTCGGACTGATACGACTCGATCGCGGGATATAGGTCGCGGCGGGGTGGGGCGGACTGTCCGTACATGCTGATTGGTTACGGGCGCCCGGCGGCGGGAGCAAGGCAGGACGCTGCGGCCTCTTGGGAGCGGCGCCACAGAATGCTAGGCGGCAGTGCTTGAGCCCCGTCGTCCCCGACCTCTACTCTTTTCTTGGCTCGCGCGCCGCGCGCGTGACACTGGTGATGTCTTGCCTGTTCGGAGCGTACGGCGTGACGCTCGCCTTCCTGCCGCGCTGGCTGGAGGTCGAGCGCGGTATGGACGGCGCCGCCATCGGCGCAATCCTCTCGCTGTCCCAGTTCGCTCGCATCTTCACCGGACCCGCTGTCGCCTTCTGGGCCGACGGCGCCAATGACCGCCGCGCGCCGCTTCGTCTCCTACTCACCGCCGCCGTGTTAGCCTACGCGGCGTTCTTCTTAGCGGCGGATGGATTCTGGTCGCTGCTGGCGATCGGTTTTGTCGCCCTTTCGCTGACCCAGGCGCTGACGCCGCTGGTGGAGGCGGCGACGCTGCGCGCGACCGCCAATGGAAGAATATCCTACGGTGTTGCCCGCGGCATCGGCTCGGTGAGCTTCATCATTGCCAACGTCGCCGGTGGCGTCTTGATCGCGCAATTCGGCCTCGTCGCGGTTGTGGTGTGGACGCTATGCGGGCTCTCGTTTGCCGCGCTCTCGAGTTGGCTGGTGATGCAGCCTGATCCGCCATTGGCAGGCGTCGAGCGTTTGGCGCGGTTTGGTGCGTTGCGCGCATTGTTGCGCTCGCGGCGCTACCTCATTCTGATTGTTGCCTGCGGGCTGATTCAGTGCGCGCATGCTTTCTACTACAGCTTCTCAGTGCTCGTCTGGCGCGGGCAGGGCATTTCACCGGAGACGGCAGGGGTCCTCTGGGCGTTTGGCGTGGCTGTCGAGGTGAGCTTTTTGTGGAGTCTGACGCCAATTGAACGGCGGGTGACGCCCGAAGCCATGATCGTCATTGGCGCCGCAGGGGGCATGTTGCGCTGGGCCGCTATGGGTTTCGCGCCGGATGGCTTCGTGCTTTGGCCGCTGCAGGCGCTGCATGCGCTCAGCTTTGCCGCCACCCATGTCGGCGCCATGCGCTTGTTGTATCGCGAGACGCCGGAACACGCCGCCGCCATGGCGCAAACGCTCTACGCCGCGCTTGCGGCCGGCCTGTTCATGGGCCTTTCGACGTTGGCGTCGGGGTTGCTCTATGATTTTGTCGGCGCACGCGGTTACTGGGCGATGGCCGCGATTGCAGCCGTCGGAGGCGCGCTAGCTTTGCTTTTGTTGCGGCCAGCCGCGCGTTCCATGGCAACCTCGCGTTAATAATTCCCCTCGTGCGGGAACCCCCGCCGCGCGCGCGCCCGTTCTTTGCCTAATATTTTCTGTTAGCCCTTATCGCTTGGAGCAGAATGGCTCCTGCCGGGGTTGAGGGACGCTGATTTCATGGCCGCCCAGGCCACATTCGACTTCCGCGAGGAAGGCCGCGCGCCGGTTCTGGCGCTGAGCGGCGACTGGACGGTGGATACGATCGCCGGCCTCGAATCCCGCCTGCGCGAACTTTCCGAGCGATTGAAGCCGGGCGCCGTGGTCGATGTCGGCGAACTCGGCCGCATTGATGTCGCCGGGGCCTACCTGATCGACCGCACCTTCCGCGAGAGCGCCGCTGGCGACAACGAACGGATCGCCATCCGCGGCAAACACGAGCACGCGCTGGGGCTGCTTGCCGCTGCGCGCAAGGCTGCAGCTGAACCCGCCCCCGAGCCCGAGAGTGAGAAGGGGATCGTGGGCTTCCTCGATTTCATCGGCCGCGCCGTCGCCGATATTGGCGAAGAGGTCGTCGAAACCGTCGGCTTTTTTGGCGAAACGCTCGTTGTGCTGTTTCGTGTCTTACTTAATCCCCGCCGCATCCGCTGGGTTTCCGTCGTGCACGTGATGGAGTCCGCGGGTCTCAACGCCCTGCCGACCGTGCTGCCGCCGGGCCAGGAGATCGGCTGTTACCTGCCACGCGAGG
>ERZ869936.1071-NODE-1071-length-21232-cov-3.829154_pt1 | contig 21232 bp, 20 predicted proteins | sample MGYA00520876_ERZ869936 | MGnify/ENA primary metagenome ERZ869936 (study PRJEB32218, sample SAMN09650985) | biofilter metagenome | isolation source: enrty point of leading RO module | place: Saudi Arabia: Thuwal, RO plant located on Red Sea | collected 2016-02-17 ...
GACGACCGAATTGAACCAGGCCTGGCTGAGTTACTCCAACTGGGACACGACGCTCAAGGGCGGACGCCAGCGCCTCGTTCTCGATAATCACCGCTTCATTGGCGACGTCGGCTGGCGTCAAAACCAGCAGACCTTTGATGCGGCCACGATCGAGAATAAATCCATTGAGCACCTTTCGTTGCTTTACGGTTACTTATGGGAAGTCAACCGGGTGTTCGGCGATGTGTCGGGCCTGCCTGCGGCGAACACGGATTTCGATTCGAGTTCCCACATTCTCAACGCGGCCTATGGCGGCTGGGAATACGGCACGATTGTCGGGTAGACTTACCTGCTGGATTTGCAGAACGCAGGCGGCGCGGGCAACTCCTGCGCGACTTATGGCGGGTCCTTCGCGGGGAGCGCGCCGGTCTGCGACAAGGTCAAGCTCGATTACCGCGCTGAATTTGCCTGGCAGACCGACTACGCCGACAGCCCGTTCTCCTACGGGACCGAATATTACAACGTCGAATTGGGCGCGAACGTGAAGCCTTTTGTCCTCGGCGCCGGGTATGAGGTTCTTGGTTCGGACAACGGCCAGGGATTCCGCACCCCGCTGGCAACGCTCCACGCCTTCAATGGCTGGGCCGATGTTTTTGCCGTCACACCGTGCGCGGGTTTGCGCGACATCTGAGCAGTTGCCGAGGGGGCTGTGGCGTTGAATATGCCGCTGTGGTTTGTGTACCATAAGGTCGACTCGGACACCGGCGGCTTGGACCTAGGGCATGAGTTCGATGTGGTGTTGTCCAAGAAACTGGGCAAGCACTGGGCCGCATTGGCCAAGTATGCGCATTACGAGGCGGAGGATGGGCCTTTCGGCAACGTGGACAAGTTCTGGCTGCAACTGGAATTCAACTTCTAAACGCAACCCGAAGACATCGTGAAGGCGTGGTGATGTTCGTGGCGAAAGTAAACGCGGGCATTGCCACGCCAACTTTTTTAAGCGTCAGCCTTGGGGGCCTGGCTGGGATTCTACCCAGCGAACCGCGTACCGGATGAGTTCGGAAAGGCTCTCGATTTTGAGCTTGGCCTTGATGTTGACGCGGTGAACTTCGACAGTCTTGGCACTGATGTGCAGGGTCTTGGCAATGTCGCGGGTCTCGGCTCCTTGGCCGATGAGTTGAAAGACTTCAAACTCACGGTCGGTGAGGTTTTCCACCGGGCTGGAGACAGACTCCGATCGGCGGCCCGAAAAGATTTCAAGGATGCGCTCGGACATTTTTTCGCTGACGGCGATCTTGCCCTCCAGCACCTGGCGGATGGCTTCAAGAATTTTTTTGCCGCCTTCCTGTTTCATCACGTAGCCGCGTCCCCCGGCGCGCAGTACTCGCTCGGCATAGAGCGTTTCGTCGTGCATGGAAATGACCAGCACGGGAATTTGCGGAAAAGCGGACTGAAGGTCCTTGATGAGTTCCAGGCCGTTTTTTCCCGGAAGAGTGATGTCGGCAAGCATCAGGTCGGGCTTGAGGTGGGCGGCCTTTTCAAAGGCCTCCCCGGCGTCTCCGGCTTCGCCGCAAACCGAAAGGGCCGGAGCACTTGAAATTAACTGGGCCAAGCCTTCGCGCATCATCGGGTGATCGTCCACAATGAGGATTTTTTTGGAAATCCCCGGGTGCTTTATTTTCTTTGCAGGTGGCATGGCGGAACAGGATGGTCAGGCTGGAGGTTGTAGGATTACCGGGGAAAGGGTCGGAATTTCGCAAATGATGCGAGTGCCCCGCTGCGGTTGGCTTTCCACGCGGATCGCGCCGCCGAGCATGGCAGCGCGGTAGGACATGATGCGCAGTCCCATGCCCTGAATGGCATGGCCAGTCTGGAACCCGCTGCCGTTGTCCTGAATTTCCATTTCCATGCCCTGATTGTTGGTTCGCAGTTGAATGTGGATTTCGGTTGCTTTGCCATGGCGGACGGCGTTTGCGATCGCTTCCTGGGCAACGCGGTAGAGGTGGGTGGCGGCCACGGTGGCGAGACGGGGAGCGCTTCGCCGGTCGGACAGTTGGCAGCGCACCGGAAAAAGCTCCTCGACGGTCGAGGCCAGTTCCTGCAGGGCGGCCGTCAAGCCCCCCTCCTCGAGCACCACCGGCGAAAGACCGCGGGCCAGCGAGCGGGTCTGGCCAATGACCTCGCGAACATGGCGGGCGATGGTGGCGGCTTCCGCAGCCAGAGATTTGGACCTGGGCTTGAGGTGTTGCTCCAGAACCTCGCTCTTGAGTTCGATGCCGGCCAAATGCTGGCAGATGCCGTCGTGCAGATCCTGGCCGATGCGGCGCCGCTCGGTTTCGCTGATTTCCAGCACTTCCTTTTCCAATCGCTTGCGCTCGGTGATGTCCCGGACAAACCCGGTGAACAGCCGCCGCTGGGCCAAGCGCACTTCGCTGACAGATAAATCCATTGGGAAAATAGTGCCGTCCTTGCGCAGGCCGACCACCTCCCTTCCGATGCCGATGATCCGGGCCTGGCTGGTGGCCAGATAGTTTTGCAGGTAACGGTCATGTTGCTCGCGATAGGGCGAGGGCATCAGAGTGCTGACATTTTTTCCCATCAACTCTTGGGCTGTGTAGCCGAAGATGGATTCGGCGGCGGGATTAAGCGATTCAATGATTCCCCGCTCATCTATCGTGATGATGCCTTCGACGGCAGTTTCCAAAATGGCCCTCAGCCGCTCGCTGCTTTCGTGATGGCGCGATGCTTCAGCCACCGAATTGGTCGGACTGGCCGCCATTTCCTGCTCAAGCGCCCGGAGTCGCTCGATCAGTTCGGCCTTATTCATCCGGCTGTAGTCACTCATTTATTCAGGGACAATAGCACCAGGCCCGCACCGTGAAACATTTATTCAACCGGCGGCCAGTTGCGTCCGATAATCTGTTGGAGACTGACCGACAATTTTTCTGAACACGCGGTTGAAATGGGTCAATGACTGGAACCCGACCGCGAAGGCAATTTCGCTCACACGCAGGTTGGGGTTGGGCAGCATGCCTTTGGCTTTCTCGACGCGGACGCGGGAGACATAATCGGTGAAGTTCAGGCCGGTGGCTTTCTTGAACATTTTGCAAAAATAAAATGTGCTGGTTGACCGCCCGGGCCACTTGCGTCAGTGATAATTCCTCGGACTGGTTGTCCTCGATGTATTTTTTGGCGCGCGTGATCATTGGCGGTTCGGCGTTGTCGCGGTGGGTCAAAATGTGATTGCTCCAAATGGCAATGTGTTGCGCGAAAATGGAGAGAAGCTTCACTATCGCAGCGTGCTGACGTTGCGAAAGCACCTTGGTGCCATAATACGCCCCCCGAAGACGTTCGCGGTCCACTTGGATGCCCCACTCCGCCACCTGCTTGGCCATGCGGTTGTACTTGGCTTCGGTCGCCCTTTGGGAAAATACCCGTCCGGTGCGCAAAAAGCCGATCAGCCGCTCACCCAGGCGCACGGGAACAGCTGTGTCGCACAGCCCCAGTTCGCACGCCACAGTCTTGGGCTCCTGTTGCGCTTCCTCAGCCAATTGCTGCTGGACGCGCAAACAGGCGGCGCAAGCCCGGCTTTTTTTAGCCATCATCGCACAAAAGGGATTTTCCTTGTTCTTGCAATGATGAGGCAGTTGCCAGGATTCCACCGGCACAAGCGTCACAGGCAAGCCGGTTAATTCGCTAAAGGCGCGTTCGTAATCCTGGAACATTTTTGAATGGGAGAGCGTCTCGATGAGCGCTTTGTTTTCCTTTGAGGAGGCGGGTTTTTCGATTGTTGATTCCATGCGCTGATTATAAACTGGGCAAAGTTTGGCAACCATTGGGCGCGTTCCCAGATTGCTATTGTGGCGAGGGTTTAGGCGCATTAAGGAAAAACTTTAGATAAGTGGGGGATGCCTTTGCCGTTTGCGGCAGCCTCAGCGTTTATATTTCATTGAATCAATCAATTGGCGGCGTGTGGTCTGCAATCGCTCAATGATCACCTTGGCCATCCGTTTCATCAGGTCGTAACCCAGGTCGGGCTTTTCCTCTGACCACTCGCGAAGGCGGGTGCCGTAGAAAAAAATGGCCTTGGTGGGAGCCGCCGCGCGGGCATCAAAGTGCCAGTAATAAGGCGGAAACAGCCACGACCATCCGAGCACGTCGCCGGGGCCAATGTGCTGGACCAATTGAGGATCCTGTTCCCGTTGGCCCGATTCCAGCGCCACTTTTCCCTCCAGAATCAAATAAAACCGGTTGGCCATGTCTCCCTCGCGGAAAATCAATTCGCCCTCCTGGAATTCCTTGAGCATGGCGCACTCCTCCAGTGTAACCAGGTGTTCGGGCTTCATCCCCTCAAGAAAGGGATGGTTCTCAATGAGTTCCTTCAGCGAAGCGGGCGCGGCTGTTGTCATTTTGCCTCCAATTGCTTTTACAATATAAATTCGTTTCCGGATTAGCCTCCGTCAATAACGGGGGAAGGCTTTTGCAAAGAACAATTCCAACTTAATCCACAGCGCATGACGCCGCTTGCCGGGAATTGGGAAATCCTGCCCTGAAATTGTCCAGATGACCGGAGCGGTTCTTTTCATTTGCTTGTTACTTCCTGCGCCCCACACTCCGTCTTGAACGCTATGCGAAAACTTGCCCTGCGGTTGTTGCTGGTTTTGATGATTGTCGTCCAGTGTGTGGCGGCTAAGGCGGCAGAACGGCCGAACATTGTCTGGATCATCGGCGAGGACATGGGGCCGGAACTGGGCTGCTACGGCGACACAAACGCCATCACACCCAACATGGACCGGCTTGCTCGGGAAGGGGCACGTTACACGCATTGCTTCACCCACGCACCGGTCTGCGCGCCGAGCCGTTCTGGCCTGATTACCGGCCAGTACCCCACAACCATCGGCACGCATCACATGCGCTCGCAGTTGCTTCAGCCTCCGACGATGTTCACCGAGCATCTGCGCAAGGCCGGTTACACCGTCTGCTGGCCCGTCAGGGGCGGCTATGGCAAGACGGATTTTAATTTCAAAGTTCCCGACGGCGCCTTTGATGTCGTTGAGGACTGGACCAACGCCAAACCCAAGGAACCGTTCTTCGGGTTCTTCAACATCACCATCTCGCATGAAAGCAAAATTCGCGTGGAACCGGAGGAATTCGCCCGGCTTACGGAAAAATTAAAACCCGGGGAACGCCGCGACCCAAAGAGAATGAACGTGCCGCCCTACCATCCCGACACCCCGGAAGTGCGCCGTGATCTGGCCAATTATTACGACCTGGTGACGGCGGTGGACTACAAGGTGGGCGAGGTGCTTCACGTGCTGGAAAAATGGGGCATCGCGACCAACACCGTGGTGATTTTGACTGGTGATCACGGACGCGTACTGCCGCGCAGCAAAAGGTGGGTGTACGACAGTGGAATCCATGTGCCGCTGATCGTCCGCTGGCCGGGCAAAATCAAGCCGGGCGAAGTGCGCGAGGATTTGGTGAGCTTTATTGATTTTGCGCCGACGACGATGAGCTTGGCGGGGGTCGCTGGGCCAGAGATTAAGAAAAGGACCCGTGTCCCGGGAGGAGCGGATTTCACATACGAGTTATATCCTCCAATGCAAGGCATTGTTTTCTTCGGCCCCGATGCTCAGGAGCGAAACTACATCTTCGCCGCGCGCGACCGGATGGACGAAACCTACGACCGCATCCGGGCTGTGCGCGACAATCAGTTCAAATACATCCGCAATTTTCATCCCGAGCTGCCCTTCGCCCAGCGCATCGCCTACGGCGAGGAGATGCCGACCATGCAGGTCTGGCGCAAATGGAGCGAGGAGGGGAAACTGAAGGGCCCGCAGAAGCTCTTCTTTGCGGAAAATAAACCGCTTGAGGAGCTTTATGACTGCGCGGCTGATCCACATGAGATCAACAATCTGGCGGACAATCCAAAGTATGTTGAAAAGTTGAAGGAACTTCGCGCCGCATTGGACAAATGGATTGAACAGACGCATGATTTGGGCGCGGTTCCCGAGAAGGAACTGGTCGCCCGCGGCCTCGTTGCCGACAAATTGGCGGAATACGAGATCCGGAAAACCGAAGGCATCAAAAAGAAAAAATGAGCGGAAAAAACGAAGACACAACCAACCCTCACGCTGTTTCAAAGGGGAAAATCATTTTCATTTCCACGATCACTTTGGTGGGAATACTTGGCGGCTCCATGCTGGCTTTGAAAAAGGCGGAACAGGACGTGCGTAAGCGCGGCGAGCCACCCAAGGGCCTTTCAAAGATTGCCGAAGCAAAAAAATTGCAGACCGAGCAGATGCTTGCGCAGGCCAGTGTTGTGGACACCAACGAAATGGCGTGGATTCCCGGCGGCACCTTCTGGATGGGCTCGGAAACCGGCCAGCCTGATGAGCGACCCATGCACAAGGTCGCCTTGAAGGGTTTTTGGATGGACCGGACCGAGGTGACCAACGAGCAATTTGACCGGTTCGCGCGGGCCACGGGATATGTGACCGTTGCGGAGCGCAAGCCCAAGCCTGAGGATTTTCCCGGTGCGGACCCCGAGATGCTGGTGCCTGGATCAGTTGTGTTTTCGCCTCCGGATTATGACATCTCCGCGAATGAGTTGCGCAATCCCTCCGCGCATTTTCAATGGTGGCGTTACGTGCCCGGAGCCAGTTGGCGGCATCCGGAGGGGCCCGGGTCGACCATCAAGGGCCGGGAAAACCACCCGGTTGTCCACGTGTGTTGGGAAGATGCCGTGGCCTACGCCCGCTGGGCTGGAAAGCGACTGCCGACCGAAGCAGAATGGGAATACGCGGCGCGCGGCGGCCTCAGCCAACAGCAATACATTTGGGGGGAAGAGCAAACGCCTAACGGCGCTTGGCAAGCGAACATCTGGCAGGGGGATTTTCCGGTCAAAAACAGCTTAACGGACGGATTTCGCGCCACCGGCCCTGTGAAGTCCTATCCGGCAAACGGCTACGGACTTTATGACATGGCGGGGAACGTCTGGGAATGGTGCGCGGACTGGTATTTGCCTAATTATTATGAGCAAAGTCCGGAGAACAATCCTCCGGGGCCCGACACCAGCTTTGATCCCAACGAGCCGGGCGTCTGGAAAAAAGTCACCCGCGGCGGTTCGTTCCTCTGCGCGGACTCCTACTGCATTGGCTATCGGCCCAGCGCACGAATGAAAACCACGCCCGACACCGGCTTGTCGCATACCGGGTTTCGTTGCGTGAAGGATGCCCCGGCACCTTGAGGGCTGCTTTTCCTAAGGCTTTTGCATCAGGGAAAAACCTATGGCTCAAACGGCGTCAGCCTGATTGTAAAGTTTTTTCATCGCGCTAAATTGTCGTCGTTGTTTGGGGGGATAAGACCGACCGGCTCTGAGTGATTGGTTGCACTTGGAGCCGGTCTCTTCATTTGGGAGACAAGCCCTTAAAGAATTTCAATACCGGTAATTCCAGTCCGTGCGCGCATATTTCTCCATGACCAGCCGTTTGACGCAGGGTATTTCCTTAAGGGGGGCAGAGGCGCTCCAGTGGGACTGCAAAGCGGCTTTTATTTCCTCCGAACTGCGGTTCAAATTGGTCACAAACTCGGAATGGGGGCGTTTTTTCCGGTAATCGGGCTCCAGTGGCGGCATTTTCAAAAGGGTGTCGATTAGGGAAAGGTCGAAATGCAGCAGCAAGGTTCCGTGAAAGATCAGGCAGCGCCGTTTGCGCCGCTGGGCATTGCCGGAAAATTTCAAGGGACCGATCGTCAGGTCCGTGTGGCCTTGGACAGCTAGTGTCGCTCCCAGAAGCGGAATCAACGCGGCGCGCTGGCGTTCCATAACGTAACGGTTGGTTTCGGGAATGGTTTGAAGAGCGTCGTGACTGTGCATGTTCAAAAGGAGCGAATAATTCAAACAACCCGGGCCTTGCAGCACGGTGCCGCCGCCGCTGCAACGGCGCAGCACGGGTATATTTCGCTCATGGCAGGTTTCCAGATTCACTTCCTGGCAAAGGCGGTTGCCATAGCCGACTACGACAAAATGTTTGGTTGACTCCCAGAAGCGCAGCACCTCGTTTGATCCGGTTTGTTCGCACCAGTCCAGCAGCGCCTCGTCCAGCGCGAGGTTTTCCTCCGGAGTGGGCAGAGTCAGATCCAGATAGTTCATTGTTTGCGGGCAATTGTGCTGTAACGTAACATCAGCGCAAAAAATGGGGTGCTTCTGGCTGGTTTGACAATGGGAAAGGCGCTTTTTTACGTCTCGGTCCAAGGAGCCAGTGTGGACAGGGCATTTTTGGGCAGTTCAAAAACCGTCAAAAATAAGTTGGCGGACGTGTCTAGCCCCTTTACAACTCTGCGGCGCTTGCCGGTGAACGGCAGGCGTTTTTGATTGGATTTTAGCGTGAAGCCGAAACGACGAGACATAGACATCACATCGCACACCGACAGCGACCCCATCCGGACGCCGTACATCAACACGATTCCGCCGGAGCACGCGCCCACTTATCCCGGGGACCGCGACACGGAGCGGCGCATCAAGAGCATCATCCGGTGGAACGCAATGGCGATGGTGGTCAATGCCAACAGCCGCCATGACGGCATTGGCGGGCATATTTCCAGTTACGCCTCCAGCGCCACCCTGTATGAAGTCGGTTACAATCATTTTTTTCATGGCGGCGATGAGGAGCGTCCCGCCGACTTGATTTATTTCCAAGGCCACACCACGCCGGGCAATTACGCCCGCGCCTTTCTGGAAGGCCGGCTGACTGAGGAGCATTTGAAGAATTTCCGGCAGGAACTGGCCGCGGGCGGCGGATTGTCCTCGTATCCGCATCCCTACTTGATGCCGGACTTCTGGCAATTTCCCACGGTGTCCATGGGGCTGGGGCCGATCATGTCGATTTATCAGGCCCGGTTTATCCGTTACCTTCAGGCGCGCGGTGTGCTTAAGCGCGAGCCGGAGCCCAAGCTCTGGACGTTTGTGGGCGACGGCGAATGCGACGAACCTGAAACGCTCGGTGCACTCACGCTCGCTTCCCGAGAGAAGCTCGACAACCTCATCTGGGTGATCAACTGCAATTTGCAGCGCCTCGACGGCCCGGTCCGTGGCAATGGCAAAATCATCCAGGAGCTCGAGGGCGCCTTCCGGGGCGCGGGCTGGAATGTCATCAAGGTTATCTGGGGCTCGAACTGGGATCCGCTTCTGGCCAAGGACGAGACAGGCCTTTTGGTCAAGCGCATGGAGGAATGCGTGGATGGCGATTACCAGAAGTACTCCGTCGCGCCTGGCAGCTACATTCGCCGCCACTTCTTTGGCAAGTACCCCGAACTGCTCGAACTGGTGAATCATTTGAGCGACGACGATTTGCGGAAGCTGACCCGGGGCGGTCATGATCCGCGAAAAGTTTACGCGGCGTTCAAGGCGGCGGTGAATCATAAGGGCGCGCCGACGGTCATTCTCGCCAAGACCATCAAAGGCTATGGCTTGGGCGAGGCGGGCGAGGGGCGCAACATCACCCACCAACAGAAAAAGCTCAACGAAAAGGAGTTGCGGGAATTCCGGGAGCGCTTTGATATTCCCATCGCCGATGAGGAGATTGCGGAATATCCCTTTTACCGGCCGTCTCCGGACTCGCACGTTATCAAATACCTTCAGGAGCGGCGAAAAAAGCTAGGTGGGTTTCTGCCCCGGCGCGAGGTCAAGGCGGAGCCGCTGGCGATTCCTCCCGTGAACATTTTTTCCTATGCGTTGAAAGGTACCGGCCCCACTCGCACCGGCTCCACGACCAAGGGCTTTGCACAGTGCCTGGTAGCTCTGCTGCGGGAGAAAAGTCTCGGCAAGCACATTGTGCCGATCATACCCGACGAGGCGCGCACCTTCGGCATGGACACAATGTTCTCGGAATTCGGCATTTATTCGTCCAAGGGGCAGCTTTACGAGCCGGTGGATAAAGGCGCGGCGGCCTATTATCGCGAGGCCAAAGACGGCCAGATTCTCGAGGAAGGGATCAACGAGGCGGGCGCCATTTCCTCCTTTGTCGCCGCGGGAACGTCGTACGCCAACCACGGCGTAAACATGATTCCGTTTTACATTTTCTATTCAATGTTCGGATTCCAGCGTGTGGGTGACCAGATTTGGCTTGCGGGCGACAGCCGCACCAAGGGCTTTTTGCTTGGCGCTACGGCCGGGCGCACCACGCTCAACGGCGAGGGGCTACAGCACGAGGATGGTCACAGTCTGCTTCATGCCAGCACCGTGCCCAATTTATTGGCTTATGATCCGGCCTTCGATTACGAGGTGGCGGTGATCATCCACGACGGGCTCAAACGCATGTATGAGAAGGGCGAGGAAATCTTTTATTACATCACCCTATACAACGAGGATTTTCAGATGCCCGAAATGCCTGAGGGCGTGGAGGAGGGGATTCTCAAGGGGCTTTACAAGTTTAAGACCGGTCCTGAAGGGCTCAAGCACAAGGCCCAGATTCTCGGCAGTGGGCCGATCATTCGCTCCGCGCTTCGGGCGCAGGAGATCCTTGCGGAAAAATATAACGTCTCCGCTGATGTCTGGAGCGCCACCAACTACAAATCACTTCGCAACGAAGCTCTCGCGGTCGAGCGCTGGAACATGCTGCATCCAACCGAGTCACCCAAAACGGCTTACGTTGAAACCGTGCTTAAAGGCCAGGCAGGCCCGTTTGTCGCGGTGTCTGATTTCATGAAAATGGTGCCGGAACAAATTGCCCCGTGGGTTCCAGGCGGCCTGACGACCCTTGGCACCGACGGCTATGGGCGAAGTGAAACACGCCCGGCCCTGCGGCGATTCTTTGAAATTGACGCCGAATGCACGGTGGTTGCCACGCTGTGGGCGTTGGCCAAGAAGGGCGACATTGAGAAAAAGGTTGTGGCCAAGGCCATCAAGGACCTTGACGTGAACCCCGACAAAGTCTTTCCCGATAATCTGTTCGTTTGATAAAAAGTGAATTTATGGACGTAAAGTTACCGACTCTTGGAGAAGGCGCCGATTCTGGCGTGGTTGTCAACATTCTGGTCAAGGAAGGCGATCAAATTACCAAAGGCCAGACCATCATCGAACTGGAAACCGGCAAAGCCGTGACCCCCATTTCCTCCAGTGCCGCAGGGCAGATCTCGAAAATCCTCGTCAAGGAAGGACAGAAGATTGCTGTGGGCGCGCCCATTCTTTCAGTCGGCGGAAAGGCAGGGGAGGAGCCCCAGGAAGCAGCGCCAGAAAAGAAGCCCGCCAAGGCCGCGCCCAAAAAGGCGGCCAAGGCAGAGCCCGTTGATGACGAGGAGTCGCCTGTTGCAGGGGAGGAAGAAGAGTTCGAGTATTCCGGCGAATTTCCCCCACCGGCATCGCCTTCACTGCGCCGTTTGGCTCAGGACCTGGGGATTGATTTGCGAAGAGTTCGAGGCAGCGAGGGAGGCGGGCGAATTATCCTCGGTGACATCAAGGCCTACATCCAGAACTTGCAGCGCGCCGCCAGGCAGGCCAAAGCCGCGTCCGCATCGCCGGGCGCCAAACCCAAGCCTGCCGCCCCGCAGGTGGACTTCATGCGGTTTGGCTCCATTTACAAGCGGCCCATGACGCAACTGCGCAAGGTCATCGCCCAGCGCATGAGCGAGAACTGGAATGCCATTCCGCATGTGACCCAGTTCGACGATGTGGACTTGACCCGCGTCATGGAACTGCGCAAAAAATATAACTCTGCTTACGAGAAACAAGGCGCCAAGCTCACCGTGACCGCCTTTGCGCTCAAGGCTGTCGTTCACACCCTTAAAAAGCACGCGGTGTTCAACGCCAGTTTGGATGAGGCCGCCGAGGAAATCATCTTCAAGGAATATTTCCACATCGGCATCGCTGTGGACACCGAGCAGGGACTGATTGTGCCCGTGATCCGCGACGTGGACAAAAAGAGCCTTCTGGACCTCTCCAAGGAACTTCAGCAGTTGGCCGAGAAAACCCGCGCCCGCAAGGTTTCCATGGCGGAGCGTCAGGGCGGCACCTTCAGCATCTCCAATCAGGGCGCGGTCGGCGGGGCGCACTTCACGCCAATCGTCAACAAGCCCGAGGTGGCCATTTTGGGCATGGGCAAGGGCGCGATGAAGCCCGTCGTGCTCAAGGACGGCAAAATCGAGGCCCGGCTGCTCCTGCCGGTGACACTCTCCTATGATCATCGCGTCATTGACGGCGGGAACGCCGCGCGGTTCATGGTGGACCTGCTGGCCGCATTTGAGAACTTCGACGAGTCCGACGTGAAGGTGTAACTCGGTCGCAGCTAGTTTCGCCGGAGCGCGGGTGTCTCGCTTGCAGTTTCGAGTATCCCTCCAAAAACATCATTTAAATCTGCCCGAAATCGAAGGCATTCGGAGAGACGCAAACACGGCACGCGAGATGGGCTCGCCCCACAAACGCAATTGCGTTGCTCCCGCATGGTCGTGCGGTTCGGAGCGCGGTCATTGGCGGCCGAAACGGTTGAGCGGCGCCAGTTTTGCAGTGCCAATGTTAGGCTTGCCAAAAAGTGTTCCATCCCTAGATTAAGCCCCTCAATTTACGAATGATGACCTACAATGCCATTTCAGCCCTCATCGCCATGGGGGCGCCGCCAGCACCTTCCGGACAGGGAGGCCCCAACTTTCTGGTGCAGATGTTCCCGCTGATCCTGATGGTCGTGGTGTTTTATTTTATTCTCATCCGACCCCAGCAGAAAAAGGCCAAGGAGCATGCGCAAATGGTTCAGGCCCTCAAGTCCGGGGACAAGGTACTCACCAACGGGGGCATTCTGGGAACGGTCATCACCGTCAAGGAAAAGACAATCACTCTCCGCTCTGCCGACACCAAGCTGGAAATCCTGAAATCCGCCGTGGCCGAAGTGACCGAACGCGGCAGCGGCGAAGCCAAAGAATAATGCACAAACCCTCCTGATTTAGCTGCCATGAAACGTAATAACACATGGAAATGGGCCTTGGTGGCCTTTGTCGTCGCCTGGTCTTTGTTTGAACTCTACCCGCCCACCAATCGCGACCTGATCGACGTCTTCAAGAAGGAAGCCATTACGTCAGACGCCACCTTTCAGGGCATCGTCGAGAAGGCTCAGGAACTTCAAAAGCAATTCCCCGAACGCAGTTATGTCAACCTGCGCGAGGCGGTCGGCACCAACGACATCCGGCCCTACTTCACGACCTACGACGTCAGCAAGGAAAAGGACCCGACTCTGGCGATTCTCAACGCGATCCAGAAAAAAGCCTCCGGCCAGGTCAAGCTGGGCTTGGATTTGCGCGGTGGAACCTCGTTCCTCATGGGCGTGGACACCAGCAACGTGTCCACCAACATTGATAGCAGCATTGTGTTGTCCCAGGCCGTGGAGGTGCTCCGCCGCCGCGTGGACAAACTGGGCGTGGCTGAGCCGCTGATACAGCCCGCAGGCGAGGACCGCATTTTGATTCAGCTTCCAGGCATTTCAGAAGCGGACAAGGAAAGCGCTCGCCGCCAATTGCAACGGGCTGCGTTTTTGGAGTTCCGCATGGTGCATCCTGAGAGCGCGTCTCTTCTGGCCCAGGGCATCATTGAGCCGGGTTATGAGAAATTAACGGAATTGCAGCGCCCGGACAGCAAACGTCCGCCGGGGACCTACCTGGTGAAGAAGAAGCCGGAGCGGGGATTGACCGGGAAATACATCAAACAAGCATTTGTTACCCGGCACCAAGTGACCGGAAAGCCGGAAATTGATTTCACTCTGGACGCAGAGGGCGCGGACTTGTTCGCGCAAATCACCCGGGAATTCCGCCCCGTTGGCGACCGTTCTTACCAATTGGCGATTGTTCTCGACGGCGAATTGTATTCCGCCCCGGAAATCCGCGGAGTCATTGAAGGCGGGCGTGCCCAAATCACCGGCGATTTCACAACTCGCGAGGCGTTTGAACTGGCAAACGTGCTGGAAAACCCCCTCGAGGCGCCGGTCACAATTCTTGAGGAACGCAGCGTTGACCCCTCGCTTGGAAAGGATTCCATCCGCAGCGGCGTGACGGCCTCGGTGGTTGGCGTGATCTTGGTGGCGGGTTTCATGCTGGTTTACTATTTGCTTGCGGGTGTGGTGGCCAACGTCGCCCTGATCCTTAATGTTCTGATTCTCTTCGGCGTGCTGGCGTATTTGGACGCCACGCTGACAATCCCTGGCATCGCGGGCATTGTGCTGACCATCGGCATGGCGGTGGACGCCAACGTGCTTATTTTCGAGCGTATTCGTGAGGAAATAAAAGCTGGCAAGTCCATCCGTGGCGCTATCACAGCGGGCTATGAAAAGGCGTTCAGCACCATCTTCGACGCCAATGTGACGACGCTCATCGCCTCGGTGATTCTCATTTACATGGGGACCGGGCCAGTCAAGGGCTTCGGAGTGACGCTGACTATCGGTGTGGCGGTGAGCATGTTCACCGCGCTGGTGTTTACCCGGTTGATTTTTGACATGATGGTCGAGCGCAACATGCTGACCTCGGTCAAGATGCTACAGTTGGTGGGCCACACCAAATTTGATTTCATGAAGTGGGCCAAGCCAGCCTTCTATGCCTCGTGGTTGCTGATTCTGGTGGGCATGGGATACGGCATTTTTCAACGTGGTTCAGGCGTGCTTGGCGTGGATTTTGCGGGAGGCGACACACTGGTGCTGCGGTTTGACCCGGCCAACAAGGTGGAAATGGGCCAACTGAGAAAGAAAATCGAGGAAATCAAGGTCGGCGAAACGCCTATGCAGTACCAGCGCGACGTGACCTCCGGAACTGAAAATCTGCGCATCACCACTGCTTATAACACGGGCGACAGGGTCGAGGCGACGTTGACAGAGGGGGTTCCCCAAGCGACATTTCGGCGCATTGCCCTTGACAAGGTCGGGCCGGTGATCGGCGAGGAAATCCAACGCTCGGCAGCGATTGCCGCCTTGCTGGCGATGTTCGGCATCCTGGTGTATGTGGCGTTGCGATACGAGTTTTCCTTTGCTGTTGCCGCCGTGGTTGCCGTGGTCCATGACATTCTGATGTCCCTGGGTTGGTTCTTTCTGACCGGTCGCGAACTCAATGCGCCTATTGTGGCGGCAATATTGACAATCATTGGTTTCTCGATGAACGACACAATCGTTATTTTTGACCGCATTCGTGAGGACTTGAAATTGGGTCTCAAGGGGACTTTCCGGGAGATCATCAACAAAGCGCTCAATCAAACCTTGAGCCGCACGGTGATCACCTCCGGCACGGTGTTTCTGGCCACGCTGTCGCTGTATATTTTTGGCGGCGGCGTGATCAACGATTTTGCCTTCCTGTTTCTGGTGGGCATTCTGACCGGCACCTATTCCAGTATTTACATCGCAGGCGCGCTGGTGCTCTGGTGGCACAAAGGAGAGCGGCCCAGGCAGGCAGCGACTGTGTCGGTCGAGGGCGCCAGCCCCGCGACACCCTGATAGCCAGACTAAACAGGCGATGATGCCTCCTGCCTTGCATGCTTGCATTGATTGAAATCACTGCTTGGCATTGGGCGGGGTTCATTCTGGCCGTCTTGTTTTTTTTGGCTCTGGATCTGGGCGTCTTCCACCGCAAGGCGCATGTGGTCCAATTCAAGGAGGCGCTGATCTGGACCTCCATCTGGTTCACTCTTTCACTGGCGTTTGCCGGGGCGCTGGTGCCTTTGCGGGGCAAGGAGGAGGCGCTGGAATTTCTCACCGGCTACATCATTGAGTTGTCCCTTTCGATGGACAACGTCTTTGTCATCGCCCTGATTTTTTCCTATTTCTGCGTTCCGCTGGCCTATCAGCACCGTGTATTGTTCTGGGGCATTATTGGCGCGCTGGTCATGCGCGGCATCATGATTGGTGCGGGCGCCCTTCTGATACAGACTTTCCATTGGATGCTGTATGTCTTTGGCGCCTTTCTCGTGATCACCGGCATCAAAATGATCTTTGCCTCGGAGGAAGGAGTGCATCCAGAGCGCAATCCGGTCATTCGGTTGGCCCGCCGCCTCTTTCCCATTGCCCCAGATTTTGACGGGCAGAAGTTTTTTACCCAATGGAAGGGGCAACGGGCTCTGACTCCGCTGGCCATCGTGCTGCTGATGGTGGAGACGACCGACCTGATTTTCGCCATTGATTCCATTCCGGCCATCTTCGCCGTCACGCAAAAGCCATTCATTGTGTTTACATCAAATGTCTTTGCGATTCTGGGATTGCGATCCCTTTACTTTGTTCTGGCCAATGCCATTGGCTATTTTCGCTACCTCAAAATCGGCCTTTCCATTGTGCTGGTGTTCATAGGCGTGAAGATGCTCATCCCGCTGGCCCGTGGCAAAATTGATTTGCTCAAGGACTTTTATTTGCCCACCAATGTGGCGCTGTTCATCGTCGTAGGCATCATCGCCACTTCCATCATCGCCTCATTGATTGCCGCCAAATGCGAGAGCGATAAAAAGCCCGGCCCGCCACTGAAATGAGCCTTGTCCCTGGCGGGAATTCTGTCTGAATTTCCCGAGTGAAATTCCGCTGGACCATCGCCCCCGCACAACCGCTCCTGACGTCGCCACTGGCCGGCGCGCTGGGCATTTCGCCTCTGCTGGCCCAATGCCTTCTCAATCGCGGTGTCACCGAGCCGGAAACCATTTCCCGCTTCCTGAATCCTCGACTCAAGCAATTGGCCGATCCGTTTGCCATACCCAACATGCATCTGGCCGTTGAGCGCCTGATGCGGTGCCGTCAGCAAAATGAACCTCTGGTCATTTTCGGGGATTACGATGTCGATGGAGTGACCTCCACGACCTTGCTGGCCGAGGTTTTGGGTGCGCTGGGCTGGACGGCTGACGTGTATTTGCCCTGCCGGTTTGAGGAGGGTTACGGGCTGAGCCGCGACGGCGTGGAAAACTGCCTGGAAAAATTCCCCGCCAAGCTGCTCCTGGCCGTGGACTGCGGCTCCACGGCGGTGGACACCATCCAGTGGCTCGCGACCAGGGGGGTGGACGTCATTGTGCTCGATCACCATCAGGTGTCCGATCCGGCGCCTGTCGCAGTTGCCTTGGTGAATCCCCAGCTCGGTTCCCGGCAAAATGAAACAGGCGAATTTCGGCAGCCCGCATTCGCCGAGCTGTGCTCTGTCGGTCTGGCCTTCAAGCTCGTCCATGCGCTGGTCAAGCGGCTGCGCGAGGAGGGGTGCGCAAGGGCTGTGGATTTTGACCTGCGTCCGCTGCTCGACCTGGTTGCGCTCGGAACCATCGCTGACATTGTTCCGCTAATCGGGGAGAACCGCCCGTTGGTGAGCGCGGGTTTGGAGAAAATAAAAACCACCGCGCGGCCGGGACTGATGGCGTTGAAAGCTGTGGCAAAAACCGATGGCGACATTGGCTCGTACGAGGTCGGCTTTCAGCTTGGCCCCAGACTCAATGCGGCGGGCCGCCTCGAAAGCGCCGAAGAATCTTTGCGCCTCTTGAAAGCGCGGACATTGAAGGAGGCGGAACCTTTGGCCCACGCGCTGGATGCCCGCAACCGCGAACGCCAGAAAATTGAGCGCAGCATTGCTGAAGAGGTGATTGGCGCCATCCGCGCCCGGTTCAACCCGGAAACCGATTTTGTCATCGTCGAGGGGCAACTGCTCTGGCACATCGGTGTGGTGGGCATTGTCGCGTCGCGCGTCGTGCAGGAGTTTTACCGCCCCACGCTCATTGTCGGCGCCGATGGGGACCAGTGGCGGGGGTCAGGCCGCAGCATCGAGGGGTTTGATCTCGCCGCCGCGCTGCGCGATTGCGACGACCTATTGATCCGGCATGGCGGGCACGCGATGGCCGCCGGAGTGACGGTGAAACCCGAGAACCTCGACGCGTTGCGCCAGCGGCTAAATGAACTGGCACGGCGGAGTCTCAGGCCTGAGTTGCTCAAGCCGGCATTGCGCGTGGACGCCGAGGTCAGTCTTCCCGAATTGACGTTGCAAGCAGTCCAAGAACTGGCGCGGCTCCAGCCGCATGGCCCGTCCAATCCGCAGGTTCATCTGGTGGCGCGGAACCTGGCGCACCACCAACCGCCGCAACGCATGGGCAAGGAGAATCAGCATGTGAAATTCCGCCTCGCGTGCGGCGGCGACAAACCGATGGAGGCGGTCTGGTGGAATTGCGGCGATGCGCTGCTGCCCAAGGTGATGTTTGACCTGGCGTTTGTGCCCCAGATCAATGAGTTTAACGGACGCCGGTCGGTGCAGTTGAAGGTGCTGGACTGGCAACCTGCTTCCGCGCCATGAGGCGCTTGTAACCTTGGTTTTATTTTCCCAAAAGCAGCCGCACTCCGACCAGGACCAGGAATCCGCCGAAGGCGCGTTTCAATATTTCCGGCGACATCTGGTTGGCCAGCCATGCGCCGAGGTAGCCGCCCACAATCGCCATCGGGATGAGCGATGCTGCAGTGGGCCAGATGACGTTGCCATGCTGATGATGCTTGAGTGTTCCGACGATGGCCGTGGGAATGATGACCAACAGGGACGTGCCGACAGCCTGATGAATGGGCAGTTTTAGGAAGTAAACCATCGCCGGCACCATCACGATGCCGCCGCCGACGCCAAACAGGCCGCTGGCCACGCCGCCCATTAAACCGATTAATCCGGCTAGGAGATAATTCATGAGGCTGGTTATTGCCGCGAACGGCAGCGGCGACAATGCTTTTTTACTTCGCCATAACTTATTCGCCGCGGGAGGGCGTCACCGACAAGGCACCGGCAACGTGCTCAGTGACAACCCAGCGGCGTTGCAGTAGCTTTGCCGCCCATGGTGCAGCAGCAGAGACACAATCCGGCGATTGAGGCGCTTGTCGCGCAGATGGGCGAGGAACTGGCCTGGGCGCAGATTCGCATCCGCAGGGCAGGGGAGGAATTTGAATTGCGGCATGTGGAGGACGGCGATGTCCCTGCCGATTCGCTTCGCTTGTTGACTCTTGGGGAAGCCCGCCATTGGGCGCAGTTTACCGGAACCGGGGCGTTCCGCCCGCTGAAGTCCGCGCCCAATCTCCAGCGTGGCTGGTTGATGCGCATCGCCAAAGCGGCAGAACTGGAGTTTGCGCTCAACCAGTTTTATCCCGGGTCAGTGGCCGACTGGTTTGCGCTGCGCAACGGGACGCCGCCTGTGACGCATTACCGCGAGTTTACCGCGCGACAGACCGGCATGTACCGCATCGCGACGCATCTGGACGACACCCAGGCCGCGCAGGTGATTCGCTCCTGCTGCGACGTGCAGTTTTGCCTCAAGCGGCGCCTGTGGACCGTGGCCGGCTTGGACAATGACGCAGCCGGGAATAAAAGCCTCATCCCATGCCTTGAACCCTGCGCGCTCCTTCTGGAACTGGCTCGAAAGAACGCGCGCATCGAGCAGGCAGAGAAAACCGCCATGAATTGGTCACCCGACGACCTTGCAAGTCTCCAGGCCGGGATGCACATTGCGTTGGCACAGTTGCCACCCGAGGAACGGGAGGCCGACTTCGCCTCGCCGTCCAATCCCCGGCGGATTCGCCTGGCTCTGGAGAAGCTGAAAGCTTTGGGCATTGAACTTGCCAGCCGAGAAGAACACGAGTAAACCAACGCAACTTTTACATTCTATGAACACCACACCTGCCGGATTCACGGCAACCCTTCGCTCCATCGCCGCCATCGCCATCGCCGTCCTGTTTGCCTGCACGGCAGCCATTGCCCAGGACAAAAAGGCAGCCGATTCCAAGGACGACGCGCAATTTGAGGCGCGCGTGGGCGAAATGCAGAAAAAGGTGATGAAGGCCATGATGACCGAGTTTGAAAACCAGGTGCAGGCGCTCAAGAAGGATTTTCCCAATCGTCCAGAAGTTTATGAGATGATCATGGAAATTGCCTCCAACTCGGAGCCTGACAAGGCCCTGAGTTTGGCCAAACAAGTGGCCGACAGCACCGCTGCCACGGAGGACGTCAAAAAGGCCGCGCAGGCGCTCGTCAACAAATACGGTGCGGTGGGCAAGCCGCTGGACATCAAATTCACCGCTGTGGACGGGCGCGAAGTGGATTTGAGCAAAATGAAGGGTAAGGTAGTGCTGGTGGATTTCTGGGCCACGTGGTGCGGGCCTTGCGTGAAGGAATTGCCCCACATCAAGGAGGTTTACAAGAAACTGCACGGCAAAGGCTTTGAAATCGTTGGCATCAGCTTCGACAAGGAGAAGTCAAAGCTCGAGCAGTTTGTGGCCGACGAAAAAATGCCCTGGCCCCAGTATTTCGACGGCAAGGGCTGGGCCAACAAGTACGGCCAGGAGTTCGGCATCAACAGCATTCCCGCCATGTGGCTTGTGGATAAAAAAGGCGTCCTGCGCGATCTCAATGCCCGGGACGACCTCGAAGGCAAAGTCGAGAAGCTGCTTGCGGAAAAATAAGCCGCACGGACGCACAAGCCGGGGACGTTTGAAAGTGGCAGGTATCAGACAGGTCGTAGCGCTAACTTCTTCGTCCTCTCCTGGCGGGATTGGGCCATGGTGAGGGAGAAAAGCTCATTCGAAATGTGATGATGCTTCTTCGATTTTATCCGTAAGCATTGCTCTCCCTCACCTAAATCCTCGCAAGGTTGAGGGAGGGCTATTCAATCCGCCGCCGGTCTTTCACGAAAATACGGGGGGCGGGCCTCTGGCGGCAGGCGGTCGCCTTCTGTTGCATCCTGGCGCTGATGGTGGCCACGACGCCGACCGCCCAGGCGCAGTCGGTCAATCCGTTGTTCTACTACTACCACTCGGACCATCTGGGGTCTTCGAGCGTGCTGACCAATCGCGACGGCGAACGGGTGCAGCACTACGGCTACTCGGCCTATGGAAAGGCAGCCTTCACGGAGGACGCCTCGGCGTTTGCGGTTTCAAACCGTTACACGGGGCAGATTCTGGACGATGAAACCGGCCTCTACTACTACAACGCCCGCTACTACGACCCGGAACTGGGCCGGTTCATCCAGGCGGACACCATTGTGCCCTCGGCGGCCGATCCGCAGACGCTCAACCGCTAAGCCTACGTCAACAACAACCCGTTGAAGTATGTTGATCCGAGCGGGCATTTCTTCTTTTTCGCCATCTTGTTTGGCGCGGCCATTGGCGCGGCGGTGGCGGCGGCGACGGGAGGGGACATTGCGCTTGGAGCGCTCACGGGCGGCATCAGTGGCGGATTGGGGGCCGTGGGCGGGGCCGTGGGAGGTGTGGCGGGCGCCGTGGCGGGAGGGGCGGCGGGAGGCGCGATTGGCGCGGCA
>ERZ869936.1072-NODE-1072-length-21227-cov-6.481579_pt1 | contig 21227 bp, 19 predicted proteins | sample MGYA00520876_ERZ869936 | MGnify/ENA primary metagenome ERZ869936 (study PRJEB32218, sample SAMN09650985) | biofilter metagenome | isolation source: enrty point of leading RO module | place: Saudi Arabia: Thuwal, RO plant located on Red Sea | collected 2016-02-17 ...
ATAAAATAAGACAAATATTCACCCTTTAAACTAAATGCTATGAAAACGAATAACAAAAACAAAAGAGGTTCAACATTATTTCAAACAGGATTAATTGTTGCATTAAGTCTAAGCCTGGTTGCTTTTGAGTGGAGATATGAAACCACTCCGATAAAAATAATAGATGAAAGAACTTTTGACGGAGAAATTGAGTTTATCCCTATTACAAAAACAGAAGAGGTTAAGCCTGAAGCACAAAAAATAAAAATCACCAAAACATTTAACCCTGATATTTTTAAAGAAGTAAAAAACAATGTAAAAACAGATGAGCCAAAAAAAGAAGACTCAGTTGTAGTTATAGTTCCTGACTTTAAACCCGTAGATGACGATAGAGATAAAGATGATGAGCCTGTTCACTTTATGGCAGTTGAAAAAATGCCTATGTATGATGACTGCAATGATGAAGGTGTTGCTTTTACTGAATCATGTACCTTAAAAAAGATGTATGCCCACTTAGGCAAGACTTTAAAATACCCAAAAATGTCTAAGGAAGCTAAAATTGAAGGGACTGTTCACGTTGAATTTGTGGTAAACAAACATGGGAAAGTAGTAAATGTAAATGCCTTAGGAGGTCCAAATCAAGAACTAAAAGATGCTGCTGTGACTGCTATATCGTCTATGCCAAAAATGAATCCGGGAACTCAAAGAGGAAAAAATGTTAATGTAAAGTTTTTATTGCCGGTAGCATTTAAACTCAAAAAATAATTTTCTTGTAATGTTTAGTTGTAAAAAAGCTGTTCTAAGATTGAACGGCTTTTTTCTTTTTAGAAGCTTTTTCTTCGGGAAATAATCCGTGAATTTCGCTATCTATTCTTCTAATAATTTCTCCTAAATGCTCGTTGTTTTCAGGGAATTTATTCTCATCAACATCTACAATTAAAAGCTTGCCCATATCGTAAGTAGAAATCCATGCTTCGTACCTTTCGTTTAGTCTCTTCAAATAATCTAAACGAATACTTTCTTCATAATCTCTACCTCTTTTTTGAATTTGGTTAACTAAAGTAGGCACAGAAGCTCTTAAATAAATTAATAAATCAGGTGCTTCCACAAAGTTTTCCATTAGCTTAAACAAAGAGAAATAACTTTCGAAATCCCTGGTAGTCATTAAGCCCATAGAGTGTAAGTTGGGAGCAAATATGTAAGCATCTTCGTAAATGGTTCTGTCTTGAATTACATTTTTTCCGCTTTTGCGAATATCCAGTACTTGATTAAACCTGTTGTTTAAGAAATACACCTGTAGGTTAAACGACCAGCGTTGCATGTCGTTATAAAAATCGTTTAAGTATGGGTTGTCGTCTGCATCTTCAAAATGAGAATCCCATCCGTAATGTTTTGCTAAAAGATTGGTGAGAGTTGTTTTTCCTGCTCCTATGTTTCCGGTTACTGCTACTAGCATAGTAATTCAAATTATCGAACTAAAGTACAACTTTTGTACGGTTTACAAAACATTTCTCTATCAGAAAGTTTTATTTATTTCTTTAGTACCACAATTTTTTCGGGTGTAAGAAAGTAAACCCCTGTTTTTTCTGAGCGTAATGCAACAAAATTTGAATATTCTTTCTTGAGTGAGTAGTTCACAGATTCTAGTGACTTTAAATTATAGCCCATTAATTTTTTATCTGTCACATAAAGTATTTCTTCATCGAAAACTTGAAATGATTCCGCATTTTTAATGGGTATATTTTTAATATATGTCCCAAAAACATCAAATACTAAAATTCCTTCGCTTGGGTTATTTACATAAAGCTTGTTATTGTATTCTACCATACCTTTTGGATTGATTTCAAGTCCTAATAGCTGATTTAGATTTTCTGTTTTCTGCTGAATTTTTAAGTTTCCGTCAAAACGAATTAGCCGGTTTTGTATGTCATCATACACCCAAATTCCATTGTTGTGAGAGCGGCAAATATTACTCACCTGAAATAAATCAAATGCCGACAAATCGAGAACCGTTGTGGTCTCTGCCAACATATTGTCCAATACAATTATTCTATTAAAGTCGGGATAATAGACTAAAATTTTATATGGGTCAAACGCATCTACGGTGTGTATTTTTCCATATTTGTTGGTACTGTACTTGAATAACAGTTCTCCTGTTGAGCTATATTTTATCAAATGATTTTTTTGTACCGCATATATGTTTCCCTGTCTGTCTGTGGTAAAAAAATCAAACTTTCCGGGAATAGAAATGGTGTCGGCATTAAGTAGAAAAAAGACTGATATATAGAATAAAATTGATTTCACTTCTTTGCTTTTAACATAAATTATACCGCTTTTAGTATTTCGTCAATATATTTTCTGTCATTACTTAATCTTGGTATTTTATGTTGGCCTCCTATTTTGTTTTTTGATTTTAACCAGTTGTAAAAAGTTCCTTTTGGAACTACATTTAGTTTTAGCTTTTTGAGTATCATATCTCCCTTTCGCTTTGCATCATAATCAGAGTTGATTTCGCGCAAGGTATCATCTAATACATTAATAAACTCTTCTAAATTATCAGGCTCCTTTTCAAATTCAATTATCCATTCATGCCCTCCCGAACTTTTTCCTTCAAGGTAAATTGGAGCAGCAGTATAGTCCGCAATTTGTGCGCTTGTTTTTCTGCATGCAGCTTCAATAGCCTTGTCTGCGTTATCCACTATAACCTCTTCGCCAAAAGCATTAATAAAGCTTTTTATCCTACCGCTTACTTGAATTTTAAACGGGTATTTTGAAGTAAATTTAATGGTGTCCCCAATTTTATATCGCCACAACCCTCCGTTGGTTGAAATAACTATTGCATAGTTTTTCCCAATTTCCACTTCATCTAAGGTAAGTGTTTTAGGGTTCTCTTCTTCCATGTTCTCAAAAGGAATAAACTCATAATAAATTCCATAATCTAACATTAATAGCATATCATTTTCCCTTAAGTCATCCTGTATTCCAAAAAAACCTTCTGACGCATTATAGGTTTCTTGGTAATGCATTTTTGAAACATTTGTTATGGCCTCAAATTGATTTCTGTAAGGAGCAAAGTTTACCCCTCCATGTATGAATAGCTCTAGGTTTGGCCACACTTTATGAATAGAATCAACTCCTTTAATTTCCATAATTTTTTTCATTAGCACCAACATCCAGCTTGGTACTCCGGAAACCAATGTTACGTCTTCTACCATGGTTGAGCGTGCCATTTTTTCAATCTTTTCTTCCCAGTTGTCCATCAATGCAATTGACATTTCCGGTGTTCTTTTATATTCTACCCAAAAAGGTAAATTTTTCATGATGATGGAAGATAAATCGCCATAAAAAGAATTATTGCTAAAGCTGTTTATATTCATGCTTCCGCCCAAAACAAGTGTTTTTCCTGAAGCAATGCCGCCATTTGGATTGTAATGATAATAAAGGCAAAGCATGTCTTTTCCGCCTTTATAATGGCAGTCTTCCAAAGACTCTTTACTAATGGGGATAAACTTACTTCTATCTGATGTAGTGCCCGATGATTTGGCAAACCATTTGATTTCGGTAGGCCATAAAACATTCTGCTCCCCTTGTTTAATTCTAATGATTTGTTCCTTTAGCGATTCGTAATCTTGAAGAGGAACTTTTTCTCGATAATCTTCAATACTTTTAATGCTCTTATAGTCATGTTTTTTACCCCATTCGGTAGATTTAGCTTTATCTACCAGCTTTAAAAACAATTCATTTTGAACTTCGTTAGGGTACTTTCGAAATAATTCTATCTGATGAATTCTTTTCTTCAACAGCCATGAGTAGATAGAATTAATAATTGCCATTTGTATTGCTTAAACTTAAATAGTTAATTTTGGTAAATATAAAACACTTCACAGTGATAGCAAACAAGTTTGTATTTAAGGTATTTATTAATTCAAGAATTATTCTCAACTAGTGCAAGCAGTAATTTATTACATATCCGTTCCCTTTATTTATTTTATTGCCTACTTGCCTTTTCCGCTTTTGTATTTGTTTTCTGACTTTTTAAATTTTTGGGTGTTTTCGGTTTTTGGTTATCGAAAAGAAGTAGTACAAACTAACCTCCGCAACTCTTTTCCCGAAAAATCAGAAAAGGAATTAAGGGCTATTGAAAAAAGATTTTATCAGTTTTTTTGTGACCTCATCGTTGAAACCATTAAAACATTAACCATTACACCCAAGCAAGTGAAAAAAAGAGTTTCTGTTGATAATCTTGATATTTATCAAAACTATTTTTCGCAAAAACAAAGTTTAATTATGGTATTAGGGCATTTTGGAAACTGGGAATTAGCCGGTGCTAGGTATAGTCAAGAGCCTTATCATCAATTGAAAGTAATTTACCATCCATTAAAAAATAAATACTTCAATCGGCTAATTATAAAAATGAGAACCCGGCTTGGAAATGGTTTATATCCCATGAAAGAAACTGCAAGATGCATGATTCAAGATAAAAATACTCCTACTATTACTGCTTTTATTGCTGACCAAACGCCTTCTCCAGAAAGAGCCTACTGGACTACTTTTTTGAATCAGGAAACGCCTGTTTTTTTGGGTACGGAAAAGTTTTCTAAAAAATTTAACTACCCCATTATATACACCTCAACCAAACGAATTAAAAGAGGGTATTATCATATTCAAACGGAAGTTTTAGTAGAAGACCCCTCTAAGATGAAAGAACATGAAATCTCTGAGTTGCACACCAAAAGGCTAGAAAAAGACATTATTGCGCATCCCGAAATTTGGCTATGGACACACAAAAGATGGAAGCATAAAAGAAGGTAATCTAAAAATTGAGTATCTTCGTTAGAAACTTTAGCTATGAAAAAATTTTTACTTTCATTTCTTTTTTTTCCTGTACTTGTATTCTCTCAGCCAGATTACTACCAATATTTTGACGGAGCAGATACTTCTAGTTATAATTCAATAATAATTTCAATTGATACTTCAAACGGAAATGTATGGCAAGTTGGCAAACCTCAAAAAAACATATTTGATAGTGCCGCTACTTTTCCTAATGCAATAGTTACGGATACTATAAACTATTATCCAATAAATGACTCCTCTTATTTTGAGTTTTATTTTGATAATTCATGGTGGCAATTTGGGATCCTTGCTTTGCAATGGAAACAAAAATTAGACTTTGAGCAAGGTCGGGACGGAGGAATCATTGAGTTTTCTCTTGATAAAAAGCAAACATGGCAAAACGCTTTTAATAATCCATATGTCTATAACTTTTATGGCTATAATTTATCTAATGCTCAGACTTTAACATCCAATGGAGTAGATGCTTTTACGGGAACTGATTCTACATGGAAAGATATTTGGCTTTGTTTTAGCACTTCTTTTTTACAAGCAAGTGCTGATACTACTTGGTTTAGGTATAAGATATTTTCAGATTCATCAAACACTCAAAATGAAGGATGGATAATTGACAATATGCTTCTTAGGCTAACTATTGCCCATACTATAGAAGAAAAGAAAAGCGAAAACTACCTTAATGTTTATCCCTCAATTACTAGTGGAAAACTAAATATTGAAGTAACTAAACTACAAGAGTTTCATATTATTGAAAGTATGCAGCTTGTTAATATGGAAGGTAAGACTGTACAAGAATTTGGGTTATGTCCTACTAAGTTTTGGATAGATATAAGTCATCATCCGGATGGGGTTTATTTTTTAAAAGTTAAGACAAATAAAAAAGCTGAAACAGTTCAGATAAGCTTAAAGAAATAGCTACTTCTAAAAGATATATAACTGTTTATCTAATCCTTTCTTTTTTTTTATTGTTAGGATTTAGCCATTCATTAACTGAATACAGATTCCCTAAACTGTTATTATTTCCTGAAATGCCAATTTCAGAGGAAAACCCTGTGACTGAGGAGGGTGTTCAGCTTGGGAGGTTTCTTTTCTACGATTCTATCTTAAGTAAAGACTATACGCTTTCCTGTTCAAGTTGCCATAAACAAGAGTTTGCGTTTAGTGATAGTCCAAATCAATTTAGTAAAGGAAGCCTTGGTTTAACCAACCGAAACACTATGCCTCTTTTTAATCTTGCTTGGTATCCTTCATTTTTTTGGGACGGAAGAGCAACTAGCCTTGAAAATCAGGTTTTTGAACCTGTCAGAAATCATTCTGAAATGAACTTAGAATGGAAAGAGGCTGAAAAAAGAATTAGAAGTTCTTCATTCTATAGGAAAAAATTTAAAGAAGCATTTCCCAACCAAAAAATTGATAGCATTTTAGTTTCTAAAGCAATAGCGCAATTTGAAAGAACATTATTGTCTTATAATTCAAAATTTGACAGGGTAATCAGAGGTGAAGATGTTTTAACGCAAGATGAATATGACGGATTTATATTAATGAACGACCAAACAAAAGGAGACTGTTTACACTGCCACACAACTGATTCCAACCCATTGGGAACAACATTACAATTTAGCAACAATGGACTTGACCAAGCAAATAGTATTGCTCAATATTTAGATAAAGGTTTAGGAGCTATTTCAAAAAAAGAAAGTGATATTGGGCTCTTTAAAATTCCCTCTGTGAGAAACCTAGGGTTTACCTCTCCATATATGCATGACGGGAGGTTTGAAACTTTAGAAGAGGTTTTAGAGTTTTATAGCTCTGGGGTTCATAATTCAATAAATGTAGATTCTAAAATGGGGTTTGCTTATAAGGGTGGCAATGGTTTGAGTAAAGAAGAACAAAAAAAGATAATTGCATTTTTGAACACTATGAACGACAGTGTATTTGTTAGGCAGAAAATGCACAGTAATCCCTTTTAAACCCTAACCCCAATTACACACACATTCCTTCGACAAGCTCAGGACAGGCTGACTCGTATGTATTATATTCTTACGCCTATAATACATACATCATCAATTTGTTCTAGGTTACCTTTCCAGTCTTTGAAGGCTTGGTCAATAATATCCCTTTGTTCTTCCATTGTTTTTTCTTGAATAGACAACAGTAGCTTTTTGAAATTAGCCGCCTTGAACTTTTTGCTTTTCTCTCCCCCAAACTGGTCGGCATAACCATCTGTGAATATATAAATGCTGTCGCCTTTCTGTAATTCTATTTTGTGGGTAGTGTAGGGTTTGTTTTCTGCGTACTTGCCTATCGGTTGTTTGTCTGCCTTTATCTCTATCAGTTCGTATTCGTCATTCCGAACTTGATTCGGAATCTGTTCTTTTTCAGATGCTGCATCAAGTTCAGCATGACGCACTATCCAAAGCGGATTGTTGGCGCCCGCATATTCTAATTTATTTCCATCAAGAGAGCAAAGCGCTATATCCATTCCGTCTTTTACTTCTTCTTCACTTTTCTCAAATTCTGCTATTACTATTTCTCTGGTTTTGTTTAGTATTTTTCCGGGTTCTGTTAGTCCGTATTCTCTTACGCTTCTATTTAATCCATTATTACACACTACGCTTACCATAGCTCCGGGCACGCCATGTCCCGTGCAATCAGCAGCAGCAAACAGTACTTTTCCTTCTTTGTGTTCTAACCAATAAAAATCCCCTGCTACTATGTCTTTGGGTTTGTAAAGAATAAAGCTATTGGGCAAAAACTCTTTTACGGTTTTGATTGGAGGGAGAATTGCTCCTTGTATTCGTTTTGCATAATTAATACTATCTGTAATTTCTTTATTTTTCTCCTCTATTATTAATTTTTGATGCTTGGTTATTTTAAATCGATTGAACAATAATATCATCCCTATTATTAGTATTATAAGTCCACAGACAACCGCAATAATTATAACTTTCTGTTTTTCTTGTCTCGATTTTTCAACTATTAGCTGAGCCTGATGTTCTTTTTCTTTAAGAGCAGTTTCTTTTTCATGTTCAAAATTAAGCTGGGCCTCAACAATTTTTTTTGCGCTTTCGGCATTGTTTATTGAATCATTTAAAGCTGTGTACTCTTTAAAATAATAATAGGCACTATCAATTTTATTAAGTTTTTCATAAGCACCGCTAAGTCTATTGTTAATGCCGAGCATTGGCGATATATTTCCTGTCATCTTTGCCGCTTTCATTGCATTTTTAGAATGTTGTATCGATTGGGAATAATTTCCCTCCAAAAACTCTATCTCGGCCAGATTATTTTCAACCCATATTTTTGAATACAAATCATCTTCGCTCATTAATTTTACAGCCTTTTTAACATATGTTTTTGCAGAGTCTATATTTCCCATTCGCCTGTAAGTTTCAGAAATTTGATTAAATGTTATGGCTAATTGAGAAGAGTCTCCTTGCTTAACTCTATAATTATAGCTTAAATATAGGTACTCCAATGCTTTTTCAAATTTTTTTTGATTGATATACGCTGAGCCAATATTATGACAAATTTGTGCTTTAGTATTATAGTCTTCTGCGTTAATCCCTTCTAAAGCATTTATAAAATACTTTATCGCCTTTTCGTATTCTCCTCCAGAATAATATACTGTTCCTAAATTTCCATAGATAGTAACTGGGCTAACTCCTATGCCTTCATATAATTCAATAGATTTTTGATACGCTTTTGTAGCAACAAAAAAATTTCCTTTATATAAATTTGCTCCACCTTTACTGTTCCAGAAAAAAGCCTCTTGGGCAACCATTTTATTTTTTTTAGATAACTCAATACCTATATCTGCTATTTTTTCTGTAGAGTCCGGGTTGTTTTGAAGAATCAACATTGAGTATTTTCCTAAAGCTTTCAGCCTAATAGAATCGGAGTTTGATTTATCATTCCAAATATTTAATAGGCTATCTCCCTGGCTATATGAAATAGTGCTGACAAAAAATAATGTAATTAAAAATAACGCTCTCATATTTTAACTCCCATTACACAAACATCGTCAATTTGTTCCAGGTTGCCTTTCCACTTTTCAAAAGCATCCATTAGTTTTTCTTTTTGAACATCCATATTTAATGAATGAATTGATAATAGAAGCTCTTTAAATGGCTTTGATTTAAGCTTTTTTCCGTTTTCTCCACCAAATTGGTCAACATAACCATCAGAAAAAAGATAAATTACATCTCCTTTTTCAATTACAATTTCCTGTTTAGAAAAGGTATTGTCTTCGTAAATAGCACCACCAATTGATTTTCTATCTGCATCAACCTCTAAAACTTCATTATTTCTTATGATAACTAACGGTCTGTTGGCTCCGGAAAACCGCAACAAGTTTCTTTGTTTGTTAATTCCGCAGAGCACAATGTCCATTCCGTCATTTGCTTCAGATTTTGCTCCTTCCTTTTTAAAAACTGAACGGACTTCTTGACTTACTTTTTCTAAAATTTTTGCAGTGTCGCTTTCATTTTCTTCAATAATGATTTTATTTAATGCGTTGTTACAAACCATTGAAACCATAGCTCCGGGAACGCCATGCCCGGTACAATCTGCAACAGCAATAAAGTCAATCTCTTTTTTGGAATGGAACCAATAGAAATCGCCACTTACAATATCTTTTGGCTGAAACAAAATAAAGTGTTCTGGAAATTCTTGAGCTATAATTTCCGGTGAACAAAGTATGGTTTCTTGAAGCATTTTTGCATACTCAATACTGCTTCGTATTTCCTTGTTTTTTTCTTTGAACAACAAAGCTTCTTTTTCTGCTTGCTCAACTGCCATTGCAATTTGTTGTTGCTTCAGTTGGTTAGCGGTTTCAGAGTTGAGAATAGTTTCTCTTATTTGATGAAATTGTTTAATATAATTTAATGATAGCTGATAATTATTTTTAATTTCTTCAAGAATAGATAGTTGCTCAAGTACTTCTGCTTGAAGAGATTTTATATTAAGTTCTTGCGAAAGCTTTAATGCTAATACAAGGTTTTTTTCTGCCTCTGTGTTTTGATTAATCTTTAATTGGTTTTTAGCCTTTCCTAGTAAACACAGCAACCTTAAGCGACTATCATTTTTATTGGCTGACTGAGTTGCCTGTTGATAATACGTGATTGACTTTTCTGCTTGTCCTTGGCTTTCAAATAAGCTTGCTAAACCAACATAAGTCCATGGTAACCCGTTAATGTCGCCAATTTGGCTTCTAAGTTCTAAGCTTTTTTGGTAATATTCTTCAGAAGCATAAAAGTCTTTGTTCAAAAGATGGTTTCTTCCTAGTAAGTTTAAAGCAGAGGCTTTGCCTAAATCGTCTTTTAGTTCTTCTCTAACAGCAAGAACATCCGTAAAACACTCTATGGCGCTTGGATATTCTTTTATGCGAGAATAGACTTGACCTAAAGTAGTTAATGCATCGGCAACCGCTGGTTTGTTGCCCATTTCTTTGGCTATACTAACTGCATTAGATGCATAATGAAGTGCTTTTTCATATTGACCATACTGGTCATAAATAAGCGCCAAGATGTTTTTACTTCTTGTTAAACCAAGTAAGTCTTTAGATGCTTGAAAAAAATTGTGGCAGTCTAACACCTCTTGTAAAAAGTTTTTTTCTCCTCCTTGCCAAAACTCTAAGAGTAGTATGTTTAATTTAGAAAAGCAAATGCCTTTTAAATACGCTTGTCCTTTTGACTCTTCAAGCAATGTATTTGCAAGTTCAAGTGATTTTTTACGATTTGTATATCTGTATTGCCAAGCCTCTTGAAGTTGTTTGTTAATTTGCTTTTCTATTGTCTTTTCTTCTGTCATCTTATTTTGGCCAAAACTTCATCGTTGTTTCAAGAGCCTTTGTGCTTGAATCATTTGGGTGGGTTTCCATTAAATTTTTGGTGACTTTTCTAGCCTCATCAAAATAACCAATATTTGTATAAGCCAGAGCGATAAGCATTATTTGAGAAGACTCTATTTCACTATTTAAGAATGTACACGTTTTTAGTGCCGCATACCTGGTGTTAATTTCATCTATGTACTGGTGAGCGTTTTTATATTTTTGTGCATTTTCTGTTAATATTCCGCAAGAAAGCTTGTCGTCAGATATTTGTCTATGGAAGTTTTTAGTTTGTTGTTCTGCTGTTTTAATTGCTGATTTTAGTTGACTGAATGTTGTTGTAAATTCTTTAGGCTCAAAAGGTGTTTTTTCATTTGCTTTTTTAAATTTTTCTAAGGTCTCTTCTGCTTCTTTTACTTTTCCTTTATCTGCCAATGCTTCTATTAAATCTTCCCATGCATCAAGGGTAATATCAAGCTCTTTTTCTGTAGTTGGAGGATGCTTTTTAATGTATAATTCACAAAGTTCAATAACTAAATCTAGCTGGTTATCCATTTCTCTTTTGCTAAATCCCCATTTTACCAACTCTTCAATTTCTTGTTTTTTTTCAGCTTTTATTTTTTCTCTAACCTCTATTATTTTTTTCTGGTTTTCTCTTATTTTATAAATGTCTTCTATATAGTCGGTTTGTAAGTCATAGCCTTCAGACTCATCATCTGTGCCTTCATAAACTTCAAGGCCAAAATCTACTATTTTTTTCATAAAAGTCGTATCTTCAAAATAACGTGCCATTGGATAAAATGACGTCATTTCATCAAACGAAACTTCTTCTTGGTGAACTAAAATTTCTTCTTTTTTTCTACTTAATATATTTACCGTATAGACCGATCTTAATCTTTCATACTGGCGTTTATCTAGTTTATGAAAAATATAATCCCAGTCTAAGTCATCAAAAAAATCAGCTGTTTCTGCAACTTCGGTTAACGCTATTAGCGACTGAACGTTTTTCTTGCCCCTTTCTCTCGCTTCTAATTCCTCTATCGCTTGTTCTAGCTGCATTTTTACGCTGGTGTAATACATACTTGTGGCATATTTTTCAATGTATTTTCCTCCTACCTCAACAACGTCTTCTAATCTTTTCAAAGAGTTTAGTGCCAAAACATCATACATTCCCATCATCTCTCCGGCTGTTATTGGAGAATTTTCTCCATATAGTTTTAATTCGGGTTTTATACCCATTTTTATCAGTTCTTCATTAAACTCAAGTAGCTGACTATAATTATAAGATGATAGTAGACTGCTCCATATATTTGTAAGCTTGATGCCCAAATCTGATGCTTGAATATTTACCTGATTGATTTGTTCTTTTATTTGCTCTTTTAACAGCTTTTCGCGTTGAATATCAATTTCCTTTATCCGTTGTTTTACCTCTTCTAATTTACTTTTAGCCACTAAAAAACTTGGATAAGTAGTGGTTGTTTCTTCCAATATTTTTTTTGCTTCGCCCGTCAAACCCTGGTCTTGATAGTTGATGGCATTAGAGTAGTTAATTACAGCTGTGAGCTCCACATCTTTTTTGGTGTCAAAAATTTCGGTTTTATCAGGGTTGTACTGAACTTTTAATCCTTTGGAAAGAATACTGACAAGTTGTTTATGAAGACTAAAAAAATTACTTTGACTTCCTGTTACTTCTTCTGCAACAATAACGCCTCCGGTTTCTACATCAATTAATCTTGCATCTATTCTTATGGTATTATCCAAAATAAAAAATGCGCCTGTTAAAATGGTTTGTGCACCCAAACCTTGCCCCAGTTTTTGAGCCGTGCTTTGGTCAAAATATTTGGACTGATTTAGTTTAATTTCACCTATCAGCTTTTCCAGTTTTTCTCTCTCTACTATTGTTATTCCGGGCACTTTTGAGAAGTCTGTAATAAGCATGTCTGCAATTCCTTTAGATAGCGCATTGTATTTTACGTTTCCTGAGGTATTGTCAAAATAAGAAATAGCAACTGTTCTGCTTTTTAAGGAGGTACAAAGCCAAATAAAAATGAAAGATATGACAACTCTTTTAGGTATCATGCAGGTTGTTTAAGTTTTTGAAGTGCCTTTTTTGCCGGTTCAAAATTTGGTTGTGCTTTTATCACTTCTTCAAATTTTTGAATTGCTTCTGTTGTTTTTCCTGCGTCCATTAACTCTAATCCTTCGGAGTATTTTAAACTTATTTCATAAGATATTTTTTCCTTGTTAAAGTTGTTCTCAACTTCCTGTTTTTCTTCTACCGCTAAATCAATATTTAATCCGCTTAACAATTTCCAAACCAACTTTTTTTCAAGAGTAAAAAAATCTGAAGCTGGGCCGTCAATTCCTTCTGATTTTACAATTTTTCCTGTTTCCACTTCTATTAGTCTGGCATCTATTCTCAAACTTCCCATCAACTCAAAGTAAGCTCCTGTTAAAATATGCTCTACTCCCAAAAGCTTCCCTAATTTTGTAGCTGTAGCTGCATCAAAGCTTTCGGTGTTGTTCATGTTTTGCTCTTCTATAATTTCTTGTATTCTGTCTCGTTCAATTACATTTAACATTTTAACTTTTGATAAATCAGATATTATCATTGCTGCTAGCCCCTTCTTAAGTTTGTCTAAACTTTTATCGTCCGAACTATTATCAAAATATAAAACCGCTATTCGTTTTGCATCAGGATTTGGAGTTATGCTATTTAGGTTTTCTATCATCTGCTCCTGATTTTCTATTTCTGTGTTTTCTGTTGATATTGGATCTGTTATTTCTGTATTATTTGTTGTTGTTTCTTTATTAAACAGCTGTTCTTTAAAAGCAAATAATACTGTAATAATAACTATTGCCAGCCCAATAGAATAAATAACCGCTTTATTGCTTTGCTTACTTTTTTGCTCTAGTTTGATTGATGGGGATTTTTCGGCATAATCTTGAATTGGAGATTGCAATTCATTGGGAATTTGCCCCTGCAGATACTCTAAAAAAAACCAATTGGATAAACTCGCCAACGCTGATTGACAAGGAGCTATCCATTCCTGAGTTGTTTCAGATAAATCTTCTTGAGCGTGAGCAGCATAATTTCCATAGGTTTGAATTGTGCCTATTAAAATGCCTATTCTGTCCGGAACAATTTTTTTTTGAACCAGCTCACGGCCATAGTCGCTCAACATCATTTTCTTTTTTGGTTCGCCAATATCTTTTAAGTAAATGAATCTGCAAATTGCTTCTGTGGTTTTTCTTGCGTTTTGTAAAAAGGTATCCGGGTCTTGTTCGGCATAACCAAAAGATTTTACCAACATCCTGCTAAGATGACTTACCTTTTCTTCTAGGCTTTCAATTTTAGAGTCTTTCTCGTTTTCGTTCATAAGAGATAAAAGTATCTCCCGAAGATAAGAAAAGCTACAAACATCTTTTTTGATTTTACTAAAAATAAAAATACGGAATGATTAAAGAGGCCGATATCCAAAGGATAATGGAGAGGATTCCTCCTATTAACAGGAAGTGTTTAAACTTGTATATTCCTATTCCATAAATAATTGCGTTTGTTTGGTAGCCAATTGGTGTAAAAAAGCTAAAGCTAGAGGCAAACATAATGGCCAAAATAAAAGGTTTGGCGTTCATTTGCAGCATAGATGATAAGGAGATGGCAATAGGTACAATTACTATTGCTGTTGCATTATTTGATACAAAACCACTTAAAACCATAGTAAAAAGAAAAAAAACAGATAATACCGTTTCAGGTGATTTTTCTGATAATAAATCCTTTAGTATTTCAGCAATATACATATCTGTACCTGTATTTTTCATTGCCAGACCCAAAGGAATCATACCGGCTAATAAAAAGATTACTTGCCAATTTATGCCTTCATATGCTTTTTTAAAACTTATGGTTCTTGTAAATACACACATTGCTAGGCCAATTAATGCACTTTGCATGGTAGTTAAAATGCCACAAGCCGCCAGCACAACTACCGTAATAATTGACATAAATGAAATAGCTTTTTTATACCTTGGTACTCCCTTGAATGCATTTACAGACCTTAATAGGTGTGACTGTGTTCTTTGTTCCAAAAGCTTTTTTGTTTTTTTATTTCCGCCTATTAATATTCTATCTCCAACCTCAACTTTAATTTTAGAAAACAGGCTTTTTCCTATTCTAATTCTTGTAAAGAAATCTTTGTTTTTTTGAATTGCAAGGGGCGTCATTTCTGTGGCAAGACTTTTTTCAAGATCCTCTAAACCATATCCGATATATGGAGAGTTTGGCAAAATAAGCAGTTCGTGAAGAGAAGTGTAGAAAGGAGCCTCTGAGTCATTTTTCTTTAAAATAGATATCCCTTCTTTTTTTGATGAGGTTACAAGGGTTTCAAAGTCTGCTTTTAAAACAATCTTATCTCCTTCTTCCAATAATAAAGTCTTTTTAGGGCTATTGTAAGTCTTTTTCCCTCTCTCAATTTTAAATATCTGTATTTTTGAGTTCGAGTAAAAAAAAGTGTCTTTTATTGGTTTTCCGGACAGTGGAGATCCTTTGTCAATACTAATGGAAGCTATATAATTGTCTTGATTATTTAGTCGTTTATTTCTAGGCGGCTGTTTTGGTAAAAAATAAATACTCAAAACAACGACTATTGGTGTTGCAATAAAAAATAATATTGCGCCAATATGTGCAAACTCAAAAAAGTGAAATGTTGCCTCACCATAGCTTTTGGTAATATCGTTTACAATAAGGTTTGTGCTGGTACCCATCAATGTTGAAGTTCCTCCTAATATTCCTGCAAACGAAATAGGAAGGAGTAGTTTATTTCTGTCTATTCTGTGCTTTTTTGCTAAATCATTAATCAGTTTTATAAAAACTATTACAACCGCTGTTGTGCTTATAAAAGATGAAAAAAATCCAACCAGTACCATTATTATTGGAATAACAGCCCATAACGAAAACCTAGAAAGAGTGCTAAATTTTCTTGCTATACCTGATATTACACCGCTTTCTTCAAGTGCTTTTGCCAATACCATTAAACACAAAATGGTGATTACAGCTGGATTGGAAAAGCCTGATACAGCTTCCTCTGGCGACACCAAGCCACAAAGCATTGTAGAAATGAGGATAAAAAAAGCGGTTTTATCTACAGAAAAAATATCTAGAATAAATAAAACAACCGTTATCCCCAAAATAATAAGGGTTAATAAAATCGGTGTTGTCATTTTAACGTATTAGACTATTGAATAAACATATACAATAGTGAATACCACTAAAAAAACTATACCAAAGTAGCTTACTACTCTAAGCCATAGCGGAGGTGTGCTTGTTGGGGGAATATATTTTTTTGAAACTAGTCGAAAGTTCACAATAGCAATTATAGGAGCAATTAAAAACGAAATAGTTGTGGCTAGATCAATAAGCGCCTTAAACCCTTTAGGCTGATTATGAAATATATAGATGATTAAAAAGGAGCCGAAAGCTGTTAAAAAAAGGATAATGTTGTAGATAGGTGCTTGTTCTCTGTTATTAAAAAAAAGAATTTCCAAAGTTCTTTTTAATGCTCTAGAGTAACCATCAAACACCGCTATACAGGTGCCAAACATAATTGAAAATGCTGCTGAAGCAATAATAATTCTACTCCATGAACCTATAGTTTGTGTATATAATTCTACAACTTGGTTGGCAAATTTTGCCCCACTTTCAGAAAAGACTGTTCCTGAACCATACATTAAATAGGCTCCTAAAAAAATGAAGCAGACGGCTAATACAGAGCTAACAATATATCCTAGGTTAAAATCAAATAAGGTCTCTTTAAGTGTTGGTTTATATCCTGTTTGCTTTATTCTTTCTATTGTCCACAAACTATTCCAGGCAGACAAGTCAACGGCCGTAGGCATCCATCCCATTAATGCAATCAAAAAACCTATTCCGGCTCCATTCCATATTTCAGGTGGAATAAATCCCTCTGCTTTTTCAATAGGGCCATTCGCTAGTGTTAGAATAAATGCGATGATTGTGGTTACTAAAAGCACACTTCCAATAATCTTTATTAAACCGTCTAATAAATTATACTTTCCGAAAAAAAGGATTGCTATACAAACACTAAACAAAATAGCGGTTGTGGTTAAAATATTAATATGGTTTGCCAGACCAAAAAGATTGTCTAAAAACCCGGCTGTTACGAAACCAACTGCCGAGCATACAAAAAACATCGAAACTAAAGTTATCAAAAAGTAAAGCCATATCATCCAGTTCCCGATTCTTTTATAGCCATCAATTATACTATGGCCGGTAACATTTGCGTAGCGAGAGCCATACTCGAAAAAGGGATATTTAAATAAGTTAGCTAGTATAACAGCCCAAAGTAATCCAAAGCCAAAATTTGCTCCGGCTCTTGTTGATTGCACTAAATGTGAAACCCCAATTGCTGTGGAGGCAAATAAAATTCCCGGGCCTAATGTTTTTAAAAGATGTTGAACCTTAATGTTCATTCAGAGGAATTTCTGAAAGTTTACTTTTCAAAAATACAATGTTTTTTATGAGCTCTGGGTCTGCATCGTTTAACTCTGCTAAAAAAAGTGAAACCCAGTCGCAAATATTTATTAGGTAAAGTGTTCTCTCTATTCTGTTATGTCCTTTCGATTTTATCGTGATTATTTCTTCTACTTGCGGAGAGATTATTTCCTTGTTAATGTCTATTCTATAATTGTTTCTGCTACTTTCATCGCCTCCCACTAAAAAAACAGGAGCAATAAAAGGATAATTAATGTCCCAACCTACCAGCTCGTTATGGTTCATTTCCGGAATAGCGTGATGCCAACAAAGTGTTTTAGAGTTTTCATTAAGCTGCTGCCTAAACCTCACAGCTACACCTGAATAAAAAGTTTCAGCATAAATAACCGGTATTTTTCCTTTTAATTGATGAGCAATTTTTTCTGCTTCTTTAACAATCTCCTTGTGGCTTTTTTCTATTAAAGTTGCCGATGACAAAAAATCTTCTTTATGATTAGACGCTATTACGTCATACAGTTTTAAGATAAAAAAAAGCTGAGGAAATGAATATCCGAAAGCACTTCTTGGCGGTTGACCTGAGGGAATTTGAATATAATTGTAGCCCTTTTGTTTTGCTATATCTAATAATACTCCGCCACTAGTTAATACTACTACTTCACAATTTTTTGTTCCTGCTTGCTGAATACAGCTAATTGTCTCTTCGGTATTCCCTGAGTAAGAGCTGGCAATTACCAGTGTGTTCTTATTGGCAAAAGCAGGCAGCTGATAAGATTTGCAGCAAACTACCGGTAATTTGCAACTATTATAAATTATTTGTGAAGCTATTGTGCCGCCTATTCCGGAGCCACCCATTCCACAAATAACCACATTGTTTATCTCTCCATTAAAAGATTTAAAGCTGGCTGCTTCTGCAATTTTTATCGCTTCATTTAAATCTTTCGGAAATTGCTTTAATAATTCTTTCATCGGCTTTATCAGACGTCAGCAACAACATTTAGGTTGCAATTTTGCGTAAAAATAGAACAATGCGGCATTTATTAAAATTTATAATGCACAATATCACTATCGTTACAAAGTTTTCATAACTTATTTACTACCTTTGCCACCGAAAAATAAATGCATAAAATGGCACAGTTGTCAGAACAAGAAGTAATCAGAAGAGAGGCGCTTAAAGAGTTTGAAAAATTAGGCATTGACCCTTATCCCGCAGACCTTTTTCCAATAAATTCATATACAAAAGACATTAAAGAAAATTTTGAGGAAGGTAAAGAGGTTGTTCTGGCAGGCAGAATGATGAGCAGAAGAATTATGGGAAAAGCTTCTTTTGCCGAAATTCAAGATTCAAAAGGTAGGCTACAAGTTTATATTAACAGAGATGAGATTTGTGAAGGAGAAGACAAAGAGTTGTATAACACTGTTTTTAAAAAATTACTTGATATTGGTGATTTTATTGGAATAAAAGGAAATTTATTTACTACTCAGGTTGGTGAAAAGTCGGTTAAAGTAAAGGAGTTACTGGTTTTAAGCAAAGCTATTAAGCCCTTGCCTATTGTTAAAACCGATAGCGAAGGAAAAACTCATGATGCATTTTCAGACCCTGAACTTCGTTACAGGCAAAGATATGTTGATTTAGTGGTAAACCCTCAGGTAAAAGAAATTTTCATTAAAAGAACTAAAATCATTCAAGCAATGCGCAACTTCTTTAACCAAAAAGGGTATTTAGAAGTAGACACCCCTGTTCTACAGCCCATTCCCGGAGGAGCAAGCGCTCGCCCTTTTGTAACACACCACAATGCGTTGGATATTCCCCTATATTTAAGAATTGCGAATGAGCTTTACTTAAAACGACTAATCGTTGGTGGTTTTGAAGGCGTTTATGAGTTTTCACGAAATTTTAGAAATGAGGGAATGGACAGGACGCATAATCCTGAGTTTACCGCAATGGAAATTTATGTTGCTTATAAAGATTATAACTGGATGATGAGCTTTTGTGAGCAACTGCTTGAAAGCATCTGCATAGAAGTAAACGGAAACACTAAAGTAACTTTTGGGCAACATGAGGTTGATTTTAAAGCTCCTTACGCAAAGTACACAATGACTGAGGCTATTAAAAAGTTTACCGATTTTGATATTACGGGAAAGTCAGAAGAAGAGTTAGTTTCATGGTGTAAAAGTAATGGTGTTGAAGTTGACAACACTATGGGAAAAGGAAAGCTAATAGATGAAATTTTTGGAGCAAAATGTGAAGGAAATTTTATACAACCCACTTTTATTACTGATTATCCTATTGAAATGTCTCCGCTTTGCAAAAAACACAGAGAAAATCCGGAACTAACTGAACGCTTTGAGTTGATGGTTTGTGGGAAAGAAATAGCCAACGCCTATTCTGAGCTAAATGACCCTATTGACCAAAGAAATCGATTTGAAGAGCAACTAAAACTCTCTGAAAAAGGAGATGACGAAGCCATGTTTATAGATAAAGATTTTCTTCGTGCTTTAGAATATGGCATGCCACCAACATCAGGAATGGGAATAGGAATAGATAGGCTGGTTATGTTTTTAACCAACCAACAAAGCATTCAAGAGGTATTGTTTTTCCCACAAATGCGACCCGAAAAATTTGAAGAGAAGAAAGGTCCCGAATTATCAGAAAACGAAAAACTTATTTACGATATTCTTGTTAAAGAAAAATCTATTTTGCTTGATGACTTAAAAAACCAAACAGGACTCAGCAATAAGCAATGGGATAAGGGTATAAAGGCGCTTTCAAGCCATGGGTTGGCCAAAGTAAAAAAGGAAGAAGATAAGCTTCTAGTAGATTTAGTTAACTAAAAAATTATGTTTAAAAAAGGAAGTAAACTATATAGTATCTTTAATAACAAGTGTCCACATTGTCAAGAGGGAGACTTTTATGTCTCAAAGAATCCCTTTTCTTTAAAGCATCTTGGGGAACTGAATAAAAAGTGTGATGAATGTGGCAAAAGCTATTACAAAGAACCCGGCTTTTATTTCGGTGCCATGTATGTAGCTTATGCATTAGGATGTGGGTTTTTTATAACTTCTTGGGTGGCATTTCGGCTTATCGCTCCGGGCACAGAAACATTTACACAAGTAATTACTATTGGAATATTGGCCGTAATAATTTCTCCTTATTTCTTTTGGCTTTCAAAGATAATTTGGGCCAACATGTTTATTCATTATAAACCAAATGATTTATGAAAAAACTTATCTACTCTTTCGCGCTATTAACACTTTTCTTTTCAGCTTGCGGACAAAACAATACTCCGGCAGAAAACTTTAAGCGAGTTTCGCAAGAAGAGTTTAAAAAAGAACTAACGAATGATGTTCAATTAATTGATGTAAGAACACCGGAAGAATTTGCTGCCGGACATATTGACGGAGCAATTAATGTTGACTTTCACAGTAATTTTGAAAATGAAATTCAAAAAGTAGATTTAACAAAAAAAACGTTAATCTATTGCCAGGCAGGAGGAAGAAGCGCAAAAGCTCTAGAAATTATGAAAACAATGGGTTTCCCAGCTGTTTATGAGCTTGAAGGTGGCTTTTCTTCCTGGAAGTAGTGAAGAAGTTTATTTTCCAAAATACTTCTCTATGGTTAGTCTTATCATTAACTTTAGGCTTAGCTCCTTTTTTTCCGGAACCGCATATTTATGGTAAAATTAAATGGGTTTTGGGTGGCGCAAAAGGAATGACGATGGTAGATTGGTTTGATTTATTTATGCATGGTGCCCCATGGTTAATTTTATTTGTATCTTTACTATCCAAATTTTTAATTAAAAAACATTAATCCAATGAAAAAAATTGCTTTAGCCCTTTCATCTCTACTAGTTTTAGGAATATTAATGAGTAGCTGTACTTCAAATAAAAAATGCGGAGGAAGAAAAGCTATTAAAACCCCTATGGGAAAAATGTAGTTAACAATTTTTAAAGAAATTTAATCTTTAAGTTCTTTCTTCTTTTATAGCTTTGCTTAATTAATACGTGACTATGTCTAATACACAACAAGAGTTTATTTTCAATAAAGAAAACTATAAATGGCTT
>ERZ869936.1073-NODE-1073-length-21226-cov-4.980020_pt1 | contig 21226 bp, 8 predicted proteins | sample MGYA00520876_ERZ869936 | MGnify/ENA primary metagenome ERZ869936 (study PRJEB32218, sample SAMN09650985) | biofilter metagenome | isolation source: enrty point of leading RO module | place: Saudi Arabia: Thuwal, RO plant located on Red Sea | collected 2016-02-17 ...
GACGTCTGCGAGCTTGTTTGAGGCTGTCGAAGTGCCGATGAGCGCAGTGACGTCGTATTGGTAGACCTGGTCATTTCCGGCACCTATCGTATACACTTGTGAACCATTGCTTGAAAGCGACATTCCGTACGGATCGGTGTCTTGTCCAGAAATATCATGGGTATCCACCAACGTACCACCAGACACCATCCACGGCGAGGTAAGGCTGATGAGATTGACCGTGTCGCCAGAGCGACCAACAGTGAATAAGTACCGACCATCAGCACTGAACTGCATACCGGTTGGATACGAATCTTCAGGGAAGTCATTACCGACCACGGTACTAGTAGCAATATTCCATGGTGTCTCAAGTTGATATTGACGCACCGTGTCACCTGCCCCGGCATGGAGCAGATACATATACGAACCATCTTCAGAGAACTCGACGTCCTCGAGTAAGTCAGAGAAAGTGGTAGTACTTTGAACAAACGAGGCGCTGGTGACGTCCCATGATGTAGATAACGAGTACTCAAACAACTCACCTGAGATATCTTCAGTTACGTACATTCGCTCACCGGCTCGAGAGAACGTCACGTCAGATGCCTTTCCAGTCACCTGAGCAGCAACACTATATGATGCTGAAGTATTTGCTGTAGATACATCCCATGGTGTTGAGAGCGTATAGGCTTCCACGATCTTATCGTCACCAGTGATGAACATCATGGTTCCATCAGGATTGAACGTAACGCCGGTTCCATCGCCTTCCTGAGCGAGCACACTGGTGGCGTGTTCAAATGAAAGTTCAAGATTATACGTTCCTTCCCCCTTCATGGTGGTCGTGCCAGAGTTAGCGTCGAAGCTACCCGCTGATGGATCGAAGTCGCCGGTGATAGTAAGCGTGCCATTGCTTGGTGCAGTAAAGTCGCCACCGCTCGTGATAGTGAGGTCGGTGAATGTTACTTCGGTCTCGGTTGAACTCGCACTTCCCTGCACTTCCACAAAGCCGAAGTTGCCGGTACCACTGAGCGTGCTGGTGCCAGTGAGTTCAATGAGGCCGGCGTATGGCCCGGCGGCGGAGCCACCGACGTGGTAATCATTGTCAACTTCAGTGGTCGCCGCTGGGCTGACCGTTGCGGTGTCACCGACCGTCAAATCCCAGAGACTTGAGGTGGCTGAGAAGTTGCCGGTGAAATACTGCTCATCGTCGAGATTATATTGATAAATAATTTCTGAGTTCTCGTCAGATACGTATAACCACTCCCCTTTGGAAGAAAGATGAATGCTTGGATTGGTGTTGCTGTGGGTAAATCGGACAACTCCGTCATAGGTTGTGTCTGTGCTGGTGAGGTCATACGGTGTAGAGAGATTAAACACCTGGACCGAGTCTAAGTCGTAGTCCCCTATAAATACTTTATTTCCATCAGGTGAAATCTGAATGTCGCTTCCAGCAGAGTCATCACCCCCTCCAAAAACAAGGACGCTGTCTTGTGCTCCCAGAGTTGAGATGTCCCATGGTGTACTCAGTGAATATCGCAAAAGCTCAGTGTCAAACTGATTAACAACAAACAAATAGGCTCCGTCACGAGAAAATGATAATCCCTCAATAGTATAGCCGGATGCCTCAATTGTAGCTGATTGAACAAACGACATCGTTGAAACATCCCATGGAGTGGATAGATCATACTCGTTCAGAGTCCCGTTGTTACTCGTGACATCTGTTAAATAAACTTTGGTGCCGTCTGGTTTAAAGGTTACCTCAAGTCCAGCATCAGTCGGTGTGGTAGTCGACCGCACGAATGAAGCGGTAGTGATATCCCAAGGTACTGCCAGTTCATACTGTTCGAGATCTTGACCATTGATATCAATTACATACAAGTAAAGTCCATTTGTGGAAAGTTCAAAGCTGGCACTATTAATAACATTCGCTGTAACATTGAAATTGCCAGCGATACGCGCCTCCGCGATATCACCCCAAGTAGCATCTGCAACCACCTCACCTCGCTCAGCATAAAAGGTTCCTTGATTATCAAAGTCACCATCGATGACGAGGTTTTGGGGGGCAAAGACGGTAGTTGAAGCGTCTATATATAAGTCAGCGTTGATGGTGGTGGTTGAGGTGGTCGCGGTGAAGAGGAGGTCCCAGTCATCAGCATCGGTAAGCTGGGCGTCAAACTGATCATAGAAGTCTGCGTCACTAAGATGGATGGCATTTGAGCTTGAACCAACCGTTGGCTTATGGAGCCACAGCGTATCAGCCCGCAAATCTGCAGTAACGGTGGTGGTGCCAGCGTCGTGATTAAGGCCGAAGGTGAGCGTATTAGCGGTGCTGCTACTGGTGGTAGCTGACTCGTCTACCCATAGCGTGATCGGGGTGTCTTCCCCAAAGCCCGCGTCGGCGTACATCTGCCGATCATCATTTAAGATTCCACTCGAGCCACCGACCGCAACGAATCTCCCTTTACCATAGGCTACCCCATTCCAGTCATCATTGTCACCAGCAGCACTTACAGCGGTCCAGGTAATACCGTCATCTGAGACTGCAACGGCGTCATCGGTGGCTTGTCCAACCGCAATGAACGTTCCGTTGGCATGAGTGACTGCTTCCCAATTGTCGTTGTCCCCCGCAATGGTGGTGGTGGCCCAGGTGATGCCATCGGTAGAATAACTCACCCGACCGTTTGAACCCTCTTCACTCACAGCCACAAACTTTCCTTCCGCAAAGACCACATCAGTAAAGCCGTCATTAGCGACATCAAAGGTAGCATTAGACCAGGTGATAAGATCGGTTGAATAATTGACCCGGTTGACGCCTGAGTTTGCGACTGCTACATACCGACCGTTACCATACGCGACCCCATCTGGCTCGCTTGAACCAATTCCAGTAGTGGAGGCAGCAGTCCACGTTATGCCGTCTGGTGACGTGATGACGGTGTTCTGACCAGAGTCAGTCAGGCCAACAAACTGGTGGTTCACGTAGGCAATATCGGATACGTCTACAATACTGCTCGATATGTCTGTCCAGTTGATACCATCTTCTGAATACATCCCGATACCGTCACCAGTGATTGCCACAAATTTACCGGCTCCAAACGCAATGTCACGCCAACCGTCATCATTTCCCAGCGGACCATACTCAGTCCAGGTACTACCATCTTCTGAGACCCGCACCCGATTACCGCTGAAAGAGACCGCTACAAATTTTCCATTTCCAAATGCAACATCGTTGATCAAACTACCTTGCGTCGAGGTTGCCCACACACCAATCGTACTGGTTGCGATGCCTTCGATGACGAAGCTACCGTCGGCTGCCGTCGTGGTGGAGTGTAAGCTCACCGTGCTAGTGCCGACGGCAGCGGTGATAGTCGCCGTACGCGTGATGAGGGTGACACCGTCATTCTCGTAGAGTGAACCGGTGATGGTGATGCCTGAGGCGCTCGCACCAGCTCCAAACTCCCAATTAAGGTTATTGCCGCCATTCACACACCCGGTGGTACAGAGAATTGACGTGGTGGTGGCACTGATGTTGTGTGCGTCTTGCACATTAAGGTACGAAACCGTGAAGGTGGCGTGTGGCCTAAAGTAGTACTCGTTCCCTGGGCTTGATGAGTCGAGGGTAGTTAATTGACCACTGGCTCCACTGACGGTACTCGTTGCGAGAAAGACGTACTCTTCTCCGGCGGTAAAGACGAGGGTGCGGGCGGAAGTGGTCGCGGCTGTGAGTTGGTAAAAGGTGGTGGTCGCAGTGGTAGTGAGGGTTTGGTTACCGCCAGCAAGTAGTGTTTCACCGCGCTCGGCTTCAAAAATGCCGTTAATGGTGAGATCGCCGGTTAATACCAAGTGCCGCGGCGCAAAGACGGTGGTCGAAGCGTCGATGTAGAGGTCAGCGTTCACGGTCGTCGTTGAAGTGGTAGCGGTAAAAAGAATGTCGGTATCTGTGGTGCTATCAGGCTGATCTGCGTCTGAGAGGTAAATAGCATTGGAGCTTGAAGCGGTACTCGGTTTTTTGAGGATAGTGGTAGAAGCGTAGAGGTCGGCAGTGATGGTGCTCGTGCCAGCGTCGTGATTCAAACCATACGTCAGGGTGGTGGCATCGGTGCCGTTGTTGTCAACAAAGAGCGTGATCGGCGTGTCTTCGCCGAAGCCCGCGTCGGCGTACACCGCCCGATTAGTCCCGTTGTCAGCCACACCCACGATTCGGCCTTGCCCATATGTAGCGGGGCCCCAACCATTGGTGGTAGTGAGCGTAATCTCGCTCCATGAGCTACCGTCTTCTGACACCATCGCGCGGTTAGTGCCCGAGCTCGAAAACGCGTAGTACCGGCCATTGGCATACAGCACACCTTGCCACGCGTTTTGTGCAGCGGCCGAGGCGTCAGTCCAGCTGGTAGCGTCGGTGGAATACATCACACGATCTGTTCCACTGTCAGCCACGGCTACGAAGCGGCCATTGCCGTAGGTGACATCGGTCCATGGGTTACCGGTGACGGTGACGGCGGTCCACGTTTCGCCACCGTTATCTGAGTACGATACGCGCTCTGATCCACTATCAGCCAGCGCCACAAAACGACCGTCTCCGTACGTAACTGAAACGTACGGTACAGCGGTTATCGAACCACTACTCCAGTTGATGCCATCATCAGAATACATGACTCGGTCAGTCCCCGCCTTTGAGACAGCAACGAAGCGGCCGTTCCCGTAGACGACTGATTGCCACGTATTGGCAGCCGCGGCACTAGCTGCTGTCCAGGTAATGCCATCGTCGGAATACATCACTCGATTCGTACCTGACTCAGCTACCGCGACAAAGCGGCCGTTACCATAGGTGACTGATTTCCAAGCATTGGCTTCCGCCGCACTAGCTGCTGTCCAGGTAACTCCATCCTCTGAGTACATCACCCGGTTGGTACCGCTACGGGCGACCGCGACAAACCGGCCGTTGCCATACGCCACTCCATCCCAGTTATTGTCCTCAGGTGGACTGACCACCGTCCAACCGTTCGCTGTACTCGTCGCGATACCTTCGATGACGTAGCTGCCGTCAGCAGCGGTCGTGGTGGAGTGGAGCGAGACCGTCGAGGTGCCGACGGCAGCGGTGATGGTTCGTCCCGCTCCGTATGGAGTGACTGCATCATTCTCAAACAAAGTCCCTTCAATGCTCACTTCCGCCAACGCTATGAGTGGAATCAAAAAAAGTACCACTCCAGAGAGTAGTACAAATAGCGTCAGGCTAGTTGTACGAAAAAGCGTTGTCATAAAGGTCGGCTGAACCTTTGATGTTTAGTTAACGTCCTCCAACGTTCTTTAAATTCTACCGACCAAGTCTCTTAACATGTGGTTAGAGCATGTGAATAAAATACGGCTTAACAATACGCAAAAATTAGTAAAAATTTGAATATAACATGTTTAATAATCTGTCAAATCTACTAAAATGAACGTGATTCAGAAGCTACACCAACATTAAATGTTTAACCTCGACAGCACAGGACTACAGTAAAATTTGTCCGAGATAACGCTAACTTTCGTCAATCAACATAAATCAATGTCTATCCGAGATAACGCTAAAAATATGATTATCTCGGATAAATTTGTTGCAAACATATATTTTTATTTAATATATTGTCGACTTTGTCTCAGTAAGAACAACCGTTTACTTAGGTATATTATTTGACATATTAAAATTTTGTTAAATAAAAAAATCACTGCACAGTAGGATGCAGTGATTTGACTTTTAAATTTACTATAGCCTATTACGCCTCTTCATGAGATTCAGATGCAACTGGTGCAGCTTCTTCATTTTCTGTTTCCTCTTCATCAACTACCTGTTCTTCCTCGCCAACGGTTTCCTCTGTGGACTCATCAGTTTCTAAATTGTCTTCTAGTGGTGCTTCTGTATCGGGTGCCTCAGACTCAGTAGTAGTTTCGTCACTCGCTGTAGTTGTGTCAGTTGCTGTCGATGGTGGTGTTGTGGTTGAGTGAGTTTCATTTCCCGGGTTATTTGTTTCTGTTGTAGTAGCAGTTGAAGAACTGGTCTCAACTTCATCAGTTGGTTCAGTGGTATCTTCATCTGATTCGTTCGTGTCACCTGGGTTTGTAACTACTGGGTCACTTTCTTCATCATCTGTGTTTCCTGTTGTTGAATTTTGATCACGACTTTCAAGCAACGCTTTGAGTTCCGCTTCTGTAATACACGTGCCACCAACACAGAGCTCTTCAGTTACAATTGATTCGGTTTCAATCTTTTGCGCATAGAGTTCAGTGGTCTGCAATCCAGCCACTGTCAGTACTCCGTCCACAAAGTTAAAAGCGAGTTCCTTGATACGACTCCAGAGTGTGTCATCTTCATCAATGGCGTTCGGCAGCAGTTCCGGATCAGTTCCACTTAGTTCATTGAGGATGTCTGACTGTTCAACTGTCTGTAGGTAACCCCGGTCGACGAACATGGTGACGCGCCCCACTCGAACGGTCTCATCACTATTCAAGGCGATGGTTTCAGCTGACTTGTAGCGCAGCGCGGCAAGTGCAGCTTTCTGTGCCTCATAGGCAGCATCTTGTGCGTCAGTATTGGTGGTATCGTCAGTATTGGTACCTGGTGTTGTAGTACAAACTTCTTCCCCACTACCGGTGGCTCCACCAGCGCCAAAGGTGCAGCCATCGTTAATTCTTGTATCAGTGTTGGTGCTCAATGGATTTGAATTTGGAGCAGCTATATCATCACCAAACTGATTGATATAGCCACTTGTGTAAGCGCGCGTACCATCGAATGACTCAAGGGCATACCCAACAATTTCAGCCGCTCCGGTAGCTTTCATAGCCACGCCAGGAATAGACGAAAGGGTTAGCGGGTCACCAATATTAATTGGCCCGTTCTCATCTGAGAGCTTAACTGGCACACGACCAGTAAGTGCGAGCGGGTAGGCACGTTGTCCAGGAATCAGTGAACTATCGTTGGCTCCGAGGACAATACCCGGCTTAGTAGACACGACACCGAGCATTGGTTTGATATTGCCTTTGCGCGCTCGCTCAATGGAGATGAAACCATCAGCCATCACCAATTCACCTGGTTCAAGATTGTCTGAGCTAAAGTACAACTCAGCGAGGTCAGAGTTACCCATTGATGAACTAACGGAACTGATACGTCCAGTGGTTGAAGCAGTACAGGTTCCATCATTGTCGACACAAATGCCACCGAAGCCAATCTGAAGACCAGCCTGGTTGTTGGTGGTACCGTCGCCAATCGTGGTGGTACCTTGTGCGGTCACGGTGAACTTACTTGAACCACTTTCTTGGAAATCAACAAACTTGGATGATGATGAACTAAAGGTGCCACCAGTGTTACCAAAGCTCATTAGAAGACCAGTGCCGGTGAAGTCACTCGTGTCTTGGAACAAAGTGACTAAGTCAGAGCTAGTGATAGTGCTTGAGAAAGCACGCAGTGCGTTACCTTGAGCGGTGCCACCGGTTTCAAAGAATCCACCGGCTGGTTCAAAACGTCCACCGGCATCAGCTGATGTGTATCCGCGAACACCAAAGGTGCGGGCAAAACCAGAGAGCGCAGTGCTTTCACCTGAGGTGTTTGAGCCCGCGTTCACTTGCACCTCAAGACCACGAGTGGTGTTGCCAAACGATGTGCTGTCTTCAAGGCGAATGACTGAACCAACGAGGGTGGTGGTGGCGGTGTTGCCAGAAGCGTTCACGTACATGCGATTACCATACTGGACTGAACCACTGGCGGTATTAGCCAAGGTGTAGTAGCTATCGATGCCAGCGACACCAGCTGCTGCAAGACCATTACCATCAATCGTGAGCGCTCCACTGGCTGTCGAGGTCGCAATACCTACCTTCTGGTCAGTCGTATTCACGAAGAGCGTGCGATTCTGTGAGGCGTCTTTAATATCTAATGCAAAGAGGCTGGTAGTTGAAATACCAACATCCCCCCAGACATCCAGACGTGAGGCTGGGCTGGTGGTGCCAATTCCTACATCACCATTGGTATCAATTGTCATGCGCGACGAGTTATTGGTTACCAGACGTAAGTCATTGTTACTAAAGGTGCCGATGAACCCTTGGAAGTCCTCGGCGCGCATATCAAGCGCTACATTGTTGGTGGAATCAGTAATGCGGATACCTGGATTGTTAGTGTCTGCAATGGAAAGGATGCGTGCAAGTGTGCTGGTGCCAACACCAAGACTCGTGCCGTCAAATACAAATGTACTTGAATATTCAAAGTCGGTGCCACCGGCATTGGTAAATGGAATTTGATTATCTGCACCAAGATTAAGTGTCTGTCCTGAGAAACCAAGACTGGTGGTAGCTACCCACGCCAAACCCCCAGTTGCTGTGCTTGAAGCTTGAAGTACATATCCAGCTGTCCAAGCATTACCAGCCAACGTACTGGATGCCACGGTTGAGTTGTCAAACGAACAAGTTGTACCGTTACACGTAAAATCTCCAAAATCCTCACTAGCGAGTTCATTTGCATTGATGGTTTGACCGAGGCGAGTAATGCTAGACGAGCCGTTTATATATAACGCAACGCGTGCATCGGTGTAATAAAAATTACTTGCTCCTTCACTTAGGGCGTCAGTGGTTGTGCTGTTGAGGTCGGCTGCAAAAAGACTAGTTGCGTAGTAGAGATTGGAGACACCTTGAGCTAATGCATCAGTTGTCGTGCCGTTGAAGTTCAGGTTAAAGCGTGCATCTGAGCGAGCGTTGGTGAAGTACAGGTTAGTACCGCCTTCTGCTAGTCCATCCGTAGTTGTGGCATACCAATCTGAGAGCAAGAAATAATTACTAAGGTCAGAGGACTGCACTTCAGCATTAAGAGTATTACCGGCCCATGACAAACCAGTGCCAGCGGTAATGCGACTCGATGGGGTTTGATAGAAGGTGTTCCATTCGCTTGTACTCGCTGTCAGGACTGCACCGTAGCCGGTGTCGTAATCAAACGTTAGCGTGCCGGCACTGGTGATTGGTGAGCCGGTGATAGTCCAACCGGTTGGAACCGAGGCAGCAACAGACGTTACTGAACCAGCTGGTAGACCAAGGGTGTTGGTGGCACTCCAGACGAGGCCTGTTGAAGTACTCACGAGCACATAACCATTTACTCCGGCACTTCCGGTCGAATCATAGAGTGCCCCGGTAGCGTAGATGTCACCAGCTACTGAAAGCGTTCGACTTGGGGTGGCGGTACCGATACCGACATTACCACTACCATCAATCTCAAAAATGTCGCCGTCGGTCAGATTGGTAATACCAAAGTAGCCATTGGTAGAGGTGCCGACCACCTCAAGCTTATAGTCTGGGGTTGTATCATCGATACCAAAATCACCGGTACTATCTATACGTGCTACTTCTCCGCCGCCGATGAAGAAGATTTGGTTATTGGCTCCATACAGTTGTAGGTTGTTCCCGATACCAGAACCAATCTGAAGATTGTTTGAGGAATCATACGCCATGATGGTATTTTCTGACGCGGCGTTATTTTCCCAACGAATACTCTGCGTGTTATCAAGCAGCAGGTTACCACCACTGATATGGAGCAGTTCACCAGGTGCATTGGTACCAATACCCACGTTGCCGCCACTATCAATCTCAAAGATATCGCCATCGCCGGAAGCATTACTTGAAACACCAAAGTAACCATTGTTGATACTACCGGCTAGTTCGAGAGTGTAATCGGCATCGGTGTCACCAATACCAACCCGCTCTGAACCTGGTGCATAGTAGAGCGTACCAAAACCTTCACCCCACTTACCCCAGAAATTGGTCGAACCTTCAGTAATAGAATCGGTATCAAATTCAGTGAAATCAATCGCAAAATTATCTGAAGCACATTGAATACCTGTCCCCTGTAAATCAGCACAGTTAACAGCTAAGGCGTTACTCACCCGTCGCAACCCGTCGCCGGTAAGGTCGGTAAAACGCTCACTATTAATAATGAAATCAGTGACCGTTGCTCGATCAGCTCGAATACCATCCACCAAGGTGTCGCCCACTACTTCAAACTGGAAGCCACTGGTAGTGGTAGCGCTCGCACCGACCACAACGACATCGGTTACGTTAGCTGGATAAATAGCCAAACCGTCGGTGGTCGTAGCCCAAAGACCGCTGCCACCGCCCCCACCGCTGATATCTGTTCCCCAGCTCGGCACACCGCCAGAAATCTTAAGCACTGTTCCTTCTCCCCCGGCTCCGAGTGCGCTTAAAGTTGCGGCTCCGGTCGCGTAGATAATGTCACCAGTTACATAACTCGTCAGACCCGTACCGCCATTGGCCACACCAATGGTATCGTTGTTAGTAAAGACATTAGTCACTCCTGATAGGTAACTTTCAAGCGCTGCCTCGGTGTTGTTCTTGAGAATAGTTGAAGAGCCACTTATATAGGTGGCAACGCGAGCATCAGTGTAATAGAGATTGCTGGCGCCTTCCGTGAGCGCATCGGTGGTAGTGGCATTGAAGTTCAGATTAAACCGGGCATCAGAGCGAGCGTTGGTGAAGTAGAGATTACTTGCTTCAGCGATATCATCAGTAGTAAGTCCGAGCGTAGAGGTGCTAATCCAATCAACGCTTGCACCCGTGCTTGAAAGAAGCTGACCGGCTGAGCCCAAGTCTGTGTTTGAATCATAGATACCGCCCGTTACCGCAATATCCCCAGCCACTGTAAGTTCAGCTGTCGGTGTACTGCTACCAATCCCAAGACTGCCGTTTGGAATCACGACTGCTCCAGAACCAACAATCTGTGGGTCGATATTGAAGTTTGTGCCGTCATACCAAATCGCAGCATCCTGTCCTTCACCAAAAAAGAGTTCAGAACCGCCGTCGGTACCACCTGGTGAACCGTTACCGTCGCCATCAAGCACCATGTCACTTTCGTTCGCCCAGAATGCATACGAGTTCGTCATCGTGCCTTCGACCAAGTCTTGGAGGAAAATCCCGTAGTAGTTATTGACGGTACCAACCACCTCAAGATCACTAAAGTACCCATACCCTGTGTTAATGGTGGCACCGAGAGCAACGGAGAGATTGGAAGAGAGGGTGTACGCATTATCACCAGTACCGGTTGTACTGTTGTAGTCGACAATAAATTGTCCGGCTCGACTGGTGCTGACTGAGGAGGAGCCGTCGACTTGGACTTCACCGTATAGTGCCACTGCTTCGTAACTGTTGGCACCTTCAACAATCGCGTCAGCCTCAAACAAGTTGTAACTTGCGTAGCCACTGCGTGAACCGCTGATAGTGGCAGTGAGGCGCGGATTGTTATAAACAGAGAAAAAGTTGTTAGTGTTTGATACATCTTCCTCAAGATTGAAGATACGATTTGCGTTGTTAACCGCGTCAGCGCCGAGATTGAAATTACCATCCACCGCAAGATTGCCGAGGATACTGCCGGTGGTGGCGGTCATGGTATTGCTGGTCAAGGTCGGGATGAGAGCGCTGCCGATAACCTCAAGGTCATACCCAGTAGTGGTGGTAGCACTGCCACCAATCACCACAATATCGTTGGGGTCTGATGGGTAAATAGCAAGATTGTTACTTGTAGTCGCCCACACGCCGCCACCGCCAGAGCCGCCAATGTCAGCCCCCCAACTTGGAACACCGCCAGAAATTTTAAGCACGGTGCCGTCTCCCCCGGCAGCCAAACGCACTATCGCGGTGCTACTGGCAGCATAGAAGATATCGCCCGTGGTGTACGAACCAGGAGTATCAATTAAATCAGTAAAGGCAGACGCTCCACCGCCACCACCAGTAATGCCTAATGAGCTCGTTGCTTGCCAGACAAAACCGCCAGCAGCCGTGGATGAGGCTTGGAGAACGTAGCCATCAACCGGAGCCGCTACGATGTTGAGTTCGCTTTCGTCGATGAATTGGCCGAGCTTTGAAATCGAAGTTGAACCATTGATATATGATGCTACCCGTGCATCGGTGTAGTAAAGATTGGTACCACCCTCTGTGAGTGCGTCGGTCGTAGTGCCATTGAAGTTAAGATTGAAACGAGCATCAAAGCGTGCGTTGGTGAAGTACAGATTACTACTCCCTTCACTCAACGCATCAGTGGTAGTACCACTTAAGGCTGCGGCGAAGCGCGGCAGCGTGTAATAGAGATTAGTTGCTCCTTCACTAAGTGCATCAGTGGTGGTGGCGTTGAAGTTCAAGTTAAACCGTGCGTCAGAGCGAGCGTTGGTGAAGTACAAATTGGAAGCACCCTCGCTAAGACCATCGGTCGTAGTGGCATACCAATCGGTCAACAGGAGGTAGTTACTGGCGGTGATAGTGTCTGCAATATTGGCATCACCAATCACATCGTTGTTGGTAAAGACATTGGTAACACCCGCCAAATAACCTTCAAGGGCTGCCTCCGTGTTGTTCTTGAGAATAGTTGAAGAGCCACTGATGTATGAGGCAACCCGAGCGTTGGTGTAGAACTGGTTGGTGCCTTCAATTACATCGTCGGTATTGATAGCTAAAGCACTCGTGGCGATATCAGACCAAGCACTGCCATTCCAATAAAGTAAATCACCAAAGTTTTCGGTCATAGCCGCTACGTCACTCAGGTCTTCAATTGAGCTGCCACTGAGGTCCACACCTAACCCAAGCGTGCTTGTTGCTACCCAATCAACTCCGGTACCACTACTTTGAAGCACCATACCACTGGTACCAAGTGAATACCCAGAATCATAGATACCACCCGTTAAGGCAATATCACCAACAACGGCAAGTTCTGCAGCTGGCGAGGAAGTTCCAATCCCAACCGAGCCAGTTGGTCGATACACATTGCCAGCCGAGGCAGACCAGTTAGCCGAACTTGAGGCCGCAATAATGGAACCGTTCCAGTAGAGTGACCCGGCAATGCTGTACAAGCGATTCGCTGTCGTGGACGGGGTGGCGTCAGCCAAATAAATCGGTGTCGCTACCGTCAGTTGTTCTTGCGCAGTGGTAGTACCGATGAGCAGATTACCTGAATCGTCGACATTAAGACCGCTCACAGCTGTCATCGCTCCTGAGCTATTAGTAAAGAGGAGTGCATTGACCGGAAGACCTGAGAGTGAAATGGTGCCTGTGAGTGTTGGTGAACTTAAAGTTCCGCCCACTGAAAGATCGACGGTTCCACCTCCCCCACCACTTCGTTGAGCATCTTCACGTGCATTTGCAATGGTTCGGGTGAGAGATTCACGAACGGATGACAAGTCGCTACTCATCTGGTCGTAGAGTGACTGGAAGGCCTTACGATCAGCAATCATGGAAAGTGCGACCATCAACGCGTTTTGTTCCTGAATCGTCCGCAGATTTTCATTGTAGACAGATTCAGCAATGACTCGAGCATCAGTGCTACTCAAACCAATACTGGCCGCTGCAACCAATTGTGACGGGCGCGTGGAAGTCGCTTCACCGGCTACTAACCCTCGGTCGAGGATGGTCTGAACATTAAAACTACGCTCTTCAACTCGTGGATTATACTCTTGGCTTGGCTCAGTACAGTAGCCAAATGGACGCAGGACAAAACCAAAGAACGAGCAGGTCATTCCTGAACCTCCATCAGTGGCAGCGTAAATCGGCTCAGTGTGAAGTAGTTGCGCTCCCACCACGAGCACAACCAAAAAGCCGAACAAACTACGTGTTCTACCTCCCATTTATGTATTAACTATTATAACGTGTGGCTACTTATTCAAAGACTTTTTTCTGGGTATAGCTTGGGTACGAACTGTGTATAAGTGGCTTCGTTGAATAATGAAAACAGCCAGGACCGCAAAAATTGTAAAAGCGAACACAAAATTATCTACTTGTACAGATACAGTCTCGGGCCACGCGGTAATAAATATTAATGCGTACCAAGTGGGAACCATGGCAGCGACTCCAATTTGACGTGAAATGATAGCCTTATCTATAAAGACAAAGGTGATGAAAAGTACCGCGATGAGCGTCCAGAGCACAGACTGCTGGTTCATAAACGGTAGAAAATAATTTAAATCACTACTAAACACCATGTACAGTTTGGCAGTAAAAAAGGCATGAGTAGCAAACAATAACAAGAGTGCCATCCGCATAGTAATCAGTACTACCATCATGAGGCGTTGTTCGTCCGGACTAATTTTGTTGTCTTCTACGGCAGCCAGGGATTGCGCAACAGCAACCGTGACCGCCCCTGCTCCAATAGCAATGGCGAGCATCTTGAATACGTTCAAAAATGCAAGCGTTATCATGTAAAAAGTATACCAGTTTTAGTCCCTTTCCTAGTTTACAATACCTGAATAAGCTATTGACCTTACAGTTGGTTGTGCGTATGATAGGCGGACTAAATTTGTCTGGTACACACTTGTTCTAAACGAGTAGATAGCCACAGTGGACAGTTTTACTGAGTATTTCACTCAACAAAACATGTCCCCCGGACATGTTTTGGGCCCGTAGCTCAGTTTGGCTAGAGCACCTGTTTTGCACTCAGGAGGTCGCTGGTTCGAGTCCAGTCGGGTCCACACACGTTTAAAACACCTGCCATACGGCAGGTGTTTAGTGTGTGGAAGGCGGAGCGATGTTTCGGCTATACCTAATGCCGAAACCGTGAGCCCGGGGAGGAAGTTCTTATGAGCGTAGCGAATTAGAAACTTGACCCCACACTGCTTTTTAGTTTCGTAAACAAATACTGTCCTACGACAGTTTTTATTTAGAGAGCAACAATTTACGGATTACGGAACCTTTAACTCATTGATGCGTTTGGCTAGTTCGAAGTCGTGTTTGGTGAGCCCTTTTGCATCGTGAGTGGATAACTTTACCTTCACTTTCCCATATGAAAGCTCCAAGTCGGGGTGGTGATCAAGCACTTCGGCATGAACTGCAATTTTGGCACAAAACGCCAGGGCGACAACAAAGTTAGAAAAAATAAAAGTGCGTGACAGTTGTGTTCCCGTCTTATTAACCGTCCAGTCAGAAAGTGAGGACAGGGCTTTATCAACTTGCTTTTGGGTGTAGGGCTTTTTCTTACTCATGCTTGATGAAAATTTGGTGACTGATGTAATGCATCATACAAGAGATGTTTAATAAACGCACGGTAATTAACCCCGACCGCCTCAAGTGCCTTCGGTAGCAATGATGCTTCGGTCAGTCCCGGCAGGGTGTTTACCTCAAGAAAATAGATACCATCTTCACCGATGATAAAGTCACTGCGGGAGTATTGTGAAAGACCCAATACACGATGTGTTTCAGCCGCGGCATGCATGAGTATGTCTTTTTCTTTTTGACTAAATCGTCCTGGACAGATTTCTTCTGTGTGACCACTGTACTTGGCTTTATAGTCAAAAAAGGCTTCTTTGGGAATGATTTCAATCGGCGGCAGTACATAGTGCTTGGTATCTCGAAAGCGCTCAATCACACCAACGGTCGCTTCGCGGCCAGGTATCAGTCGTTCAATCAAAACCATGTCATGGTCACTAAACGAGTCTTGGAGTACGGTTGCTAATTCGTCAATGGAGTTAACAATTCGTGTGCCAATTGACGAGCCCCCGTTGGCTGGTTTAACCACATAAGGTCCATTAAACGTTTCTATAGTGGCAGCAGCAAACTCATTAACGTCGCTCACACTTTCTTTACGGGCCAATACATGGGGAGCAAGGCGAATGTCTACAGATTCCAAATGGGCTTTAGCGAGGGCTTTGTTCATCGCGAGAGAAGACGCAAACGCTTTGCTCCCAGTATAACGAATGTTATGGGTGTCCATATAACGCTGAATCGTGCCATCCTCTCCGTAAGCCCCATGGAGCGCATTAAAGACCACGTCAACACTTTGAAAAAGCTTAACCGGGTCCCATGAACGACCCTGGTAAAGCCAGTCTTTTTGCTTTGTGACCACGACATCAAGTGGTTGAAACTCACTATCAGCCAGAGCATTCAACACTGCCTTCCCCGATAATAATGAGACCTCATGTTCATCACTCGGGCCACCACGAACCACAGCTACACGATACATATGCAATATAGTAGCACGCAGCAATGCTACGGTTTGAGTGTTTCACCATAGACACTCGTGAGTAAGTCAATGTCCTTTCCGGAATCTTGAAGCAGACGAACATTATAGGCAGCTAGTGAGGTTAACACGTCATGAACATCAGTCTGCTCACTAAGCGTGTCAAGTGAAAACTGTCGGAAGGCTTCAAAGTCTTTAATAAAGCAGTGACCACCAGCACCACGTTTCTCATTTTTGTCACTAGTATCATGACCACTACGGTGAATTGGTTGTGTGTGGCTTTCACCCACTCTCGGGTCGTTGATTAATGCTTCTCGGAAATTACCCCAATCTCCTCCATTTTGTATAAGCAGGTCGTACAAAATGTTCATAAAAAGCACTTTCGTAAACAAAAAGCAGTTGCCGGCATATTTAACTAGTTCTGCTTCATAAGAACGCATGACAGTTGTATACGGTGCTGTTGGGAGAACTTTAAGCACAGCTTGTGCTCGTTTTTGATACTCGTCTGATTCGTCTGGTAAACCAATGATATTGCGTTCCGGATGAGCTGCATCATGGGCAGCGCTTACCTCACGCAAAAATTCTGGACTATGCATGACATATAGTTCAAGAAATGCTTCCTGAAGTAATTTGGTCGTCCCGGGGTACAGCGTTGATTTAATAACCACAGTGGAGTCTGGGGCAACAATCTTAAGGGCTTCCTGAACTGCTTCATAACTAAACCCTTCTGGTGTAGTCGGGGTTGGTACGGCTACAAAAACGATGTCGCAATCTGCGATAGCTTTTTTATTATTGATGTATACTTCCTCAAGCGCATAGCGAACAACTTCATATCCGCGTGCTTCAAAATCGTTAGCGTAATGTTTGCCTATCCAGCCCTGACCAATAAAACCAATTTTCATACGAATGACAAACTAACCAATCCCTCCTTACAGGAGCTGTACACCTTGTCAATATTTTTCTTCACTAGCTCAAAAAATATTAGGCAAGGTTTTGCGAAAGTGCCCCACACTTCCTCACCTTGTCTGATAAATCCAATTTTTATATTTAGCATTACGTTCTATAACTGAGTGTGCTCGAGTTTCGTTTTACGAGCGAAGTTTTTTGCTTCGCTTTTCACGATGATAGGCTAATGAGAACCGGTGGGCCTCAGCGTTAGCGTGCAAAATATCATTTTCATATTGTTCACGAAGTTTTTTAGCGGCAATCACTCTAATTGGTTTATGTCGCTCATCTTTGACGACTGCCACCACTGGTATGGCTAACGCGTGTTTTTTAAGCACAAACTCGGCAGCGTTTTTTTGTGCTGTGCTGCCATCTACTACTAATATCTGCGGAAACGGCCACTCCGGGTGAGCAAGTCGTCGTTCCAGCATTTCTTTGAGTGCACCTGGGTCGTTACTGCGATCAACTGAATTAATTTTGAACTTTCGGTATTCACTCTTCTTTGGTTCGCCACCTTCAATCACTGTCATTACACCGACCATATCTTCTCCGCCTAAATGAGCAACGTCGTAGGCTTCAATCCGGACGGTGCTTTCGTCGCGATATATTTTCGTATCTGCTTTTATCAAGGCGATATCTTGAATGTGTTGCAGAGCAAAGATTTTTTTCTTTACAGCATTAGCAACCTCAAAGGCTTCTGCCTTCGCCAACGTCATCATTTCCTTTTCCAACTCTTTGATAAGTTGTTGTTTTTTACCTTCAAAGAAGAGCCGGATATGTCGTATGTTTTTGAGATACTCGTCACGGTCAGTCTTATTTGGATAGAGTCCAATTTGTCGATTAAAATCAATCCTGCCCTTTACCACCTTGCTTTTCTCTTCCCCAATCGGACGATCCGTATCGTAGTACTTAAAAAGTTTCCGCACTATCTTGAGAGCCTCACGAAACAACATGCCACTCGGGAACGGGCCAAAGTGGTATTTAATTTCTGTTTCAGTGAACTTTTCGGTTAAGTCTTTACCCCTGACAACTAACACACGGGGCCATACCTCGTCCGTGATGACGAGGTGATTGTAACTCTTGTCGTCTTTGGAGATGGTGTTGAAACGTGGCTTATGCGTGCGAATGAGGTTGGTCTCAAGAATAAGTGCTTCAAGAACACTGTCGGTAACTGTCCATTCCACAGTCTTGGCTTCAGCGACCATCTTCTCAATCAATTCTGATCGCTTCTCCTTGATATCCTTTGCAAAGTAGCTACGTACGCGATTACGAAGATTGGTCGCCTTGCCGATATACAAAATTTCTTTTTTGGAACCAAGAAAAAAATACACCCCGGGCACATCGGGTAGTTTTTTTCTCATGAGTTCAGCTTTTGTCATGTCGTCACTATATCAGAATGTAAACAGGTCGCCAGAGATGGCGACCTGTCAGGTGTTAGTCAGTGTTTTTATATATCCAAAGCATCTGCTCTGGCGTGAGAAAAAATTCTTGACGTACCACCTCGTACTTTTCAGACCCGGGTGTTGCATCACCAAGCCAGATACGTACTCGAGTACGTACTGCTTCAACATAGTCTGTAATCATGTGGGGAACCTCCTGAAGGTTAAGTATACCAAGTAGATGTAACTACTTTTTGGTTTTTTTCAACATCTTTTTGAGGTACTCACCGGTGTGAGACTTTTTACTTTCAGCCCTTTCTTCTGGTGTTCCTTTGGCAATGAGCTGTCCCCCGCCTTCTCCTCCTTCAGGGCCAATATCAAGGATGTAGTCTGCCGACTTAACCAAGTCTAAATTGTGCTCAATAACCATTACCGTATTGCCGCGATTAACGAGTTCTTGAAGAATCTCAATCAGTTTTTTGACGTCTTCATAATGAAGACCTATGGTTGGTTCGTCTAGGAGATAGATGGTCTTCTGCGTATGTTGACGATAGAGCTCCGAGGCAATTTTGACCCGCTGTGCTTCACCGCCTGAAAGCGTAGTAGCGCTCTGTCCAAGCTCAAGGTAGCCAAGGCCGACATCAAGAAGCGTATGGAGGCGCTCATAAATAGCTGGCACATCTTTGAAAAACTCACCCGCTTCTTCGATGGTCATGTGGAGCACATCATGGATGTTTTTGCCTTTATAAGTCACCTCAAGTGTTTCTTTCGTGAAGCGTTTGCCATCACAGACATCACACGTCACGAATACCGTCGGCAAGAAGTGCATTTCAACCGCAATCACCCCGTTACCCTGACAGGCTTCGCAGCGTCCGCCCTTAACGTTAAATGAGAAGCGACCCGGTTTCCAACCACGCGCCCGAGCCTCACTCGTCGCCGCAAACATGTCACGAATATGAGTAAAGGCACCCGTGTAGGTAGCTGGATTCGAACGCGGCGTGCGACCAATTGGCGACTGGTCAATCAAGACCGTGCGCCCCAGATACTCCGTGCCCGTGATTTCTTTACAATTGTAAACCTTGGCCGTTCGATGACGACGTTCCAGTCGAGCTTGCAAGTTACGGTGCAAAATTTCATACATAAAAGTCGACTTCCCTGAGCCAGACACACCCGTCACACAGATAAGACGTCCGAGTGGAATTTCAACGTTAAGATTCTTGATATTAAACGCCTTTCCGCCTTTAATTTTAATTGAACCCTTTTCGCTGGTGCGTCGCTCAGGAATCTCAATTTGTTTATCGCCACGAAGATAATCTAAGGTGATTGATTTGCTTGGATTCGTTTTCGCTTCAAGTAATTGCTCGAGGTAATCGGCGACAACAACTTCTCCACCATGCACACCGGCTCCAGGACCAATATCAATCAAGAAGTCGGCCGCATAGATGGTATCTTCGTCGTGTTCGACGACGAGAATCGTATTACCAAGATCACGCAAGTCCGTCAGGGTTTTAATCAGTTTGTCGTTATCACGTTGATGGAGGCCAATGGTGGGTTCATCAAGTACATACAGAGCACCAACCAACCCAGAGCCAAGTTGTGAGGCCAGTCGAATGCGTTGTGCTTCACCACCAGAGAGGGTGTTGGCGCGCCGGTTGAGGGTCAGGTACTCGATGCCGACATCTTGCATAAACTGTAACCGGTCAATAATTTCTCGGAGCGCTGGCCAGGCAATGTCATAGTCTTTCTTAGACAGTGAGAGATTAGCGATAAAGTCAGCCGCATCTTTGACGGTAAGATTAGTAAAATCAACGATGTTTTTACCGAGGTCTTTTTTACCATCACCACCGAGGTATACCCGGAGCGCCTCAGGACGAAGCCGGGCACCGTTACACGCCGGACACTCGTCACTATGAAAAATACCTACCACTCCGAGCCCGTTACACTCAGGACAGGCACCATACGGTGAGTTGAATGAGAAAAGTCGCGGTTCAACCTCAGGAAACGATGAGCCATCAACCGGGCAAATAAACTTGGCTGAAAGCGTACGCTCGCTGCCGTCTGGAGATTGTACTTTCACCATCCCGCCAGCTTCAGCCAACGCTAACTCCACTGCTTCAGATAAGCGTTCATGTGAACCTTTTTTATCAGAGGTAAATTCACTGACGTATATCTCATCAACGAGCACATCAATGTCGTGTCGCTTGGTCTTAGTGAGGGTAATTTTATCGCGAAGCTGTTTTATCTCGCCATCAATTTTCACCGTTTCATATCCTTTACCTAAGAGATCATAGAGAAGTTGATAATACTCACCCTTTCGCCCCACTACTACTGGCGCAAATATCGCAACGCGGCCCTTACTGACTTCAATTCCCATCACGTCTTGACTTTGTTGCTTGGTGGCGGCTTTAACTTCTTTGGTTTCAATAGATTTTAAAACAATATCAAGAATCTCGTCTTGGGAGAGTCGTTGAATCGGAACATTCACATCAAGACAGTAGGGCTGACCAACTCGAGCATACAAGATACGAAGGTAGTCATAAATTTCAGTAATCGTAGCCACGGTTGAACGAGGGTTACGACTGGCTGACTTCTGGTCGATGGAAATTGCTGGTGAGAGACCACTTATTTCATCAACATCAGGTTTCTGCATCTTATTCAAAAATTGTCGGGCATAAGCAGAGAGGGATTCGATATAACGGCGCTGTCCCTCAGCAAAAATCGTATCGAAGGCCAGTGAAGACTTACCCGAGCCAGACGGACCAGTAATAGCAATCATCGTATTGCGTGGCATTTCGACGTCGATATTTTTGAGATTGTGTGTCCGGGCACCTTTGACTACAATTTTTTCTGCATTATTTGCTTTATGTTTCATACCGATACTTTTTGTCGCTCATAGCTCTATCACAGCACACCACCAGCGGATGATGCCGCTGGTGACAATCGAATAATACCATGTGATTTAAATAATCCA
>ERZ869936.1074-NODE-1074-length-21218-cov-4.504796_pt1 | contig 21218 bp, 22 predicted proteins | sample MGYA00520876_ERZ869936 | MGnify/ENA primary metagenome ERZ869936 (study PRJEB32218, sample SAMN09650985) | biofilter metagenome | isolation source: enrty point of leading RO module | place: Saudi Arabia: Thuwal, RO plant located on Red Sea | collected 2016-02-17 ...
GTTGGAGGGCTTGTGCTTTTAATACATATAACCCCTGTGGTAAATGGCAATGACTAAATATCTTGCGCTGCACCCGATCCTTCGTAAGTAACCGACGAATGCTCTGTAGATGCATTGTTCGCTCCTGCGTCCCAGCACCATGCGACAATCGACTGCCCTGACCTATTTAGGCCACCATCGGAGCCCACAGTCAAGCCGTCAGAATCAAAGGAAATTAAATCATTGGCGCTGTAATCTTCTGCCGCTGTTTGATTTGAGCCTAAGAAGTTTTTAGGTCCACGAACGGTATCGTACAAATAGTGGTCATCCGCATTGTCCCTGTTCTTTATCCACACAAAATCGGCAGAAAATCCTGTCCCGGTGACAGACTGCGTGCCGCCGTTGCCCTCCCACAACACTGTGTTGAAAGCTGTCACAGTTGAGTCATCTTCAAACGTGAGATGAAAACCGTTTGTGCCCATTGTGAAACTAGAGGCTGTGATGTTCTTTGGGACCCAAATACCGTTGAGTGTCTCACCAAAAGCGTCCGCGGCATGAGCTGTACCGTCGATAAAAAAAGTCTCTGCCATATAGCCATCAAAAGACAGATTAGCTGTACCACCTTGTATGCTTTGCCCGATTCGATGCTCAACAGCACTATTTATCCGTGTTTCATCATTTAAATCAAAGTTGACCGGAGTGATAATAAAATCCGTAATCTGTGATCCATTAACATAAACTTTGATGCGATCTGCGGCAGTTGAATTGGTTGTATCAACGGCTACGACAACGTTATACCAAGCGGCAGTGTCTCTGAAAACTGCGCTGCTCATTCTGTCGCCGGGCTGTGATCCATTATTATAATATCTGAATTGATCGCCACTAGGGAAATAGAGTATGTCGTATACTCCGCCGCTTACTGACGCATCAAGTAATGTGGAAGAGTCGCTTATGCGCGATCGCTTAATCCAAGTGCTGTATGTCCAAGTCTTTCGGTTCCCATCAGATGCTGGAGTAAAACTTAAATATCCTTCATCACTGCGATTGAACCGCAGTGATCCGTTGATGGTCTTTGGATAGAAGCCTCTCGAGGCTCCCTGCATCGCACTACCTTGGATGATGCTCATCAGCTACCCTCAGTCAGCGCAGGAGTTGTCGAAAGAAACACATTGGTTCCATCGGGGCAGTAATATGACATCAGGAAGGTTCCTGCCGCATTGATCGCTGTGAGATCAGATGCGCTCAAGTGTACGTCTGCGTCCACCGTAATAGTCTGTGGTGTAGTGTTAGTGAGTAAAATCATGCCAGACTGACCCGCTGTCTCATTTGTAAAGGTAAAATCAATCGCACCAGTAGGTGTGCAAGTGAAGTTGTTACCGGCATTTAGGTCAAAACTGCCATCGTTTTCTGCTGTAACTGCGCCACGGAAGGGCGCTGTTAGCGTGTCTGCTACGTCGGCCTTCAGTGTGTCAGCATCAAAAGCTTGTACATCAGATCCTATGGCTAGACCCAAGGCTGTCCGAGCTGCTGAAGCGGAAGACGATCCTGTCCCGCCTTTTGAAATAGCTACCTGTCCAGATAGCTGGGCGACTCCAATCGTCTTATTAGTCAGCGTCTGTGTCGCGCTTGCCCCAACGAGTTCCTGATCGCTACCTGGCGGCAGAGTAAGCACGTTAGTGACTGCAGCGCTGTGGGGCTGTGCCTTGACAATCTGACCGTGAGTGTTCGCTTCACAGTTAAACTGCACTGCTCCTGGATTAGTGTTCCCGCGAATCGTTACATGACCAGTGCCTTTCGCCTCAAGATCAAAATCGATGTTACTGTCATCACCTGTTGCTGAAATTTTTGGCGGGTTGCCAGTGGCTGCATTTGTAACATCAAGCTGATTTACGGCAGAAGCAGTCGTCTGAAAAATGATCTGCTCATTTCCATTTTCATCGCCAATAAAATGTGCGTCATCAATCAAAATGTTGTGACTGTTTGTATCCAGGTTCCCACCGAGCTGTGGAGAGGTATCTGCAACAATACTTCCACCAGAAACAGCAGCTGCAGTTGCGGCCGATGCAGCAGCGGCAGTAGCCGATGCAGACGCATTTGATGCTTGTGTGCTTGCTGTTGAGGCGCTTGAGCTCGCATTAGAAGCCTGAGTGGTTGCAGTTGATGCGCTTGAAGCCGCTGAAGTAGCTGAAGCCGCCGCAGCTGTAGCTGAAGACGCTGCTGCAGTCTGTGCGCTTGTTGCAGTCGCGGCATCCACTATCAGATCATACTTTGCGCTGTTTGCGTTAGTGGTAAGAGGCTCTGAACCTGAGCTTGTGTGCGCTTCGTTTACGATAAAAATATTGTTTGTGCTTGTATCTTTCACCAAGTCGCGCACTGCGTATGTCGTACTAGCCGCCCAGTTGCCTCGAAACGTACCAAGCTCTTGGGTGACAGAGAGATCGCCAGAACTATCGAAAGCAAAAACCTTATTGGCTCGATCAGTAGCTGAAACGGTGAACTCAGCGCCAGAGATGGTGTTTGTAACCGATGCTTTGATTGCTCGATCAATTTCTTCCTGCTGTTGCTACGTAATGAAGGTCAGTCGGTCAAGCGCATCCTCATGCGACTCCGCAGGGAATGGGTCGTTCTCTACATAGTCTGTACCCTGGGTAAGCGCCAGTTCACGCTGGATCACTACCGTCTCGCCTGATGCTGGCGTGTTACCAGTAGTAAATGTCACGTTCCCGCCGCTTGCGTTACCCGCGTTGGACACTGTGTAGTGAGTCGTCAGGGTCTTGAGAGTCTCTACACCCGCTGAGCTTCTGATGAAGACCTTTAGATCAGCATCAGCAAATATCTTGAAGGTGTACGCGAAAACGGTAGTTGACCCGTTTCCCGAGTAACTTACCTTGTTGGTTGTGCTTGATACTGTCATGGTTACTCCCTTACAACTTGTCGTTCCATAATTGCATCCAAAACGTTTGAGTACCGATCTTCGGCTGCGAGCTGCTGGAATGCAGCCTGATAAAAACGCCTTTCTATTTGTTTTATTTTATTGATTTTTTTCTGTCTTGAAAGGCTGTTGAAGTATGCGTCTGCGAGCTTTACCTCCAGATAATCGCGGAACCCATACATCTCATAGGTTCCCTTGTCTTCTCGAAAATATTGCAGTTGAATCTCATTATTCTTCGCAAGCTTCGCAACCTCCGACCGCATCGCCAACGGTAATGTAATCCCATCAATTGATACTGGACCGTTGGTCAAAGGCATCCCTAAGTCCATCAATTTGGTTTGCGTATCAGTAAATTTTTCCCCAGCAGAGTACTTGAACGGGACAACTGAGTTGTATATCGCTTGCACCGGATTGACGCCAAACGGTACGCTGCGCTCAATTTCTTGGCCGAATACATCAACAAGCGTTTCGTAATCTCCGTCATCTTCTTTGAAGTACGGCAGATTCCTTGTCTGGTTTAGCCAAAGATTCAGCCCCGACCCCACCATTTCGCCGCCGATAGTTTTTGGTTTGACCGTTCCAACTAGATAATATGGAATCTCATCTATCGCGGAATCGTAAACTCCTGCCTCAATCCCCTCATTGTAAATTCGATCAACGTCTTCAATGGAATAGTACTCAAGCTGCTCTGACGGCTTTTTGATCCTCGGATCAAGCGCTGTCTCCACATTCCTAAACGCCGCTGAAAATGGAAGCGGCACTGGCCCAACAAAATTATTCAGGGGATTAAATAACATCGACGGATCTTCGTATTCGATTGATCTGAGAACGTCACCGAGACCTTGCAAAAACGGCAAATCTTGGAAATAGTGCTTCACTGCTAAAGCATGAGCCGACAAAAGATTCATTCTTTTTGCTGGGTCAGCATATCTTCGTCTAAGCTCAATCGTGTCTGCTGCAATTCCCATAAAAGCAGAAACAGGCTCTAGCCCCTGATAACTGTAATATTCAAGCGGTCCATTCGGCCTGCCCTTGGCGTCATACAGCGGCAAGGGATCTCCATCACTATCGACAGGAAAATTGTCCCCTCTAAAGACCAAGCTCCACGGCTTCCATCCTGGGGGCAATTGATTGCGAACGGATTGTTCTTTAGGCATCGCCCCCGTCAATCGACCATTCTGCGCAAGGGTATAAAATATCGCGTTCGTTCCGATAGCCAAAGTCAGTTTCCCAGCCGCACGATCTCTTGCCTTTGCTCCATTTTTTCCTGCTAAATCAGCTAAAGCCCTAGGGTTTGCGAGCTGTATCACAGGATGATTCTGAGCAACAATCAGGGCAGTGTTAGTCGGCACTCTGCCGAACGGGACAAGATAGCGCCCCACCAGCGGGAATCTTTGGATAAATCGCGTCCCTCTTCCCACAAGCTTTTCTCCTGCAGAGCTTGCAGGGTCTGCACCAATATCTCTGGTCAAGGTGACGTATTTTCTCCTGTGATCAATCGTCTCACTTGAATAGTTTGGGTCAATCATGACCATAAGCCCGTCATCCAGAGAGTCCTCGTCTGTTTTGCCAAGAGACTTGCTAAGTCTGATTTGACGTACAGACTCTTCGTAAAGAGTGCCTCGCGCTAACATGGCAGCCCAAAACTCATCCTGCGCCTGTAACAGTCTGCCAGGAACGCGGATGATTCGACCTAGATGATCGATGAACTCACCGACCAGAGGCATCTCTTCAGCAGATTTGCCGTTGAAAAATATTTTCTCTTTCGTAATTGCCCGATAATTCGCGGCCTCTGCTTTTGACGACCCGGTTGGCATCTCTGTTCTAAATACTTTTCCAGCAATGATCCAGGCATCCTTCATGCCCTCTATCATCCCCAAATGTCTTGCGACGATATCCTCAAAGTGAATCCCTGTCGGATCAGGGTTGCGAGAAAGCCCTCTTGCCAAAGTGCCATAACTCGCGCCAGCCAAATCAGAAAGAGTGTCGTACGCAATAAAAAGCGGAGTTGAAAGCGTATTTTTAAAGTGGGTAGGGAACCAGGACAGCAGTCCGTTGATGTATATCTCGTGATATACGCCACCTAGACCCTTAAATGCCGCCTCAGATACAAACTTATTAGCAGCAGCGCTACCACTTTTCGCCCTTATATCCAAGAATCCTTTCGCCAAAGCTATAGCCGCGTCACGCCCGCCAGTGTCAACAAGGGCTTCAGCCGCTGCTTTTGAGATATCTTCAGTGCCGACAGGGATCTTGAATGACTGCAAGGCTCTTGCAATCTCTGTCTGATTTGCTTTCGCCTTCATCTGCAAAGCAGAATGCAAGCCCATCGCTTGCCTAAGCTCCACAAGCTTCACATCGCTGTTGTCTCCATCAACGATCTCTTGAGCAATCTTTGCAACACGATCACCAGATTTAACAAGGATATTTCTTAGCGCAACCATCTCCGCCGCGTTAAGCGTTGTGCCGACTTTCTTTCTAAGTATTCTTCTTGTGAACCCAATTTCATCAGCTAGCTCGTCTGCTGCCTGGTCAAGGGTTTGGACGTTTGTTTGCACTCCACGTTTCGCCGCTTCTTGAGGGGACTCATAAATCAAGCTCGTCGCGTTGATAACGTTGTTTACATCTTCTGTAGTCTCGATGTTTTCAAAGTTGAAATCGATGCCCTCGTCTGAAGATACGATGACTCCTCGCTTACTGTAAATTTCCAGCAAATCTTTTGCGTCACCCTCTGGGACTAGCGCGTCCTTCTGGCTGCGAATAGCATCCTGGCCGCGCTTGTTGATCAGCTCAGCGCGTTGCTCAGCGACAGATGGTTTAGGCTGAGGCTGCATCGCATCTAAACCCTCCTGGTCAAGATCAAGCTGCTCCCCTGGTATTTGAAGAGCTATGCCTGTTTCACCTCCAGCCTCCTCAAGTCTTTGCCTACCCGCTGGGCTTAACGCTCTTTTCGCCTCCTCCTGCCTTGCAGAATATTCTCCTGCTTCAACAAGCTCTTGCTCTGAAGAAGTTGGAACTCTGGCTGGCGGCCTGTCTTCGGGTGGCTTGCTGACTTGCTTCTCAATCTCCGCCTGTCTAAGGGCTTTTCTAAGAACGCTTAAGCCGCCAGCAACCTGAACGCCGTCAAGTGACTTCGGGTTGGTGTCAGCAAACTCAGTGACCCCACCGAGCTGCGCTGCTTTGGCTGCTTGCTCAGTCGGTGTCATGTCTTCTTGTCATTCTGCTGAAGTTTCGATCTGTCAAACTCATAAGGGGCAACTCCTTTTTCTTGCAAAGCTTTTTTGTTTTCTGCGAGTTTAATCTTCATCGCCTCTACGAATGCTCGCTGAGATTCCTCGATTACTGACGAATTGTTTTGCTCCATCGCTGAATGCCTCCGATCTTGCTGATTTTACCCCGAGCGAGTAATAAAGTTGCTGCTCCAGATACCATAGTATACTTTGAATAGCTTGCTCTGGGCGATTGAGCTCCTCCCCTATTTCTCTGGCAAGTCTCTTCATGTTTTCGCGCTCAGCCATGTTCCGAGGACTACCAATCATACTGCCGTCTGGCGTATCAAAAAGCTTACCAGTGTACCGATTGTAAGTTCTTGTGTACCAAAGGTCTGCTGTCGTTTCTTTGAGGCCGTTGATGTTAAGCATAAAAGGACCGACCTTCTCGCCGAAAATAAACGCCCCTAATCGTTGATCACTTGCTTTGCCAGGAACTTTGTTGGCCTGTGAATAAAGACCACTAGCTTGCCTTATGGATGTCAGCTCAGACACCGTGTGCTCGTCGAGCAGGAACTCTGCAGTTCCCTGGACACCTTTTGTGTCGAGAAGATAATTTAGGAGCTTAAGACTCTTTTCTATGACCGGACCTCGTGTCCCCCCAAAATACTTACCGTTTTGAGGATTCCGACCCGAGATAACTCCTTTTTCCATAAACTCTTCTAAAACAGAAACACCGTTCTGCCAGTTAGCCGGTGCTCTTGTAAGCGGTGATGTTGCTGAAACCATTGCGCTCAAGACAACACGCAAGCCTTCGTCAACACCAATTTCGGGGATAACTCTGCGAGTGAGCTCAAATGAGTCTGCGATGTCTTGGTCATACCAAAACTCGCCTGTTTCTGGTTGGTTTAATTGATAGGAGACATCTGATATTCCATCAGACAAAAGTATCTGAAAGTCGTCTTCAGATTTTATGGGGTCTAACTTTCTTCCATGCCTTTCGACTGTTTGATTGACGAAATATTTACCAACGTCATCAACTACTAAGCGCTTACCCGCCTGAGGTACAGCGTCTTGAGACTCTTTTGCGTTGACGGCAGGAGTTAAGTTTTCAGGTATGCTGGGCGTTGGTTGCGCTACGACCTCTTCTGTGTCGCCTCTTGCTCGCCTTTGATTCTGAATCCTTGTGCTTTCAAAGTCCGTCTCAAGTTGTTCCTGATTTCTTCTCGCGTCATCGAACCGTCTAAGATCGAAAACACCTCTTTCTCGGAAGTCCTTGAGCGCATCGGCTGTTCTAATTTCATCTATCTCCCCCAGATCAAAAATTGCGTCTTGTTTTCCTGCCGCTGCCAAGTATACAGCATCATCACGATCAGTCTGAACCTGTGTAGCGTCTAAGACGTATCGGTTGTTTTTTGAGTCAAACCAGCCGCCAGCATAAACTTTGCCGCCGCTTGCTTGCGTCAGATCCATAACATTGTCTATCAACTGTTCTTCAACGTCTATATCCAGATCCTGACTATCTACGATAATTTCTGTTGGCTTAAGCGGAGCAACTACAAAACCTTCGGCAGGAGTCGGTTGCCCAGAAAGATCTAAAGTGAACCCGTCAGGGTTGTCTTTTATAAACTCAGTTAAAGAATTTTTTTCTCGACCACTTACCGCTCGACTCAAAGCTGCGATGAGCTCATCAAGAGTCGCCGTAGGATCGACACCAGAAGTAAGCTGAGTCCCTCTGTCAGCAATCCTTTGCTCTGCTTTCTCGCCAGCCTCTGTGAAATAATTCTTAATGGTTTGCTTCTACCCTTCATCACTTCGGCCAGCCCGAGTAGCCGCTACTTCACCATCGAGCACTGCGCCCTCAATCGTCCCGGTAGCTGCTTGCTGGAGCCTGGCTTTCAACCTCTCCGCCGCGTCTGCGTCCTCGTCAACCTTGGAATCGAGCAAATTAATGAAATCATTATCCACCCCTAAGTCTTTCATCAGGGTTGCAAGATTCCCTTCCTCTGGGTCGAACAAAGTTTCCGCAAAGGCCGCTCGCTTGATGAACTGGAAAGGCTGTTGCGCTTTCCCTATCGGAGAAAGGGCCATCCCAGTGACAAACTGTGACAAACCTCTGACCAAGCCCTCTGAGATCGTGTTCCCAGACTCAATCTGAGGTAATTTAATTTCGCCCATGTTTTCTGGCCGTTGACTAGAGAACTCTAAATTTCCGTCTTTAAGAATCACATAACCAAGCGGCATCTTGTCTTGCAGAACCTCTCCTGCCTCTCCGGTGAAATCAATGAAACCTTGAGCTGCATCTCTGACACCACCCGCAACACCCCGTGCAGTAGATGTCAACGCGCTTTCTTGTTGCGCTGCTTCCTCGCTGACAAGGGGTGCAAGAGATTGTCCTGGAGTACGCCCCATGCCCAGAGCGTCGATCAAATCCTGGTCTTCGTATAGCCCGAATGATTCTGAAACGTAATCTTCTTCCATCACCTCAAGCCTTCTTCCGACGCATAGTTTTGCTGAAATAATTCAACCTGGGCTTTGATGCCCGCGGCTAATAATTTTCTCCGACCGATTTCGCTCGCACTGATTTCGGAAAGAAAGTTGATGATAGCCTCTCGTTTATTTCCCGTTCTTAGATCAAGCTCGATTCCGCTGAATTCTGGTCCTTTGAAAAGCACGGCTGCTTGTTGAGCAAAATTTCTTGCAAAAAAATCAAATCGCGTCCGCACTTCCTTAAGAACATCTGCCTCCAGCTCTTCCGCTAATCTTTCTGCATATTTTCGATACGCTTGATATCCCGCGTTCTGCCCGCCGCTCTCTGGGTCAGTTGAGTCTGCTACTGTGTTTGCCCATTTATCAAGCTTGATTAATGCATCTGATGCGAGTCTTGTTTTCAGTTGATTAGTGTCGGACAAATTGGCAGCAGCCACATCAAAGTTCACAGATTGCTTAATAATTTTTTCAGCATTTCTTCTGCCGTCAGCGACCTCTCCAACGAAAGCTTTCATGAAATGATTGTAATCAGCATTGGTTAACTGATTTGACGCATAAAACCCATTGATAGCGTCAACGGTCAACTGATTGTTGGCGTCTAAGATTGTAAGCGCGGTGTAGGCTTCTGGGCTGCTTTTATCGTTATCCGTATCTCCATCAGGATTAAGGAGATCCTCAAACGCATTTCTTTCTGCAACTGTCCCAAACCCATTTTTCTTGCGTAGTTGTTCAAATGCCGCAGCAGCGCCCGCAACACTTTCCGGATCATCTCTATTGTAGTTAATGATCGTTCTCTTTAAATTATCATTCTCTAGTTTAACCTGACTTGCTTTGCGCTCATCTGCCTCAAACTTTTCGTTTTCAAGCTGACTCGCCTCATTGAGTAGGTTGGTCAAGATGTTCGATCTAGCATCTTCGTCGAGAAGGCTGAACGCTTTTAGTGCAACCTCGTCTTGTAATACTCCAGATCTGAGCTCTGCGACCACATCTTCGGGCTCTGTTTTCAAGACGCCGCCTTCAAAAAAAAGTTTCCGAGTCCTTCCAGTAACGATGTTTTTTAGCGCACTTTCCTAAACTTCTTTGTATCTTTTAACATCTAATTATTCCTTGAACATCGTATTTGTGATTTTCTCTAAATACTTTACAGAGGGTTCACCACGCTCATCTGTGACTTCTGTGGTTGCAGTGGTAATTAATGCGTTCAACATTCCGAGCGCATCTTGCTGATTATCAGTTGCGATGATCTCATTGGTATCCGTTGTGATGCCACGGATTGTGTTTTCTTTTGCAACAGCAAGAGTTTTTGCGCCGTGACTTTGGCGAAACCCAAGCTTGAACTTGGAGAGGCTTTTTTGTAACGATGTGACAAAAAGTTGTTTAGAGGTCTTACTTTCAAGAAAGGGCTTCTCAGTCAGGGGATTTATTTTTACTCCAAGATAATTATTTACGACCCCGTCTAACTCTTGAAGCACCTTCTCTTCTTCAACAGAATCAACCGGGAGTCGGTCATACTTATCCAAAATATCTTGCATATCCTGCTCAGCGGCTGTGACAGAGTTTGCTGCTTGAGATTCATTTTTGATCCGAGCCTTCTCAAAGCCGAACTCAACCAGGGCATCGCCCAGGCTCTGTAAAGGATTCTCACCAGCAAGGGCTTGAGCAGATGCCTGGACCGTCAACTGGCCGCCAGTGCCTCCGGTCTGTCGCCTGATTGTTTCGTCATACAGAGGGACTTTCATAACTACACCGCCGCCGCTAGAGTTGTACCAGCCTTCATGACTGAGCTCACTCTTACATTCGACGCCTGGGCCTTCGCCTCAAGCCGAGTCACTTGACCGCGCAAGGTCGCATTGATCGCTCTCTCGTTTTGATCAGATGCCCTTCTTGCTGCGTTGATGCTGATCTGCTGCAAAGTTTTATCAGCATTGTTCGCACTGGCTAATTTGATCTGAAGAGATGTTCCTGAGTCGATATCGAAACCTGATCTGATCAAGGCGGTCTGCTGCTTCGCTGCCAACTTTTTGTATTGAGCGCGAAAATCAACAGCGTCAAGCTCACCAAAAAATTTTTCTTGTTCCGCTGCTTGCTGTGCAGCTCTCGCATTACGATCGCTGACATCGGCGTTGAAGCCACCAACTTTTTCAATATTGCGCGCTTGGGCTTGCGCCCCTAGGAGCGAGAGACCGACACCAGCTGCAACATATCCAATCGACATATTTTACCTATCAAACGTCTGTAAACGTGGGAAGATTGATAGGATTGTCAAGGGCAGTGCTTGATCCTGCTTCACCACAATAAACCCATCAGAATCATACCCCGATGGGAACTCAATGTCTTTATCCCCTGTAAATAGAGGAACCGCCTCGTTCATACTCATGGAACTGTCCCGAAAAGGAATCAGCTCAAGATTGTTTTCATCCGGGCCGACCTTTGCACCAACAGAGTTCAGGACACGCAGTGTCAGATCTCGTATGCGTTTTGTCTTTCCCTGAGAGGTTCCCTCTGTCCCGCCAGCCTCGACTCGCATCGTTTGCAATGTTGACTCGTAGGACAATCCGATATGTGCTTTTTTTGTTGATCGATCTAGCGTAATCGCGCCACTGCTAACAAGCTTGTCAGGATGGGTTGACCCATTCGCAATGATCCGAACATTCTCGCCCTCCAAATGATTCAAGCCGCTGATCGTCGTCGCTGCGCTTCCAGAATATGTTAGGCCACTGTCAACAAAGAACGCATTCTCAATGTCTGTTCCGAACTCAATCGGCTTCATGCGCTCAACATATCGTTTGGTTGAGCCATTGATCGTGCGGTTGACTAGGACGTAGACCTCATCCTCAGTCGTCTCTGATGGGATGACTGCAACCGATTCTGCCAGAGCAAAGCTTTGATCTGTCGTTGCCAACCGAGTCGTATCGGTGCTGACAACAGAAAGAAACCCAGACCCAGCTCTTTGCGTTTCCTCGATTGTGACCACATTCGCAGCGGGATTCGCTACAGTGAAATCAGCATGAGCGTTGACCGCTGTGAAAATATTGTCTGCTGTGGTGTTGTTGGACTCATTAGGCCTGAAGCCCAGCGATGAAGAGGGAGATTCACCGCTTGAGGCTTCAGAGGTGAAAGTAACAGTATTGCCATCAGACTTCGTAAAAGTCAACTGAGTTCCGACTGCTATGTTCGCAAAATCTGTGACCGTGATCGTACAAGCTCCGCTAACACCACCAAAGATGTGCTCATGCCAGGCAACAACTTCTTCTTCTCTTCTATAGGTCATACCAACAAACTTGCCGTTTTGCAGAATACACCACACCACGTTATCTGGCTCTTGTTGAAACGCCATCTCTTTGATCAAGCCCTCTGTAATATGCTCCGCAAGCAGAGTCATATCGGGCGCGATATAAGAATCAGTATCAAAGTTGTAGGTCAGCTCTCGCAACTTGCGCCCTGCACGTTGTACAAACAGGGCTACGTTAGCAACAGTGATCGGCTGTATGTCAGCAGAACCATAGCTGGCCTGGCGCTTGATCTGCGTGTTAGTAGGACTGATCGGTGCATCGACTGATCCTGCGCGTACCACAAACTCACCACCTGACGTTCCAACTAGAAGCTGCCGGGAGCTAGTCAGGTATCGAATTACGTTGACCTGGTTACTTCCGATCGTGTACACCAGAGCTGAGTCGTCTAACACTCCAATCGCAAAATCGGTGAAGTCTCCAGCAACAGAGAAAAACATGGTCTGGGGGTTTGCTGTAGTGTTGGCAAAAACCAAACGCTGCTCAAAGAATGCAACTGCCGCAGGGAATCCTGTGGTTGTAGAAAACGCTCCAAGAGAGAACTCGTCATCAGCTACCAGGTCACCATTGATTGTGACCGTATCTCCTGCTGCCTCATCAACCAGATCAACGGAAGGCGCAAACAATATAGTATCTGCGGTGACTGTGACAATCAGCGCAGAAGTCTTGTTGTTGCTGGTGCTTCCGGTGATGGTGACCTTCATCCCAACCTTGAAGCCTTCACTCAGGAATCCACCAGCTGAGTCCTGTAGGCGATCGTTATGCTCAAGACCTGTTGCACTTGGATCACCCTCATGGAAAGAGATAGTCGTAGCGGTCATGGATGGCATCAGTTCTGAGCGACGATCTTCGTTCTCTTTGACCGTTGCTGTGACTGACGTTGCGCTTGTGAAAGCCGTGATCTCCGCAAATCCATCATGCAGTTTTACAAGACGACCAACATCCGTAGACGCAAAGGTATTCGCACTTGCTGTGATGGTGACACCCGACCCAGTTCTGCCGTTAGCGGTCAGTGTCGTCCCATCAAGCTGTGGATCAAGCATCGGGCCTCGGCGGAATGCTACATCAGTGATCGTCCAGGCATCATGATCTGTCCGAGTGATTTGTCTGGGCTTGTGCTCTGGGTGGACAATAAACATGATGTCAGCAGACTGAGCAAACTTCAGACCTGACAGTTGAGCAGATGTATAGGTAGTCGTTACCTCGATTGGGTTACTGCTGCCGTCAACAACCTGTCCACCGTCCTTGAAGATGCGAAAATAGTTGTTACCAAACTCTAAGATATAAGCCTGAGTAACGTTAAACTCAAATGGAATAAGCCTTGCAGCATTTGCGCTGGTTTTGGTCTCCGCAATGAATTGAGTACCCGGTCTGCGTGTTGCACCACCCTGAGGAACAACAAGAAAGTTTTGAAGCTGCTTTGCACCGTTAAAATATTTTTGAAGCTCTGTGCGGCCATCAAGCTTAGGCGAAAGCTCACCAGCGGTGAAGTTTGAAAAGGTGGGGCTTGCCTTCGCCATCAGAACCTCGATCTGATAAACGTATCTGCCTCAATGCTACCACTATCCGTGACACTGGTTATACTGGCTGGAGTTCCTTCGGTTGCATCAACAAACCGAGCTTCTTTTAGCTTGTCTTCATAGATAATTCGGAACTGCTGTGCAAGCGTTGTGCTTCCCACCAAAGGATATGCGATATCGGCAGCCAAGGCTGCGGCGATCGTTTCGATCAAAAGCGTATCGTATTGATTTGGGTCGGTGATTCTCCCGACATACAAGAGATTGATCGTATCTTCGCTGCACAAAATCTTTCTACCTTCTACCCGATAAACAATATCGTGAAAGTCAAAGCTCAAGACTCGTAGACAAAATGGGTCCGTTGGTAGGGTGAATTGATTTGTAAACTCGAAAGCGGGGGCAGTTGCATCAGGAGCCAACACCACCCTGGTGATCAGAGGGTTCCAGGGGTGAGCCCTGAACACAGCATCACGCACAAAGTCATAACGCTGGTTCAGGATTCGGGCAGATTTACTGTCTTCAGTCAGTGAGATGATGTTCGACGCGCCAACCTGGTTTAGCGCACTGTTACAAATATCAACGACTGAAGCCATCGTATTTCCTCAGAAAAGGGGCATTGCTGCCCCTGTCTGTTAGTCAACAACGTAGGTGATGATGAAGGAGAGATCTCCTCCAGTATCGCCCGCAGCATCAAACTTCAAGCCAATGAAGTATTGCTCGTTTGGATCTGCTGAAAGACCCGCATCCTGCCATACCTGCTGACCCATCTTGTTGATGTCTCGTGCCTCAAACGCAACCTCTAATCCAACGGTAATCGCAGCGCGTAGATCAGTGATCGCACTTGCATACGCATCGTCATCTTTTGCTGTGACCTCGCCGTCTGAGGTATACAGACCAACATCACAGGTGTTGGTTGTCCCAGAATCCAAGTCATCGCAGAAGAGTTTGATGCTGATCACCGCTGCATTTGTAGGCACAGGGGCCAACATTACAGTATCACCAGCACTAAGGTCGCCAGAAGCCAGAGCAATCGTGCCGCAAGCGACACGCATTGAGCCAGCTAGCTGGTGCGCTGGCGACATGACCTGTGGATCAGCAACAAAGTTTGACGCGAGAGTTTGATTTACATTAGCCATAATTTATCTCCTTATGCGTCTTCATCACAGATGATTGAAACTACCTTCTCTTCTTCCATGCGAGTCGCACCGAAAGTTGCACAGTAGTAAACCTGTGTAGAGAAACTCTTATCAGCGCGTTCCTCAATCCGAGCCATCACATCTTTGCCGACCGCCAGCTTGATACCATCAGAAGCAAACGCAAAACAGGTCCGCTCATTGTTTGATGAGTTGAGTGACAAGCGGTTGCTCACAATGAACTGGAAGCCGAGGAACGAATCAACCTGACCTTGAGCTAGCGCTTTGACAGTATTGAAGTCGCTCGATGTGACCTGAGTAGTTGAAAGCAGTGATGAGATCTGAGCCGGGCCAACCACAATGAAACGTGGGATTGATGGATCGACTGAGTTCTTGTCCAGAATCTCTTTGGCCGTCAGCAGTTTTGCTATGGTCAAATCAGCATCTGTTCCGCCGCCATCAGAACCAACGTCGCCATCAGCAAAGATTTGCTGTGTTGTTGGCAGTGATGTGCTGGTTGTGCCAGCCTTTCCTGTGCTTGCTGCTCCGGTGGCCGCCGAAATAATCGCATCATCCATCGCTCGGCCAATCGCGTTTGCGGCTGTTTGAGCGTAGGCTGATGTCGGATCAATCAGCAAACGAACCTTGTCAGCGTCATCAATCAGGTCAGCCCATTCATACGAATCCATCGTAACCATACGCCTAGAGTGCGGAGTATCCACAATCGGAGTATCGGAATGACGTGATGTGCGCTTGATGGCTGCTGATGCGCCAATTTGATCAAAGAAAGCTTTTTCGCCTGTGACAGACTCCTCGCTCACTGCACTACGCAGTAATGATCCCCGCTGCTGTGATAGCAGAGTGACATTGCTGGAGAACTGATTCACAAACGCAGTTGTAATTTGTGTAGACATATCTGTCCCCTTTCCGTTAGCTAGAAAAACACCTTCTCGCTACCCTGTGAAACAGGACGATTAATCTTTAATTGTAAACAGTACTCTGTTAGCGCCAGGGGCTTCCGCTTGTCCTGGATTCTTTTTCTTTCGCGGTGCGGCTGCCTTGGGCCGAGGCTTATCAAGGGGAGCTAAGCACCACTCCAGATTCTCTTGCGCTGCTTTCAGTCGGTCCTGATAAACAGCGCCTGTTCCATTCTCCAACGTCAAACGCAAAACTGCAAGCCTAAAGTCACGATCATCCATTCTGGATCTCATTTGGATAAAGCATTTCCATAAGCTCGTTCACCTGTTTCACATAGCTTGGACGGTGACTGCTTTTGATATCCCAGTATGGACTGTCTTTTGCTTGTAGCTCTTCAATCTTCCTTTGAATTTCAACTGGAGTCATTGCGTTGGTTGATTTCGCGCCGATGATTGTATCCTCGCCAACCTTCTCAGCAATATACGAACCGATATTTGCCAAGAGTCTAATGACCTGTGGGTTGTCGCCCATCAATGTGCCATCTGCTAAGGGAAGCTCAAGGAACTCAGCATCGCCAAACTGATCAATCACATCGTTACCCAGGTTCAAAGCATCTGTGTATGCCTGACCATATTCACTACGCAACTCGCGCTCAACTTCGCTAACGTAAGCTTCATAGTCAGCCTGATCTGCTTGAGCGCCCTCGATGGCTTTCTGATTCCATTGATTTGCTAATGCTTGCGCCTGGCGTTGAGTGAGCCCTGCTTCGTGTGCTGCTGAGGCAAACCAATCAACCATGCCTTGGTCTGGTTGCTCGCCTTCTGGGATATTGTGAATAATCTCATACCCCTCGCTTGTTTCTGGGAGCCCAAGCCTTGAGAAGATCTGTCGATAGTCGTCATCAGTTGCCGACTTGCCGGGCAAAGCAATCTTGTCAGCGCCGATCATTGACTGAGCATGGACATAACTCTTTGCCAAAGCACCGATATCGTGGATGTGCTCGAGCGATCGATGACCCCTGACATCTTCGGGGATACTATCTCGCCAATCAGACTGAGCTACCTCAGCGCCTTCCGCGCCCGAGACTTCAGCTACCTGTTCGTCACTCATCAGTTTGTTCCTTTATCACATTGTCGAGCAGCATGGATTGTAAGAACAAAACGACCGTGCGCTGCCCTTCACAGTACGCCTGTTCATGCGGTTCTGTTGAAAATGTTGTGCCAAAGATGTGGAATCGTTTTTGTAAATCATCAAGAACGACCTGACCATCATCAGACTCAAAGAGTGCTTTGTACCTAGCTCTTAACTCTTTCGGAGTTCTCATGCGGGTGATTCGTCCCACTTGAGAGTGATTGTTCCGTTGAACCTGGCTTCGTTCTGGTCCTCTGGCTTGTTGCGGAGCCCACTTGGTGCAAGCTGTCTGACATATTTGTCCTTTTGATCAACCTCAACCCTTCTGCGCTGCACCTCTGCCATCGCAAGCTTTGGGTCGGTCGGCAGCGGAAGCTCGACGATATCCATGATCTCATCACGCAAAACCTCTGCTTGGAGAGCTCGTGCTTTGCGATACTCAGCGTAAGCTTCATCAGAATCTTGGACGTGACGTAACACCGTGCGCTGATTTGGAAACTCATCTGACTGACAGATCCTGCTCAAGCTTTTGCCATCAGCAATCTGCTCACAAATCCGTTTAAACTGCTGGTTTGTTACCCGTACCTTTCTCGTCATTCGACCGCCCTTACCATTGGTGCGGCATTCCCCGCAGCTTCTGCAAGTTGCATGATCTGCTGTTGCTCAGCTGCCTGTGCTTGCTGCTGTTGCCTTATGGACCGCATTTGTGCTACCTCGCCATCGCCGCGAATCGTAGTCGCTGGAATCGACAAAGTCTTGAGGAGATACTTCGCCATTCCATCTGCATCGATATAATCCAAGACTTGCTGATCGAGCTGCGCTAGCGGCCCAAACAGCTCAAGCATTCTAAGCGCAGACTGAACATCGCCCTGCTTCTGAGCCTTCGCAAGCGGTGACACATACTCAATCTCAATCTGAGAATCCCGCATGAAGTCAGGGGCGGCAGCAAAAGCTTTTTGCCTGACCATCAGATTATAAACCCGTGAGATCAGAGGCTGCAGCAGCTCGGCCTGAAGGCGTCCGAGAACAGGTCCGAGCAGCCGCATTTTTTCCTCTGTCCTTTGCACCACCTCAGTCGCGGTCATTTGCGGCCCTTGTGATAAGATCAGTTGATCAACATAGAACGCAGACCGAATCGCCTGTCTCCGCTGCTCTTCCATGTTTAAGCCAAGCGGGTTGTTTGCCCCAATGTTCAAAGGCTCAATCCGATCTCGTGTGCCGCTACGATAGAAGTTCAGTCCACCAGGGACTGTGCGGATTGGAAGCATGAACCCGTCATCAGGGACTAGCAGTGGGGGATCAACCTGTTTCTGAGCTGCCCTGATTGTGACCTCGCTCATCTTGTTGATCATCTTGATATCAGGCAGAGCTGACATCGCTGGCGATCGACCATAGCCAATCTCGAAACTAGCCTTCAAAAATCTTGGCGCGACATAGGGGAACTCGTCGAACCCAGACTCAGACAAAATCTTTTTATTTTTCGGATCAATGTACACCGATGCAAAAGGCTTATTCTTGTTGTCAACCTTAACCGGGTCACGCTCATCTCGTGGATAGACCGCGTGGACACAACGAATCTTTTCGTATGGATTTGTATCCGCTCGCTTTAGAATCCCCTGATCAACAACATCAGCGCCGAACTGGTCGATAAAAGCCCGCGCTGGCATAGAAAACTCGCGGTACACCGTATCAACCCGACCTCTTGAATCCTCTGAAAGAAAGATCTCCCGACAGTGCCTGGTTGAAAACCTAACAACATTTTCATCATCCTGTTCGATAAACATCACCGATGTACCGAAACAAATCTGTTCCTGAAAGTTGGACCGCGCAAAGGTCATATACATATCGTCTTCAACAGACTCAAGCCATTCCTTCGCTGTATCATCGCTATCAAGATTACGATCTCGATAGCGCAGAGAAAACCATCGAGTCGCTGAGTTCGTTAACATCCCGTGCAGAGACGCTGATAAAAGCTCAGCCGCCTGAATTGCGGTTGAGTCAAAGACAAGTTCAGTGCGCTTGTCGCCATCTGTCCGTCTTTTGGTGACATCCGCTTTTCTTGGGACGACAAAATCAGCAATCTCTTGCCAATGCGATTCCCAGACCTGGCGCTGCGCGTACAGCGAGTCAAACCGCCGCATCAATAAAACTGCTAATGGATCTGCCATTTACTGCCCCAACAAGGTCTTTCGCTCAACCCTTGCTCCGCCTGTCACTCCCTGTGAGCTCGTGCGTATGCCTCGCGCTCTCCTTCTGCGGTATTGCTGAGATGTTTGAGCCATCTCAGATTCACCGGATACTTGCACAACAGAAGCTGGGTCTGGCCCAGTACTCCGAGTTGCGACTTGAGGCTGCTGTTCGCTGGAGACTGTAGGCTTAGTCATAGTTGGCCGCGGTTTAGGTGGGGGAGTTGTTACCTCGGGTGCTGGAGGTGGCGTTGGATCAGCTGGAAGGATTTCTACATTCTGCAAAGCTCTTCTAACTATCTTTCTCTGAGGTCTTCCCATGCTCAACTCCAAAAAAACGGTAACTGAAGATCAACACCCTCATCAGTCTTGATGCCCCCGAAATGAACCAATAAGTCCATATTGTCGTTCTCAGCTCGAACGGTGTCACACCCTAACGCATATACCACACCAGACAAGGTGTTCACAAGAGTCTGGCTGAAGAATCTTTTTCGGTAGTTGGGAAGCACCATCGCATGAATCGACCACACCGCGTCTTCATCCACCAGCCGATAAAACCAGACCCACCCAGCAATATTTGCGTTTTCATCGAAACACTCAAACACCAGCGCCTTATCAATAATCTCTGAGTGCTCCGCCCTGGATGGATACAGAGTCTCATACATCGCCTCATGGAGACGCTCTCGACTACCTTCAACGTCAACCAGCTTTGCTCTGACCATTCTCTCTCACGCTGCCAATCAGCGTCTGGGTATAGATTTTGTCCTCCCCTTCGGAGGTCAACCCTCTCGGTCCGGTCACGATCGTACGCTGCCTAGTCATTCTTTTTGGATCTTTGAGCCTTTCTTTGACCCTTTTTGCCTCTTGTGGTTTTACGGCTGCCACGGGTGGTGGCGGTGGTGGTGGCGGTGGCGGTGGCGGCATCACCACCTTTGGTTTCAAGAATCCCATTACAAGCTGACTCCGAGTGGGTTGTATCTTGAATCCGCAATCGCTTGCGGAGGCTTCTGATACTGCATCTTAGTGTCTTTGATGCCGACTGCCAAGTATCTGAAGGCATCTGCCGCATGGCTTGACCAATCGTGGACAGGCGTTGTCCTAAAGCTTCTCGACTTCTCGTTATATTTGCGATGATACTGACGCAAGCATTCCAAGCCTTCTTTGCAGTTTGTGTGATCAAACCAACAACGGGGGAGCAGCATTTGCGCCGCGTGAATGCCATCCTCAAGCGGAAGCTTTGGAACGACTCTGAAATTGATTCCCAGATCATAAGCGATCTCTCTCCTTGACTTTCCTGACCCGAGCTCTCTCACCTCAATGTCATGCGGTGCATTATGCGCCCCGTAGAAGTATCCTTTCTGCTGCAAAACCTTTGCATAGTGAGGGAGTCCCTCATTCCTGTTTTCATAAAAGTCTATCACATGAACAGAGCGACCCACTGTCTGGGTAAACCAGATAGCTGTTGAATCTCCTATACCCAAATCCCACCAGGTTTCTACCGGGGAAGATGGACTGTAGGGTACGTCATCGATGCGACCCTGTTCCTGGAGAGCTTGCAGCTCTTTTCCAAAAATCGCACCCGCCACATTCGCAACCCAAGAACACTCAAACTCCTGCTCAAACTGATCAGCGGTCATCATCTGTTTGGCAGCGTCTAGTTCCTCTTCATCAAGTATCTGTGTCTCACTCGCCTTATAAATAACCGTATACCAATCATCCTGCTTCTGAGCCGCGTCATATAATTCAAAAAACGCATTATGGCCCCTGGGCGTTCCAATAAATACGGCCCAACCCTTTCTGTCCGAAAGAGCAGGACGAATGATCTCAGGGAACAACGACTCTGGCATATCAGCCATTTCATCCAACACCGCACCGTCAAGATAAATCCCACGCAGGCTATCCGGGTTCTCAGCGCCCAGTAACTGTATGCGCGATCCATTCGGGAGATCACACCGCAACTCCGTTTCATGAAACCTCACCATAGGGATAGTACCCGCAAACTGCTTCAAATAATCCCAGGCTACACTTTTCGCTTGACGATAAGTCGGCGCAATATACGCAAACCTTGGATTAGCCTTGTTGGTTAAGATTGCATCACGCAGCAAGTGGTTGATCGCCATGACGGTCTTCCCGAACCGTCGATGGCAGACAACAACACTCCAGCGGGCGTCTTGTAGGCGATCATGAAGCTCTCTCTGCAACGGCCTAGGTGAATAAGGGATGTTGATCTCAGTCAAGCAGACACTCTCCTCTCTGGCTGTTATACGCTACGACAGCGGCGGGCGCAGCTGGGGGGCATGGCATAGCTGCAAAACAAATGACCCACCCCCCTATCTTGACCAAATAATGCTTTTTTCTGCACGGCCAAAACCTAAGTCATTGTTTTTGCTCACAATCTTTTGTCGCATAACTCGTATTATGTTAAATCAAAGC
>ERZ869936.1075-NODE-1075-length-21188-cov-5.579946_pt1 | contig 21188 bp, 7 predicted proteins | sample MGYA00520876_ERZ869936 | MGnify/ENA primary metagenome ERZ869936 (study PRJEB32218, sample SAMN09650985) | biofilter metagenome | isolation source: enrty point of leading RO module | place: Saudi Arabia: Thuwal, RO plant located on Red Sea | collected 2016-02-17 ...
GATAGATTTGAATCGGGGCACGCTCACCGGGGCGGCGCGACTGCTGAGTCTCGTTATACTCGTTGAATCTGTCGATGGCCTCCTGCTGAGACATACCCCGCTGTCGATTGCGGTTGTATGCAGGCAAGTACCCAAGCACACCTAAGATATCTCCGATGGCCGTGGCTGAGCCGCTGAGCTTACGCAAGGTGGTTGCAGCTCTTCGGCCCAACTTGTAGTCCTTCTCGGTGATTTTACGTGGGCGGCCAGAGACACCGGCTGTCAATCCGTATACGTCACCACTGAAGTTGGACTCCAAACGCGCACGGAACGTAGCCGAATCCCTTGCGATGGAAGCGAGGGGGCCCTTGTACTTTCCGAGCGTGACTCCCTCCAATAGAATCTGCGGGAGCAGCACGGCATAGTCACGGGAGAACATGATGAGGTCCACAATCGGGTTGGGCTTCTCGCCATAGGTGTATTGCTGGTATCCTGCCAGTGCCGACGTAGCCTGCTTGACAATCTGCATGAGCTTGAAAGCCAGCGCGGCTCCAGTGTACTTCGACAGGATGGTATCGATGCCACCGAACCTCATCTCCGACATGAACATGTCGGGCGTCACGCCATGAGCGATGAGGATGTTGAGCATGGCATCAGCCTCCAGCCGTCCCGCAAGGGCTACGGTATAGTCGCTGCTCAGGATGGCGTTCATCTCCTGCACGCCCTCGGCATAAGCCTTGAACCGCTCCATGGTATTGAAGTGGTTACCGAGCTCGCCATGGAAACCGACGTTCTGGTCCATCAGGATTTCCCCCTTCTGGTCGGTACGTTCCTTGAGTGCCGTAGCTACCTGTGCGTTGGGACCAAAGAAGGTAGAGCTGAGCGTCTCCTCCTTGCTCTTGACCGACAGGTCTCCCTTCACTTGCGTACGCGTCGGGAAGTAGTTCTCGATGTAACCGAGGTTGATGTCGTTGACCTTGCGGTACACATCGTTGATGCTCTCGTAGTAATCGTTGGCGAGGTACTCGACCGTCTTGTCCACGAACTCGAGCAGCCTATTGTCTACGGCATCTACAATCTGGCTGAGCACTTCATCGGTGAACCCCATGCTCTCGAGCTTGGCCCGCTGCACAGGGTTCTTGCTCAGGGCATAGATGCGCATCATCTCATCGGTAGAGAGCCGGCGCCGTCCCGTAGCCGTGGTGTTCACCACCAATCCGTCCGGGTTGCTGGTGAAGATGAGGTCGGTGATGTCCCTATAGTTCTCGATGCCGTCGATGGTAGCGGCCATCTCGTCGAGCTTCTTCTGGGTCTCGAAGATGCCTTGCAAGTGTCGCTCCTCCAGCTTTCCGAGCCGCTGGTACAGGTTCTCACGGACGAACTCGCCCATGATTCCCGTCAGGGACCCCACGTGCGTAATGTTCTTTCCGGTGCGAGCAATCTGAGCGGGCGTCAGACGCTTGCCTTCCTTGGCCCACTCTACCAGAGCGTCATACTTGGCTCGGAGTCCGTTCTCTTTGAGTGCGTCGCCGATGGTTTTCTTCTGCGTCTTCTCGGCCTCGAGTTGGTTGCGCGTCTTGGCCGAGCCGTCCTCGTTGGTAGCGAAGCCAGCCCAGTTGCTTTGCACCTCAGCTTTGGCACCCTCACGGAGGACGTTCATCCGTTCCGCACGGGCAGCGCGGGTAGCCTTGAGGTTGGCACGGGAGAATCCGGCATCAATCTTCAGGTCCTCGAGGATAGCTTCGACCTCTTCAAGACTCTTGTCCTTGATGTCGGCGAACATATCGAGGGCAGACTTCTGGTCCACGAGCTGTTGCTCACGCGTGGTGAGCTTCTCTCCGTTCAGCATCTTCTGCGTAGCCACATCGACCAACGGGTTGTTGGCGAGGTTGGCAGCGATATCCATGATAAGGCTCTGGTCCTTGTCTAGGATGGCGCGGAGGATACGGTTGGCCTCACGGAAGTATGCCTGACCCGGAGCGTCGAGGCTTCGGGGCCGCACCTTTCCGGTCGGGGTACGCTTCGTCTTGGCAGCGTTGGCAACGAACTTGACGATGTCCTTGATGACACCCTGACGAATCTGCTCACGCTTCTTGTCTACAATCTTCAGGACCTGCTCGGCCTTGACGAAATAGTTGTCCTCGTTGACCTCAGCCACCAACTTATTGAGGCGGTTGACGTCAGACTTCGTGTAGTCAGCGCGGGGGATAACCTCGTTGATGAGCTTCCGCAACTGGGTCTGCACCGTGCGTGCGTTCTTGGCTCCCTTCCTCCGCTGACGGATGTTGTTCCGGATTTGGGAGATGAGCGTGTTGACCTGCTTGTTGGCTTTGGTCTGCAACGTCTTGTCGAAAGCCACGAGCAGTTGCTCTTGCACCTCGGTTGTCTGCTCGTTGAACGAGCTGTTGTTGCGAAGCAGGTTGAGTGCCTCGGCACGGACCTCAGCGATGGACGGAGCCACAGCTTGGCGCGGGTGCTTGCGCAGCAGCTCGGTATCGGACAGGTTCTTCTGCTCTGGGAACTTGGCGCGGAGCTCAGCTATACGGTCAGTGCGCTCCTGCTTTGTCATCCGGCCCGGCTTCTTCGGGCGAGCGAACTCATCGAGCTGGCGACGAACGTCGTCGTAAATCTGTCGGCCCACTTCGATGCCACCCTCCACGTTTCCGAACGCCTCGGGGATGGCGCGGAACATATCGAAGTATTCGGTCAGGGCCGTGTCGATGGCATCGGCGTTGTCTTTCCCGAACCGCTTGAGCAGGACGGAGCGGATAGCCGCGTCACGCAGGCCCAGCTCCCGACCACGGGTCACGAGGTCGGCGATGGTACCCGGCTCAGCCATGGCTTGGGCGGCTACCTTCTGTTCTACGCCACGGGCTTCAAAGTCTTTGCCCGTGAAGGGACGCTCATCGGCATTGTAGATTTCGATGATGCGCTCCTCCAGCTCGCGTGCCCGCTGCTCGGCCTCAAACTCTGCGCGGTCTATAGCGTCTTCTCTACGTTCCTGACGCTCGAGCGCACGGTCCTGCTCGATGATGGTATCGGGCTTCATAACCCGACCGCGAGAGTCGACGATGAAGAACCGGTTCATGCGGTCCCCGAACTGCTCTACACCAAAGCCATAGCGTTCGAGGTTCCGGCGCAGCTCTGCCGCCATGCGGGCATCTCCGTCCAAGCTTCCGTCAAAGCGGTAGTTGTAGCGGCCTACTACGTCGGCTACGCGTTGCTCAGCAGCCTGCTGTGGCTTTAGGTCTTCGGAAGTGATTTCATTCCTCGTGCTGAGGATGCGCTCGCCGAGTTTGCCCACCGCTTCATCGTTTTCAAGACGCTCCGCTGCTCGCTGCTTGTTAGCTTCTCGAGCGGTGTCGTCTCGTTCAATTTGTCTTCCATCGATTTGTTGTTGGGTGATGCCTTCCTTCTCTACAAGCTTGCGTGCTGCACTCTCGTAGTCAGGCTGTTCGTTGTCGCTGGTCTCGGTCTTGGCGCTCTTCTGCGTCTGGTCCGCCTTGAACGTTTGGTACAGGGCCTTCTCCGGATACCAGTTTACGGCCTGAAGGTCGGCGATGGTAATGTCAATACCATTCTCGTCCTTCAATTTCTGCTGTAGCTCGGAGAAAACCTCGTTGATGAACCTCCGTTTTGCTGGCGTGGGGGCTTCGACCTCAGCCTCGAGGAGCTTAGCCAAGTTGTTAGACGCCTTACGGAACTCGTCGAGCTTTGGATTGGACTTCAGCACCGCCCGCTTCTTGATGTCCACGCTGGCCCTCTGCACCTTCTGTGCGAGCTCGGCATCGCTCAAGTTCTCGAACGCCCCGATGAGGCCCTCTACCTTGGCGCTGTTGCGCTGGAGCAAAGCCTTGCGGGCCCGAGCCAAACGCTTCGTAGCGGCATCGACCTTCTTCTGGTCGAAGTCGAGGAGCGTACCGGTAAGGCGACCGTACTGCCGCATGAACCAGCGGTCCATGGTGAGCTGGTCGAAGACTCCATACAAGTTCATGAAGAACCCATTGCCAATCTTTGGTCCGAAGACGGCGGCACCGTAAACCTCTTCGTTGACTCCGAAGCCAGAGATGAGGTTCTTCTTCTTGCCTGCCGAGTCACGGTACGAGAGGCTACCCACCTTATGCTTGGTGGTGAGGAACCGTGTCAGCTCCTCCATGGACATTACGCCAAGGGCTTCGTTGGCGAACTTCAGGTTGGACAGGATTCCGCCCACTTGGTTTCCGATGGAGCGGGACTCATCGAACCTGCCGTTCTCCTTGTAGTACTTGTACTGGCGATTGGCTTCGACGAAGTTGTCGTACACCTTGTTGCCATTGGAGGTGATGGCCAGAGCAATCTTGAATGCCGACGCTGCATCGGGGTCCGTAGCCAGCTCGGGGTGGAGCAAGGACATTAGGGACATGGCTCCCGTGATGCGGGAATCGTACCAACCCAACGCATCGGGATATGCAGCGATGGCGCTCAGCGTCTCATTCATGTACGCATCGACCAAATACTCCTTGAGGTTGTCGTTCAGCTCACTGCTATCGGTGATGCCATAGCGGGCTTCGAGCTCTGGCAATACGAGCTGGTTGAACCGCTCTTGCAGGGCACGCTTGAACTCAATCTTATTGTCGAACGTAGACTCCTCGGCAAACTCTACGGACTTACCGATGCTGGTATCCAAGTCGGCCACCCGCTGCTCAGCAGCTCGGGGCTCTGTCTTCACATCGTAGATGACCGTTCCGTACGTGGAGTTGTCCATGTCGCTACGGGGCCTAGCGTACACGCCATCGTATCCAAGGACTTTCATCACAACCGTGGACCTTGAGTCGACGTTGCCCGGCTCGTTGTACATCCGCTTGGCTTCCGCCCTGAGCTGCATCCGTCGAGACTCTACCTCACTGTTCCTTCTCTGCTGCGCCAGAATCACCTCGTCGGGGGCGTCTAGGTCTAGCTGTTCGTAAGCGTAGAACTCATCATACCGGCCCAAAGCCATGATGACACGAAAGAAGTCCGATTCACTAAACTCGTCCTTTTCTCTACGATAGGTAGTATTGACATCCCTTAGCGCATTATGCAGCTCCTTGCTCGCCGGAGCGAGGTTGTAGTCTCGAATGTCTACGGCAGTAACGTCCCGGTCGTCATACTCCTCTGCCCGCTTCCTGTCGGAGAAGAAGTACGCGCCGGTACCAAAGTGCCCCGTGCTGCGACCACCGTCCATCATGCCTCGCGGCTCGGCCTTGTCCGTAACGTCGCCAGACCGATAGACAAAGTTCTCAAGTGTCTCAAGCGTCATCGGACGCATGCGAGATTCTCCTGCCCTGCGGAACTCGGTGCCCCGCTCGTTTACGAAGACCTGCTGCTCTGCGGCGCGGGTTCGCTGTCCACCAAGCAAGACAATCTCTCCCGTGCTACCGTCATCAAAACGAGTGACGATGGCATCGTATCCATCTTGACGGATGGCATCGCTCAGCGCCTCCCCAGTAGCTCCTCCGTATCGATTGGAGAGCTCGTTCTTATACGAGATTTGAGTGGCGTCTGTAATGTCAACCACCAGTGGTGACTGAACCGTAACAGTGCCCGTCTCGAAACCTTCGGGCGTGAAGCCAACAGACTGAGTAACATAGTCTCCAGCGGCCTCGACGTCTTGACCGAATCGAGTGCCCATCTGTGGAGCACGCTCAGGGTTCTTGTTGTATTCAAAGGTGAACGGAGTCCCAGTCTGCACCCGCTGCTCTGCGGCGCGGGTCGGCTCCTGCCCCGGCTCAATGATGGCGCGGTTGATTTTCGGGAAGTTCCAGACTGTGGTGACAGCGCCGGTCTTACCCATCATCTGAACCTTTCCATACACCACACCATCGAAGCCCAACATCTCTTGGACAATGCGGGTGGGGACCTCCAATTGCTCATCAACAAGGGCCCCTACAATAGTGCGGTCATCACTGCGGGAGTTAGTGAAGGTATCTATCCACGACTCACCGGCTTTGGTGTCCGAGAGTGAAACCAAGACCTGTTCAATCTCAAAGCCAAGGAGGTAGTCGTCATATTGCTCCATCTCCTCCAGCTCCATCTTAGCTGCATCACGAATAGCCTTGGCTTGCTCTTCGGTAATCGCCGTATCCCCATCGAGCAGGTTGAAGTCCTCGGCATTGACCATAGTGAACCGGTCGCCGAAGCTGCGGTATGTAGAGTCTTCGAGAGCGTAGTTGGTGAAGTAGAAGCCATAGCCCAGTGCGAATCGCTTGAGCTTCTCTGGCAACACCTTCGTGATGTCTACTTCGCTGAAGTGGAAGATGACCCCCTCGTCAGCCATGGCCTGAATCTGCTCGTCGGAGAAGTCGGCCACCCGCTGCTCGGCAGCACCGAGGTTCTCCTCAGTCTGTTGGCGGTCGCTCGTCGAACGAGCAAGGTCCGCAAGCTGTCCCGTCTCCCGAGCCGTAACGGTTTCGCCACGGGATACCTGTCCCGCAAGACGCTCGAGCAACGAAAGGATTTGTTGGTCGCGCTTAGTGAGGTCAGGAGAGAGCTTCAGGTCAATGCCAAGGAGCTTACCGAGGCGCTCAACGAACCGAGCGATAACGCTCTTGCCCTTCTTGTCCAGCGTGGGATATGCCGCAGCCAGCTCACCGAAGAACTCAGCCACGTACTCCTCGTTCATCTGCCCCGCATCGTACAGCTTCTGGAACTCGTCCAGCTTGGCAGCCAGAGTAGAGTCGGCAGGGACAACCTTCTTCAGGGTGGTAACGAACTCACCCATGAGCTCCTGAATCTGAGCTTGGTCAACGCTGTTGCGCAGAATAACGTGGAACGTCTCGTGCGCAATGGTGGTCTCCGAAGCCAGTGGAGCAAAGACGTGTACCGTCTTGTTGTCCGTACCGAGGAATCCGGCGGACCCCTCTCCGGTCAGGCCGTTCTCTTGTGCCGCCTGCTGGTACGAAGCCTTGTCGTTGTGGATGATGATGTTGGCGCCCTCGAAGTTCTTCGCCATAGCCTTTTTGGCATTGGCAGCCAAACGCTTCAGGCGCTTCAGGGGCACACGCCCCTCCACCTCGGGCTCGCCAAGGACCTCCACCTCGGCAGCCTCTTGGTCGAGCAGCTCGATAGCCGCACGCTTCTCGCTGACCGTCTCTTCGTTGTCGTTCAGGAAAGCCTGCTCCACCTCCGTCAGCTCTACCTCATCGTTGAGCTTCTCGGCGATGGTGTCAAGGATAACGTCCTTGCGGTCGAGGTCTAGCGTCCCTTGCTCTTCCGCTTGGAGGTCTTCTTGGTTGGCTTCCCGTACTTCTTCTCCCACTTCTGGGCTAGGCGCGGTTGCACCGCGTGCAAGTATCTCCGCTGCTTTTCGCTTTTGAACGGCATCTTTTCCTCTACGACTAATTAGTTCTAACTGTGCTTCAATATCGTTATAAGCCCGAGCCCGCTTGAGTTGCCGTGGTGTGGCCTCCTGAAGCTTGGCAAGGAAGTCCTCGCGGGTAACCTTCTTCCCGTTGAACTTGTACACCCCGGGACGGCGGTTACGGATGCGGCCCCTGATGTCACTCAAGTTGACCGCTGCTCCGCCCGGCTTCTCAACCTTTCCGCTCTCTGCAATGAGCGCAATCTCTTCCGTGATGGCACGAATCTTCTCGCCGAAGACGTTAGGGCCAGACCGCTCCAGCTCTTCCTTGGCTTCGAGGAGCTCGACAATGCGCCCAATGACTTGGGAGTCTGAGCCGGGGCGAGAGTCAATCTTCTTGCCCAGCAGCTCGTTGGCCTGACGGCGGCGACCCACGTTCTTGCGGATGGCCTCAGCCTGCTCGGCATCAATCTTCCCGAGCCGCTCCATCCGATTGGCCCAGCTTACGATGCGCTCGCCACGCACGTTCTCTTTGGATATCCCTTCTGGGTCCATGAGGCGCAAAGCCAAGTCGAAGTTGGCGTCGTTTACTACGTCCTTGGCATAGCCCAAAGCAGCCAGAGACGTCGTGAACCCAACACCCATACCGATGGCACCAAGACCCTCAGCAGCAATCTCTTTTACGTTGGCCGTAGAACCGGTGTATTCGCCAGTGGCTTTGATGGCCAAGTACTCTCCGAGCATCTCGGTCGCAGGCTCGATGGTAACACCGGTGCCCACACCAATGGCGAGGCGCTCAGCAAACGGCAGAACACGAGACCCACCGAAGGCAGCCTTGGCCATAACCATATTCGAGACCATGCCCGTAAGGGCGATGGGGATGCCTCGTTTGTAGCCTCGGTCTGCTCCCTCCTTCCAAACGGACTCATCGTTCAACGCAAGCAATGCAGAGTTGGGGTCGGCCCAGTCGTAACCCTTCTTCTCACCCACCTCAAGGATGGCGTTGCCCATCTCAAGCGCAAGCTCCGATACCGGCATGCCCACGGTTGTAACTGCGGCAACGGCACCTGCAATACCAGCGCCAAGGGTAGTAGTCGCGGCACCAAACGTAGACCCCAGTGGGCCCCCAGCAGCACCATACACAGCACCGCCAACAGCAGCAACGGGAAGAACCTTGTACCAAATAGGCAGGAGTTGACCCAACGACTCTGCCGTAAGCGCAGCGGTATACGTGGCGGCATCCATGCCAGCATCCAAAGGGTTGATGCGTTCGAGGAAGCTCTCGGTGGTACCAGTCATATTGGTACGCGACGTGGCACGACCGACACGCGTGTCCATACTATCCATGATAGTCGACACCTCACGCATGGCTTCCTCTTCAGCCTTCTCGTCACCGATGGCGTCGTAGTACCCGTAGTGCATCAGAAGCAGCTTGGACATAGCCCGACCACGCTTCAATCCATTGCTCCACTTCATCGACACCTCCTCCCATCCGTCGACGTAGTCTTGGTTGATGAGCTTCTCGTGCTGGGCGTCGTAGTACAGCTTGTTCTTTTCGTACTGCAATGCCGCTGTCCGCCGCTGCTCAATACCCGTGTTGTACTGGGTGAGCAGGCCAAGCATCTCGTTGTACTCACCCTCGGTTTGTGGCTGCATATCCAACAAGCCCTTGACCGGAACGCCAAAGCGATTGATGGAGGCCACGTCAGCACGGTTCTGGATGGCCTTGCCCTCTTGGTTCAGGGTCGCGGCACGCTCCATGACCTCACCACGCTTCTTACCGAGTAGCTCGTCATAGTCTTCCTTCAGCCTGAGCAGCTCGTTGTCGTTGTCGAACTGTTGCTCCAAGGCTGCCAGCTCGCGCTCTTTCTGCTGGCGGGTCTCTTCAATATCTGTGCGGGCGATGAGTTTCTTTTCTCCCCTTTCGTCAGTGTATGTGGTCAGGTACTGCTGATACGCTGGCGGGATTTCCATCTCGTCCAGATACCTGTCGCTTACCCTTCCGGTAACCAGTTGCTCTCCGGGGACAAGGCTTTCCAAGAACTCGTACTCCTTTTTCTTCTCCTCCAGCTCGCGGAGGAACATCTCGTCGGCGTAGTAGTTGCGGCCCTTCTCGGCCCACATCTGCTCGGCGATGGCATCGGTTTCCCGAATCTCTTTCCATTCCCCCTCAGCAAATCGCTGGGCTTCCTCGGCGGTGTTGAACTCGAACAGCTCACCGCGACGCTGGGCCTCTTCAAAGGCAGCGTCGGCATCGAGCTCCGTCCAATCGTTGGGGTCGGCGGAGAATCCATCGCCAGTAGGGAACAGAGTCGGGTACGCGAAGTGGCGACCGTCAGCTTCGGCTGAAGCCATAAGAACCGTAGACTGGCTGCCGTCTTCGTTGAGCCTAGCCACAGGGCGCATCTGCTGGACCTTCAGCGCCTTCTCTGACAGGGACCTCTTGTCTACCTCGACACCACCCTTGGCCCGAGCGTTGCTCTGCAAGAAATCGTTGAGGCCATCGAGCTGTGCCTCCACAACCTTTCCGTCGACAATGTCAATGTCGTACTCAACAGCGTTACCGTCAGCGCCAACGGCATATGCCTTGATACTACCGAACTCTCCAAGGCCCAGTGCCGTGCTCGTTTCAAAACGGACACCGTAAGGGCCATACATATCCCTCAGTTGAGCCACGTAGTTCGGGGCTTCACGACCTTCGAGGGCAGGCACCGCTGGCATACTGGCCGCAGCAACCTTACGCTCCTCCTCGAGACGCTCCATCTCCTCGGCCTGCACCTGTTCGGCAAGGCGCTGGGCGGAAGTGTCTTGTTTAGTCGTGGCCTCGGTCCGCCTCTTGCGATAGTCCATCAGCTCGAACGGACTGTCGCTCTGCGGCAGTACTACACCAAGCTCATCAACCTGCTGACCACACGCCCTGCCCGCGTGGAGACGACCCCCGACCGCGCCCACAGCACTGGGTAGAAGGGCCGATGATCCCGCGGCCTCGACAGCCTCCGTAGCGGCGGTGACTTCTTTTTTTTTTACGTTGCTGACGAACTCGTCGAGGCTGGTGTCCTCAACAAACGTCTCATCAGAGTCGGCCAAATACGCGTAGATTTTGTTGGCATACTCTTCGTCTTGAAGCTTCTCAAGGAATTGTTCTGTAGAAACATCATCCTTGAATGTGGGGTCTAACTCATTGATGTATGAGTAAATCTCCGTGCCGTAATACCCGGGCGATTTGGGCGTTTCAACCATGTGCTAAATATAGCATTATCATCGCGGAGCGCGGCGTGCGCCGCCGCGACCATTGCTCGTTGAACGAGCCGGAGCGGATGACACCACGCCAAATTCTTCACGCATTTTCTTTCCGAACTTCTCCCCGTTATAGTCATTATAGTACGGCACATTGGAGAACATGTCGTTGGCTTCCTCCAGAGTCAGCATCGTACCAGAGTTTATCAGCTCCGGGAGCATCTGCATCAGGGTCGACAGAGCCTGAATACCCTGCTGGTTATTGGGGATGAAGATGGACTGTTCCGTAACGCCGGGGATATGGAATCGGACGACTTCCTTTTCTTTATACCCAAGAGCCGATGCGCCAGCTTCTTCACTCATGCTCTCGGTAATCTGAGCAATACCCGAGGCGTCAATGCCCATGGCGCCAAGGACGGACTGTACCGCAGCCGTTGTAGCAGCGGCCTCTGACTCAGCGTTACCGGGCGTGGCAGTCTCGGTAAAGTAGCTCGGGGCACTGTCCTTACCCACCTTAGCCTCAGCGAACGGAGTGATGTCTACCTCCTCTACAACTTCGGTGTAAGCCCTTTGAGTTCCGGGAGTGGTAAGAGTCATCCCGCCATCGGCGTACCTTGGACCGCCCTCACGATTGGGGTCTTGATACTGACCCATGAGACCCTCGGCATAAGCCGGGTCTTCAAAGAAAATACTGCCCGCTTGTGCCCACTGAGTAGGAGAGTATTGACCTTGTTCAGTCTCATAGAATCGCTCTATGACGCTCTCCTGACCATTAGCGTCACGAAGGGTAAGGACAACACTGTTCTCTGAGGGGTCTACGCCAACGATAGTTTGCCTGTTACCAAGTTCATCAACGTAATCCTGTCCTTGAAGACGCGCTGCGGACGCGTTCTTTTGCTCTGCGGTAGGAGCATACGCCAAGTTCATCCAGTGACCGAGAGCGGTACCGGTGTTTCTTTGCCGGGCTTGAGCCTTGCGCTGCTCGTCGGTCAGTCCGGTACGACCAGTATCAGCACGTGCGGTCTCCTTTTCGTCGAGGCGGCTCATCAAGTCCGTATCCAACCACCCTCGGGCCACGTTCTTCTGTTCCTCGGCTTGCTTGATAAGGGCGGCACGCTCCTCGTCATCCAAGTCAGCAGAGAAAACCATGTCTAGCTCCTCCTCGGTCATGTTCTCCAAGTCCAAGTTGTACAGCGGAACACGATACCCTGCGCTAGGCTGACGCGGGTCGAGGATAAACAAGATGTCGTTTTCGCCCACATTGGTGGCGTCAGTAACCACGTTGTATCCACCAATCTCTTCGGTCAGAATGGAGCTTACGTGAAGGCCGTCCTGCAACTCGGCGTCAAGGATGTTGTTCTTCTTCCGATTCCACAAGCTTTTACCTTCGTCATCCTCCATCTGTCGGGCGGCCTCGCGGGTCTTGATGCCACGCTCATCCATGATGACCTTCTCAATTTTCGCGAGCTGGTCCACAGCAGAGCCCATGGCCTCGTCGACGTTGTATCGGTCGTACTGCATGGTGATATACGAGCGCATCTGCGGAATCGTAACCGTCTCCCCCGTCCCCTTCTTGGCGATGTTAATCATGCCATTGGTGGGGTTGACGACAGCCATGGTATTGGTGAAGTTGGCAAAGCCTTCAGCCAATTCCATCATCTTTAGCTCAGCCTGCTGGGACTGGTCGTTCTGCAACCGCTCCATCTTGATGGCGTAGTTGTCAGAGAAGTCTTTGGCCAAGCCAGTCATGCGCTCCGTGCCCTGAGTTATGTTGGCCATGATGGTGGAGTAGTCCCGCACCTTGATGTTGCCAGCCTTCAACCGGCGGTTCGCATCGAGGAGGTACTCCGATGCCGTTTCAGCATAGTCAGCATACCAACCGTTGATGCCCTCATTGTCGCCCATAGGGGCGTTGATGATGGAGTCAGTAAGCTGGTCGGTCAGCGTCTGAATTTCTTGACGCTTGGTTTCCCGGGCCACCTCGCCTTGAACGATGGCGTCGGACCACTTCTTACTTACGTCACCCCAATTTACCCGCGACTCTGCATCGCGCTCGGCATACTTGTAATACGTCATCCTCCGAAGGACCTAAAGATGCTACCAAATCGAGTACCGCCAGCATCAAGGAAGTCCTGCTTGGTCGCGGCGGCTCGTCGTCGCTGACGGTCATATTCTCTTTCAGCCTTTAAATACGGCGCCCTCTCTTGAGGGGAGAGCATGCCCTCCATATTGCGCGGATTGAGGGCGTTGTTAGTCCCGTACAACGGAGCCATGTCTTGTGCCAACTGTGCCCCCTGCTGCAATGCAGTAAGGCCCTGAGTAATATAGGCTGCTCGGTCCTCAGCAGCGTCACGGGCTGCGAGCTGTGCGCCCGCCGCCTCCTCGAGACTGAGGCCCATGCCGATATCGGCGAGGCGCCCCTCCTCACCCACAACCGCTCGGTTGATAGCCGTTAAGTCTTGACCCATAGCGGAACGAATCTGAGCCTGCGCGTCCTGTTGACCCATAAACACTCGGCCCGCCGTAGCAGCGGCACCACGCTCGGCACCCTCTACACCAGCCTGCATAGCCTGTGTGCCAGCCACAAGAGCAGCTTCACGTGCCAACTCGTAGGGCTCCTTTTGGATAGAGAGGGCCTCCATGACGTTCACGTCAAGACGCTTCTTAGCCTCGGCCATAGCCTTCTTGGCCTCGCGCTGAGCTTGTTGCTCTTTCTTCTTAGCCTTATTGGCCTCACTAAAGGACTTGCCAGCGCCAGTCAGTGCCGTAGCCGCAGCGACACCGCCACCCACAGCGGCTGCCGTAGCCGCACTAGCCCCGAGGGCCGTAGCAATCAACACACCTGCCATAATTTCTTTTGGATTACGGATTCAGGCAGCTCCCTGAAATCCATGGTATAAACTTCTTTCTCTGCTTCTTCTACCGTCTTGGCATCGGTGCGGTATACGCACGCCCACTTAACGTCCTCATGGATGTACGCCACGCGCTGAGTACCAACCTCGGTATGGATAACCATAGGGGCCTTGACGCGCTTGACGCTGCCGTCGTCGAGGAGCAAAGACATCTCGCCCTCCAAAAAGAAGGACGGGTGATTCTGTTTGTGGATGAAGCTCACTACGAGCTGCCCCGCTGGCATAAAGAGTTCGCGGGTGTACATGCCGTTCTCCAACGTGTGGGTCACCGGCATTAGGGCCTGCATCTCTTCCGTATGGTGCTCTACACTCTCGTCCAACTTGCCTAGGGCTTTGTGCAAATCCTCAATGGATTCCCAAAGCAAACCCCGCTGGGTGTGAACGTGATGCAGAATCTCTTCCATCAACTATAAAAGTAAGGCTTACCCCGGATACGACTTCATGACCTCACTCTTGGCTACGAACATCTCCACCGCCGTGGTGTCGTCGTTGGTCAAAGTGAACACACCGTAGTGACCAAGGATACCGTGCGACTCTGCCACTTGGTTCTTAATGCCAAGCCACAGGTCAGTGTTTCCGCCCGCTGCACCAGAGCCGTCATGGGTCACACGGTTGATGCCATTGGGCAAATCGACCTCGATGTTAGTGACGTTGCCAGCGAACGTGATATCCGTAAATGGAGACGGAGAGAAGTAGAAGTTGTCGCCCACACTGAGGATACTACCGATGCTAACCGTGGTCGGGAAGTTGACCACGTTGCCTACGACGGTGGTGCTCTGGCCGATGCCATTCAAAGAGCGCAGCGCATACTCGTCCGGGTCGGCGGGGTTGGTGCCTTGGTTGCGGACGAAAGCAAAGAAGTCCCCCTCCTTCTGCTCGAAGTACGAAGCGTTGATGAAGCCCGTGTCCTGCTGGTCCGAGACAAGCGTAGCGGCCCAAGGGCGGTTGCCCTCCACAGCCAGAGTCTTGAAAATCTTGTTGACGATGGGCTCGTCGTTGAAGACGCTCTGGATACTACTATCGTACTGCGCTCCGTAGAAGTTGTTGCGCACCTCGTTGGTGTTGTGACGCCACAGGTTGCCACCACTAAACGTGTACAGGTATTGGTTCATACCCTGAATCCACTCGGGCTCATAAGAGTAGAACGAAGGCCACCCCTCAGCAGGCGGGCTGTATGTCAACGTGTAGCTTGGCATTAGTAGATGCTGAAGTAAGTGTTGATGTTACCCTCAATTCCGGTGCGGTTGGAAGTCTCGCTTTGGTTCCAAATTATAAACTCCTGAAGAGAGCCACCATATCTGCCAACTTGTTGATTCTGACCATCAAAGAGGTCCCTTAACACAGGGTTTGAACTCCCCGTGGCGGTAGCGACTGACGAGGAGTTAAAAAACAATTCAGCCGATGTGCCATCTCGTACAACGCTAAACATCTCTTGTGTACCACCAGTTCGTGACCCAACAGTACCGTTTAGGTCGGCACCAAATCCTCGGAAACGAACCGTAGTCGCGCTTGAATAGAAGAAGAAATTATTCGACCCTCCATACGGGAACCCATAGCTCGTGCTTGTTTGAACAGAGGCGATGTATATATCTGCCCCGCTTGTAACAGGAGTAAAGGATAACAGCGTAGAATTTGACCCTCCCATAGCGGGCTTACCGTTTACGGTGCGCACGGATGCACCGTCATAAATCGGAGGCTGGTCAGCCGCCGTAGCTTGAGTTGCATTGTTTGTCGAACTGGACTGGTCGTACCACGCTGAAACTGTGAGCGGGTCCGACCCCCCGAACGCAATAATAGCCGCAGTATCAAGGTCTCCGTTACTTTGAAAACCAATGTCTTGCTCGTCAAACGGCGCTACAGTACGGCGAACACGAAGAGCGGAACCGCTGTACGTAGAGCTCAGCCTGCGTACCGAGTACGCCACAGCAGCATTGGGGTAATCGTCAAGGATGTAAGTCGCTGGACCAACGTCCGTGTAGTTCCAAACGAGATACAGGTACTGCCCCGTGCTCGGCATCGTGAAGTCGCCAGTGTATTCCGGCTGAGCGCCAGACGGGGTAACAGTGATGAGGTCACCATCGTTGATGATGTCCGTAATCTGACTCTCCGTATACCGAGTGTCGGTGCGCAAGAGGTGGAACCGGTCTTCAGGACGAATCGTGTAGTTGTCCGGGAAGATGCGGTTGTAAATCATCGTGATGTCGCTACCGTCGGTAGGCACCAGATTAGAACCCTGAGCGTCTTCAATCTCAACCCAGCTAGAAACCAGAGGCTCAGCCGCACCCTCGATGAACCGAACGGCCGTGCTGCTCAAGGGTGACGTGAAGTCACCAGAAGACCACTGGTACTGACTGTGGATGGTGAGCTGTTCTGCCGCAGGCTGAGACAGAGTGATAAGGCGCAACGAAAGCTCCGTAACCGTAGGACACTTCACGATGACCTGAACCACGAAACGCTCCGTGCCAGTATAGCTGATGGAGATGTTTGCACTCGTGACATCGACCTCGTCCTTGTCAATGGTAAACGAACCAGAGCTGCCATCCCCAATGGTACCGGAGTCCGTGTCCGTGCCATCATAGCTTGCCGTAATGACCGCACTGTCCGTACCGCTGGCCTCAATGACATTGTAGCTCACCGTAGCGTTGCCAACCTCATTGCCAAGGTCCACGCAATACGACTCGCCAGCCGACGTCAGAAGGAAAGATTGTACTGTATTGCATTCGATACAATCAGTCTCTCCCGGTAGAAGAACCTCGTTGCTGGCCAAGACATACTCGTCCATGTACGGGTCGTATCCACCCAGCTTCTGAGTGTTGAAGTTGGCGATGAACTCGTCACGGAACCAGCTCCGCATGCCCTGCTCACTGATGACGGTAAGCTGCTCTTTCTGCCCGTCACCGAACAAATGGATGACAGCACCGCGCTTGGCGTCGGTGAAGAACTTGTGTGGCCCCCACTCGGCAAAGCTCTCAGGGTTGTTGCTGATGCCATAGTCCTCCACGCGGGCCACCTGTGTACCCAACACCTCGGGCACTGAGGCCACAACGCTCTCGCCTGTGGAGTCCGTAAGCAGGTTCTTACCCGCCAAGACGTAGCTAATCTTATCCTCCTGCAACGTAAGGATATCGGTACGGCGCCCGAACAACTTCTCTACAGGGCCATACCTGTCATCCAATGGCTTGAAGTTGAGCAAGCCAAGGTTGAACTCGTTGAGCTTATTTACGTTCGTCTCGTCGTTGTATACGCCACTGTACGTCAGGTCTGCGAACCGACGAATCTCTTTGTAATCCTGAGCACTAACAGTAGAAACACGGTTGCCCAACAAGATGGGTTTACCCTTCACTGAGTCACGAATCTTGTAGCTCTCAACGCCATTGCCGTAGCTAATGCAGTTGAAGAAAGACGTGTCGATGATGGCGGGCAGGGTAGCCGTTTGGTTCTGGGTATTACCACGGTAGCGGCGGACATCGTCTGGGTCCGTCACAATCGGGAAGGACTCGTCGGCCTCATACCACAGGTCCGGCAAAGCGTCGGTGGGCTCCGTCTCAAAGACGAAGGTTTCGTTGGCCTTGACGATGGTCCACGTAGCGTTGATGCGAGAACGACGGTTGGGGCTGCTGCCAGACCCGAGACCGCCAGAACACTTTTGAGCGCCGAAAGCGACAAACGAAATTACGCTGGGCGTCGATGTGTTGTCGGTATAGAAACGAATCTGGTTGACGGCCGCGTCACCAGTCATACCATAAGAGTTAGCCCCCGTAGTTGTCACCCCATAGGTCTGATTACTAGGAATGGCCTCGTCCGGGTCGCCGGAATATCCAATCTGACTCTCAATGGCGTCTCGAACACCTTCAGCCGCGTCGTCGAACCAATCGAAAATATGAACGTGGTCAGCCTGCGCCACGAAGTCCAGAACAAACTCCATCGTTCGGGTCTCGCAACTTGCGTCACCACGGCCCTCACGAACGAAGTTCATCTCCAGTCTAATCCGACTGCCAGCAGGGATGCTCGGGTTTAACGCGGTTCCGTTGGTCTCAAAACCATTGTACACCAGAACAGGGAAATCGCCCGGGGCGTTTCCGTTTTCTGTATTCTGGTCCGACCCCCCGTTCGTACCCGCAGACTGCCGACCAAGGAACAGATTGTCGCCCTCAACAACAGCGTTGAAGTCGGGCAATATTTTCATGTACGTACCAGCGACACTGCCAGTGCCAAGGTCATCGGCAGCATAAGCTTTCTTCTCCAACACCGTAGCGAAAGAGCATCCCGTTGTGGGACCAGAAGCGTCCCGCTTGACAATGTATCGGTCGCCCTCCTCCACCTTGGCGGCGTTTTCGCCCTCAAGGAGGAAGTAGGAGTGGCCCTCGAACTGCTCTACAATATTGCTGTAGATGGTCTCGTACAGGTCTCGGTCTGCCTTGATAGCAAACTTGTAGCGCGTGGCCCAGTACGGGGCACGCATGGCGGCAGGAATCTGAACCTGAATACCATTGCTGAAAATGGAGTTCGCACAAGGGAACTGAACGTCGTTGCCAAAGTTGACAAGAACCGTACTGGAACGACCGTAGTCGTCCATATAGATGATGCCAATCTCATAGCTACGGTTGCTATGCAGACTACGCTTTGGCTTGCCCGAAACGTCGTCGTCCGCAGAAACTAGCTCTTGAGTGCGGAAGACCTGATACCCAAACTTGATGGGCTGGTCGTTCTCGTCAATGAGGTCGTAGCCCTCCACGTAGTTGCCATACACCAAGCGGTTGCCCAAAATGGTTTGAGCCTTGGCAAAGCGCGGGACGTTGTCGTACAGACGCAGAATCTCGCTCTCGGGAAGGATGGTGAAAATCTTGCTCTTGTCGAACGTGATGGTGTAGTCGGAGTTGTCCGCCAAAGCTGCCGTGGCTTTGTCCACCTTCTCGATAACGCGGATGATACTATCATCCATCTCCTTGAACAAGATGTCGATGCCCTTGACCAACGCGCTGCCCGTACGCACCGTTACCTCACAGCTATTGATGAGGTTCTCCATGCCCTCGTTCAAGAAGGACTCCGGCGTGAAATCGAAGTCCTGACTCACAAAAGCAGGGTCGGTAAACTGAGAGGTAGCCGAGTACTCTCCGTCCTCATACTCATACCGATAGGCAAAGCAGATGAGGCGGTCCTCCATATAGTTGTTGCGGTCCCCGTCAAGGATTTGAGTGACCACTTCAGGGGCGTCGCTAGGCGGGCGCTTGATGACAAGGATATCGTCCTCCAGCAGGCCGCTGTCCACGTTCGAAGCCGAGGGTTCAGGGTACGCCTTGGTAACGTTGATGCGGCGCGGAGGGTTATAGTCGTCGGTGAAGAACAGCAGGTCGTCCACCAAGTCGACGCCAGTAATCAAATACTGCGGGTCGAAGTTGAGTGTGGTGCGAACATTGGTCGGGTCCGTCGGGTCGTCGATGCTAACCACATGGTACCGCAGATTGTCCGTACGCGTGTTGTAGGAGACGATAAGGTCCAGCTTGCCCGTAGCCCCCACCGCCGTGAAGTTCGGGTCGTGAACGAACCAGTAGATGGTCTCCTCGGCCCCGTCAGCGTACGAGCCGATGCACGTGGCTTGGTCGCTCAGGGCATCGCCAGTAGGCGGATATACCAGCGTCGTAAGCTGCTCGGTGCCCGTGGTGTTCTCGACCGCTCCGATCTCTGAGTCCTCAGTGGAACCCATGCGGATGTTCTGCGCGTCGATGTATTCTCCGTTCGGAACAAGGCGCTCGTCGACGCTCTTGTTCATCCGGCCCTTGATGAAGTTCCTTACCAGATTCGCCATTACTTAATCCACTTGCCGCGACCGCGTAGGTTCATAAGCAACCGTCCCGGGTGGATGTTGCTGATTCGAATCTTGGCATTGCGCAACAAAGCGTTCTTCTTCTTCCGAGCGCGGTTCACGATGTACTCCTGTACGCCCAGCTTGGCATCCAGAATGGCGTAGTTGATGTACGCATACACGTACTCCTCGAAGAGCTTGTTGACCGTAATCGCCGTATTGTCGCCACCCTCCATGCCATCGCTGACGTATTCGAGGATGACCAGCTCGTCGGCGATATCGCTGCTGAAGTTGATGACGCCACCCTTGCGGTCGATGCTGAACGTCGGGTTCTGATTCGCCGTCTCCGTATTCAGTCCATACCGAGCACCAATCTGATAGTCGAAGTACCAATGCCCCTCGTACTCGTATCCAAGCTGACCGTCGAGGTCGCTGTGGTCGTTGAGGTAGATGCTCTTCTTGGTGCCCTTAATGCGCTCGTAGTCGATGGTCGAGTCCTGCGGACGCAAAGCGTTTCCGTTCTCGTCAAAGAGGATACGGCAGTCGTTGTCTTGCAGATACGCCGCGCTGAAGTTGGTCTGGATGTTTTCGGTCAAAGGACGCAGAACGCCATCCTTGTACATGCTGATGCGAACCCAGTTGACATAGTCGGGAGGCAGAACGAAGCGGAGTTGGTCACAGACGTTGAGCTCAAGAACCTTGATTTCCTTAAACGCGTCGTAGTTCAACTCTTGAATGGCACGCTTGGCGTGGAACAAGACCTTGTACCGCTCCTCGTTGTTGACCAAGGAGTGGTTGCCCATATACATGAGTTGGAAGTTGGTTACGATGTCCTGTAGGGTAACGTACTGATAGCTACCCCAATTCAGGTCCTCCGGTGCGTTGCCGTCGTTCTCGTAATACGCGTAGTCGCTGGCTAGATATGGCATTAGTTCTGGGCTTCCTCGGCGTTAGCGTATTGGTACACATCCCCCTCACGGATACTCATGCCAGCCATCTGCAAGATGCGGTACACAAGCCGTGGCTCGTCTTCGATGGGGAGCTCGAAGTCTTGGTAGTCCGACAGGCTTTGGTTGAAGACAGGTTCGCCACCAGTCAAAACGCTGTACGTCCACTGCGGGTCACGCGGGTAGCGGATGTATTGGCACACCACGTCGTTGGCGCCGCTGATGGTCGCGGGGAAAACGGTAATCTTGTCGGCCTCCAACGTGTAGGCAGGATACTGCGCAGAGGGTGCTGTCAACAGGCTGCTGTTGAGAAGGGTAATCTTGCTGTGGTGGACAGGCTCGGCCTCGACGCCATTCGCCAACACCTTGTTCAGCAGATAGTAGTCGTCGTTGGTTGTCGTCAAGCTTGGCGTGAAGTACACGTTGGCCGAGTCCTGAGTAAGGGTGGCCGTACGCGAGAAGATGTCGATGGCTTCGCGGACACCCTTGTTCAGGTCAGCGTAGTCTGTGCCAGACATGCGGGCGTTCTCCGCATTGATGACTTGGTTGAGCTCCTTGAAGTATCCGTCGAAGATTTCGAGCTGAGCCTGCTTGGCAAACAGGTTGAAGTCCGAGGGCGAGATGTATCCGTAATTGTTCTTGTTGAGAACCGACAGCACGGTCTGACGGACTGAGTTAATCATCCTCTAAAGATAATCATCTCAATACCACTACATGGCCGCTCCTTTCCACCCACTGATTGGTATGGATATTCCGCGCTATGAAGTGGTATGTGTACACGTCGTCACGGACATATGCCACATCGTAACCGCCGTTCCATCGCTCGTCGAACGAGCTCGAAGCCCACACCAAATCACCCCACCTAGAGTAGACCTTGACCTGCACGTTGTCCCAACAGTCCTCGGGAGCGTCCACAAACCAGACGTCGTTGACACCATCGCCATCTGGCGTAAAGGCGTTGGGAGCGTAAATGGGGCACTCAATCACCTCTA
>ERZ869936.1076-NODE-1076-length-21183-cov-36.223116_pt1 | contig 21183 bp, 16 predicted proteins | sample MGYA00520876_ERZ869936 | MGnify/ENA primary metagenome ERZ869936 (study PRJEB32218, sample SAMN09650985) | biofilter metagenome | isolation source: enrty point of leading RO module | place: Saudi Arabia: Thuwal, RO plant located on Red Sea | collected 2016-02-17...
GAACATGAAGGGCACGATCACGAAGATCACGACGAGCACGCGGACCACGACCACGCCTCCGGTCCTCGCCAGCCCTTGCCTGAGAATCAGCGCGAGGTAACGGCCGTTTTGGTCCGGCTCGCGGCCCGCGACGATCTGTCCGCTGAGCTGGCGATTCCCAGCTTGATCAAGCAGATCAACAAGGGCCGTATCGCTCAGGCGGTGCTGCCGGTCGGCGAGGTCCAGCAGTTGCTCAACACCTTCGTCGCGCCGACGCGCTGGGTGTTGTTGGGCCTGACGGTGGCGATCGTCGTAGTGGCTTGCATCGGCGTGATGGTCAGCATCTACAACTCGATGGCCGAGCGGAGTCGCGAGATCGCCGTGATTCGCTCGCTCGGTGCCCGTCGCGAGACGGTGATGACCATCGTGATTCTCGAGTCGGTGATGCTCGCGCTGCTGGGCGGGCTCGGCGGCGTCGTGGCGGGGCACTTCCTGCTGGGACTGTTTGCCCCCGCGATTACGCAGCACGCCGGGGTGCCGATCGAATGGTGGCATCTCGACGTCGGTGAGCTAATCCTGGTGCCGCTGTTGATCGTGTTGGCGGCGTTGGCCGGTTTCCTGCCGGCGCTGACCGCCTATCGCACCGACGTGGCCAAGGCCCTGGGCAATTCACCCTAGTTCGACAACGCCACTTTGGTGAAATTCCGCGAGAATACAAGCACGACGCGCGAGCGAGTGTGTTGGAACGTAAATCATTCACTCGCTTGCGCTTCGTGCTTGTATGGCGACTGAAAGTGGCGCTGTCCAACTAGGCGTCAATAAGAATCGGCGTCGCCGCCATCGCCGCAAAGAAACCCGCTCGTCGCCGGCGCGCGATCGCGCGTCGGGGGACCATCGAGCGAAATAAACCCGTCGCGGTGAGACGAACGTGCTCGAGAGTCCCGTAAGCCACAAGTTCGTCGGGACGGCACGCTAACCGCGAATGCGGCGCGGAATCGAGAATGAGTAGAGCATTACCACAGCCCCGGCGGCAATCAGGCTGAACGGTGCCCAGCGGGGTGGTGCGAACTCGCGACGCGGTGCGAACACGGCATCGGAAAAGAAGTTGGCCGGCGTGACCATCGTTTCGCCTTCGAGATAGGCCTTGTCCACGATCAGGCATTCCAGCCCGACGAGAATCAAACAGACCCCGATGGCGATGAACACGGCGCGAATCATGACCCAATCCCTGCAGCGTGGCTCGGCGCTCCGATCGTGCGCGAAGGCGTGGCCGTCCGCCCAAACGCCGTGCCGACGACCGCCTGTTGTCACTATCGACCTTCCACCCGGCGGGACTATAGACCGCCCCCGCCGGACCCCTGCGGCGGTCTGCCGGATGCGCCGGTTAGAAGGCCCCGCATCATGGGGTTTGCGGGCCAGTACGATCTTGAGGGCGGTGGTCGCGGTTGCCGGCTGTGCCTTGCTGGTCGCGTGGTCGGAGGGGGCGGCCGCCGAAGACGGCCCGGCCGAGGCACGTCGCGTGCTCCGCGAGGCGGGGCTGCAAGAGGTCGAGGGGCGCTGGCTGCTGCCCGCCGAAAAAAGGCTCCTGGCGCGGTTTCGAGCCGCGGACGACTGGCTTCGCGACGCCCAAGAGGCGGATCGACAGCTGGCCGCGCGGGCCGAACCCCAGCGGCGAATACAAAATGAAAGGGAACGACTCACCGCCCGCCGGCAGCAGCTTCAGGAAGCGCTGGCCGAGCGGAGTTCGGACGAACTCGAAAGACAATTGCGACAAGTCGAATCGCGACTCGAGGCCCTGGCCCGCGAGCAGATCTCACCGACCGCGCACGTTGAACTGCCCGAGGTCCGTGCGGCGACGATCCGCTCGATCGGCCACTGGCAGCGGCTGCTCGTGCTCAAGTCGACCGCGGGCCGGCGGACGCTCGAACTGCAACGCCGCTACGAGGCCCTGAGCGCCGACGAGCGCGTTCGCGCGGCCCTGCAGACGCTCGACGCCGGAGAACGACTTGGCAGCGGCGAGGCCTTCGATCGCTGGCGCGACAAGCTGGCCGGCATCGGGGCCGACCGCGACAAGCGCTGGCCGGTCTATCGCGAGAACGGCCGCTGGCGTTGCGGCCTGATCCTCTCCGAGAAATACGCCACGACGGTGACGATCTTTGCCGACGACGAGCAGCAACCCTATCCCCTCTGGCTGCCGGCCAGCGTGCTGCAGGCCGCCGACATCGAAATTCCCGCGGAAGCTCGCTACCTGACCTTGAACCTGCCCGACGGTCGTCGAGTGAGCACGCGGGTGCTGCGGTTCGGCTATCTGCGGCTGGGTCCGCACCAGGTGGGCGGCGCCGAGGTACTGGCTCTCTCGCCCGACGACGAGGATCTCGGCGGCCAGATTACCCTCGAATTCCTCAAGCGGAGTGGGTTGCGGCTGGACGTTTCGCACCTGCCGGCCATCGTGGCGCGATAACATCGAGCCGATCGCGGCGGCGACCCCGGGGCCGGGACCGCGACGGCGGCCCCCTCGAGCCGTGTCTGCACGGCCGCCGCCTGGTCTCCCAGCGCGGACCATGGCTGCTCAGGGGCCACCTGTAGCGGACCTAGCGAGCGTGGCGCGACGGGCGCGCCGAATCATGGCTCAGGCGGTCGACGAGGTGATGGGCGAGCCGCGCGACGACCGATGTAGACGAGGAGCCGTTGCGCCGCGGTGAAGGTGTTGTTTGCCCGGTTTGCCAGACTTATAATTCTTTGCGGCTTAGGTAGTTATCGAGAGCGTTGGAGCGCCAGAGGTTTGGCGGAACGACAGAAAATCTTGCTGGTTTCCGGGGGCGGAGAGGGCGCAGCGCCCCTCAACGAAGCACTCCGCGAACGCTTCGAGATCATCGAGGCGGAGGACCTGCTCCGCGGGCTATCGCAGCTCTCGCAACAGCCGTTTGCGGGCGTCTTTCTGGCGGCCGCGCATCTGGACGAAGCGACCAAGATCGGGCAGCTGCTCGAGAATCAGCGCATTCTGCAGAACATGCCCGACGGGGTGGTCGTGCTCGATGCCGACAACCGCATCGTGCTGCACAACGCGAAGATGGCCCAATGGTGTCGGGCGGAGAACCTGGTCGGCGAGAATTTTTACAGCGTGCTGTCCGATCCGGAGATTCTAGGGCCCGACTACTGCCCCTTTCACACCGCTCTGTCCAGCGGCGCGGAGAGCACGTCGACTTTGCGGGTGGGCGAGAATCAGTATCTGCAACTGCACGTCGCGCCGATCCTCCCGGGAGACGGCGCGACGAAAGGTCCGTCTTCGCCGCGCCAATTGATCGTGGCCATTCGCGACGTGACCACCGAGTATTTGCAGCAACAGAAGCTGGCCGCGATTCATCGGGCCGGCATCGAGCTTTCGGACATGTCGCCCGAGGATCTGTTGAATATGTCGGTCGACGAGCGCGTCGAGCTGCTCAAGTCGAACATCCTCCACTTCACCAAGGATCTGCTGAATTTCGACGTCGTGGAGATTCGCATGCTCGACGTCGACACGGGGCGGCTCGATCCGCTGTTGACCGTCGGCATGGAGCCCGAAGCGGCCAATCGCGAGCTGTTCGCCAAGACGCAGGGCTACGGGGTGACCGGTTTCGTGGCCGCCACGGGCAAGAGCTACCTGTGTGAAGATACGGTCGAGGATCCGCTCTACCTGACCGGGGCCAGCGGAGCGAAGAGCTCGCTGACGGTGCCGCTGATCTTGCACGACGCGGTGGTCGGCACGTTCAACGTGGAAAGCACCGAGCCGCGGGCCTTTCGGGAGAGCGACCTGCAGTTTCTCGAGATCTTCAGCCGCGACGTGGCCGTGGCGCTGAACACGCTGGAACTGCTCAGTGCCGAGAAGGCGAGTACCACCGTACAGAGCATCGAGGCGATTCACACCGCGGTGGCGTTGCCCATCGACGACATTCTCAACGAAGCGGTCAGCGTCATGGAACGCTACATCGGCCACGAACCGAAAGTGGTCGAGCGACTCGAGCGGATCTTGCGGAACGCCCGCGACATCAAGCAGGTGATCCAAAAGGTCGGCCAGTCGATGACGCCCAGCGAAGCCGTGCCCGAGGGTCTGCAAACGCGTCAGCATTCGTTCCTGCTCTCGCGCCGGATTCTGGTCGTCGACGACGACGAGTCGGTGCGCAGCGCCGCCCACGCCTTGTTGGAGCGTTATGGCTGCATCGTCGAGACGGCGCACGACGGAGTCGAGGCGCTCTCCATGATTCGGGCCATCTCCTCGATGGGCACCTACGACGTGGTGATTGCCGACATTCGCCTGCCCGACATGAACGGCTACGAGCTGCTCTTGAAGCTGAAGGAAATGGACGAAATGCCGCCCTTGGTGTTGATGACCGGGTTCGGCTATGATCCGGGGCATTCGATCGTCAAGGCGCGCCAGGCCGGACTCAAGGAAGTGCTCTACAAGCCGTTCCGCCTCGATCAACTTCTGGAAACGGTCGAGCGCGTGCTCGCCAGCAGCGGCGCGGTCAAGCAGCCCTAGGGCGCCGTCAGAAGATCAGAAGAGTCGCCGGGGCCGCCATGGGTCGCCTGGTGCGTCCCGCGGGTCAGGATACGATGCCGAACTCGACGCTCTGGGAAACGCTGCTTGTTCTCTTGGCCCTCGTCGGCCATGCCGCGGTTTGGATCGGCATCTTCAACAATCTTCACGCGCGGAAGATGCCTTGCTGGTCGGTGCGGACCACGTCGGCAATCTGCTACTTGTCGCTGGTGCTGATCCCCGTGGCGTATGCCACCTGGTACGCGAGCGGTGGCGGGCCCCTGGCGACCCTGCTCGCCCGCCAGGGTGTTCACCTCGGCAGCGCGTACGTGGTGGTCTGTTGGGCCCTGGCCGGCTGGACCTTGGTCCGCCGCCTTGGCCGCTGGAACGACCGTCGCGACGAGGCCGTGCTGAGCAACCACACGACCCGCCACGACATGCTGGCCGAACTCGGACCCCGCTACGACGGGGCTGCCTGGGCGACGTGGCTGGCGCGTCTGCCCGGCAACCAGATTCTCGATCTGCACGTCCACGAGATGCAACTGAAGCTGCCGCGACTGCCGACCGCCCTCGACGGCCTCTCGATCGCCCACCTGACCGACTTCCACTTCACCGGGGCCATCGGCAAGAGCTACTTCGAGGAGATCGTCGAACGCACGCTCGCCTGCGAGCCTGATCTGATCCTGATCACGGGCGACCTCATCGACAAGAAGCCCTGCCTCGACTGGATCGACGATACGTTTGGTCGTCTGCGGGCCCCGGGCGGGGTCTACTACGTGCTGGGCAATCACGACGCCCGCGTGAATCTCGACGAGCTGCATCGTCGCATGGCGGACGGGGGACTCGTCCACGTGGGCGACCGCTGGTGCGAGGCGAGCGTTCGCGGAGAGACGGTGATCATCGCCGGCAACGAGCTACCGTGGTTCGCCCCGGCAGCCGATTTGGACACCGCCCCGGCGAAAGATGCCGAGGGCGCTCCGCCGCGGATTCTGCTGGCCCACACGCCCGATCAGTTCTATTGGGCCCAGTCGCACGACGTCGACCTGATGTTGGCCGGACACACGCACGGCGGTCAGTTCCGCTTGCCGTGGGTCGGGCCGATCGTCTCGCCCTGTCGCGAGGGCACGCGTTACGCCGCGAGCACCTATCAACGCGGCTCGACCGTGATGCACGTCGGACGCGGACTCTCGGGCACCGCCTTGCTGCGTGTGGGATGTCCGCCCGAGCTGGGCCTGATAACGCTGCGCTCGGCCGTTGCGGTGGCCGCCGCCGCGGAAGCGCGTCGCCCCGCAGCGGCGCTCTCTGGCGGTTAGTCGGGCGCGTCGAGCGGCGCGTCGACGGTCGCCGTACGCTTTTCCAGCTCGACGCAGATGCCGCCGGCCCGCAGCAGTTTGTGAATCGGCGTGAACCAGAGCTCCTGCAAGACATGCAAGTTCTGTGCGCGGCAGGTCTCCAGCAGTTCGCGGCGATTGTAGGTGCGGCAGCACCAGATGCGACTCGTCCAGGCTCCGCCGAAGCTGTCCTCGGTCGTGAACAGCAACATTCGTCCGCCCGGCCGCATGACCCGCGCGAGTTCCGAGAGTCCCGTGCTCGCCTCGGGCATGTGCTCGAGCACATAGCCGCAGGTCACGCAGTCGAACGACGCGTCGGCAAAGGGCAGGTTCGCCAGGTCGGCCGCCACCAGGTCGGGGCGATTCGACTTCAAGCGGCGACGGGCCCGCTGCAGCATCGGCCTCGAAATGTCGATGCCCGTGATGTGGGCTTCCGCGTCGGCGTATTTGAGCAAGTGTCCGAGAATCTGCCCCGCGCCGCTGCCCACGTCGAGGATCTCGCGGCAACCGCGCAAGTCGAACTGGCGGCGGCGAAACATGCGTTCGCCCAGGGCGACGTGTCCCGAGAGCTGACTGCACTTGGAGAGGATGGCCCCCTTGGGCCCCGCGTAGACCTCCTGCACCTTGCCGCGGTATTGATCGTAGCTGACGCGGCGAATCAGGTCGTTCTCGAGCAGCTCATTAACGACCTTCTTCGGTCGCGGTTTCCGCGCGGATGGCTCGGCAAGGTGCTTTGGCTTTGAGGCCGAGCCCGGAGAGTTACCGCGGGTTGCTCGCCGTCCGGAAGACTGCCGCGTATCGGAGCTCATGATATCTCGTGGCGTCGGGCGAAGGGAGACTACAGGTAGACGCGACGGTTGTAGATATACCACTCTGCCAACAGGACAACCAGTCCTAGTACGACGAGCCACTTCCAAATCTCGCGACGCGAAGGTTGCAGAGCCGACTGGGCGGCCAACTCTTCGTGACCGAGCCGCACACTTTCCTCGGGTCGGGTGCGATTATCGCTCTCCGGCTGACTGAACAGGTTTACGGCGAAGCGCGCGAGCAGGCGATCGTCGTCCCAGACTTCGTAGACACCGACCTGCTGGGTGTCGGCAAACTCGTACGTGTTCTGGCGATTTCGTCGCACGCGCTGCTTCTTCTTCGCCGGATCGACCACCGTCAGCTCGTCGCCCGCTGCTTCGTTCCGCAGGGCAAACGTGCCGCCCGGTCGCACGTTGGCAAAGTTCGTGTCGGTTTCGACGCCGGCCAGGTAGGTAAGCACCTCGCGGATGAAGACGGGAAAGCTGCGGGTCCGCGGCCAGTTGGTGTTGGGATAGAGTTCGCCGTTCTCTTCGACCGGCATCAGCGAAAAGCCGATCACCGCGTCTTCGTAGCCGTCGCGGGGGGCCACGGCGAAGATCGGTCCCCGCGACGAGTCGATCAAGTTCACTCCGCCCGAGGGCCGCTTCACGACAAAGCCCTGGTAGATCATCACGTCGCCCAGGTCGAGTAGCTTCATCAGCGGGTGGGTTCGTTCGGTGTCGATGATCTGGATGCCGGTGTCGAGCTCTTCCTGCTTCGTCCAACGCCCGTCGGGCGGCAGGGCGTTGATGAACAACGTGTTCGCAAACGGCAATTTCTCGGGCGCGCACTCGTCGTAGATGATCAGGTCGTAGCGACCGCTGGCGGCCTCGGCCTTGTACTCGGGCGAATTCAAATAGGGCGGCTCCGCCTGTTCCACCTGGGCCAGCTCGCGGGCCGCGTCGCTTTCGAGCGCCCGGCGCAAACCGGTGTTGCCCGGCGAGACAAACAGAATGCGTCGCCGCTGCGGCCGATTGATGACGGTCCAGGCACGATTGTCGACGGTTAGCGCGTCGGCGGCCGCAACGCGCAGCTCGAGCACGCCGGTCTCGACGTCTTCGCGAGTGAAGTCGAGCGTGACGAAGCCGCCGGCGCCGATCGCGACCTCCTTGGCGTCGATCAGGAAGTCGTCGAGCAGCAGCTCGGCCCGCACCGATTGCTCTTCCTCAGCGTAGTTTTGCAGCCGGGCGAAGATGTGGACCAAATCGGGCCGACTCTCGTGCCGGGCGGTCGAGAAATTGACGATGGCCAGGTTGCTTGTGTCGGCCGCCCCCAGCATCTCCAGCTTCGGTTCGAGATTTCCCAGAGCGAAGTCGGCCACCGGCGGAAAGCGAAAGTCGCTGAGCACGACCAGGTCGGCCGGCACCGCGTCGGCCGCCACGACGTCGCCTTCGTCGGTGTTCGAAGTCCGTCCCGGGTTGGCCAGGGCCGAGGCCAGCCGCAGGGCGTCGTCGATCGACGTCGGCCGGTTGGTGGGCCGAATGTTGGCCAGTTGCCGCCGCAGCTCGGGACGGTTGCCGGTGTATTGTTGCACGACCTGGGCCCGTTCGTTGAAACTGATGATCATGGCCACGTCGCCCGAGCGCATCTCGTCAATCCGCGCGGCGACCAATCGCTTGGCCTCGTCGAGGCGCGATCGGGCACCCTCGGCGATGTCCTTGGTCTGCATGCTGGCCGAGTTGTCGATCAGGTAGATCACCCGCCGCTCGGCAAAGGCGGACGATTGCCAACTGAAGTTCAACAGGGCCAACAGCAACAGCAGGAGCAACAGCAGTTGCAACAGCAACAGAATGCTGCGCCGTAGCCGCTGCCAGAGACTGTTGACGTGCAGATCCTCGATCGACTTCTTCCAAAGGTAGGTACTGGGCACCTCCAGGGGCGTCCGCTTGAGCTTGAGAAAGTAGAGGGCCACCACCGCCGGCGGCACCAGCGCCAGAATGACCCATTGCCACGGCGAAAGCAGACTGGTCATCTGAGGCCACATCAGCGCACCAATCCTTGCCGGCGAAGCAGGCTCAAGATCAGCTCGTCGACCGGCATCTGGTTTCGCACCAGGGCATACGACATGCCGCGCCGCGAGCAAAAGTCCTTTGCCCCGCCAATGAAGGCCGCCAGCGTCTGCTGATAGCGCTTCAACAGCGGCGCACTCACAGTCACCTCGGCCACGTCGTCGTCTTCACAGTCGACCAGCCGCAGGTCGCCCGTGATCTCGGGGTTGAGTTCTTCCTCGGAGAGCACGTGCAGCACGTAGGCGTCCATCTGCTGAGCCACCAGATAGCGCAGGGCCGCCTCGTACCCTTCCTTGTCCATCAGATCGGAAATCAGCACGACGATGCCCTTGCCGCTGTTGCGGAGGCAGAAGTTGCGCACGCCCTCGTGCAGCGAGACGTTCTCGCCTGGCTCGATCCCCTCGAGGTACTGCTGCATGCGCCACACGCTCGAGCGCCCGCGGAGCACCGGGCCCGGGGCTTGGGGCGCTTGTCCCAGGGTCTCGATCCGCACACGGTCGGAACGGATCAGGCCGATAAAGCCGAGCGCGGCCGCCAACTGTTTGGCGTAGGTCAGTTTGGAAGGATCGCCAAAGTCCATCGACAAGCTGGCGTCGATCAGCGCGTAGAAGTGCAGGTCCTCTTCTTCGAGAAACAGCTTGATGAACAGCTTGTCGAGCCGCGCGTAGGTGTTCCAGTCGATAAAGCGAATGTCGTCGCCGGGGACGTACGAGCGAAAGTCGGCGAACTCGACGCTTTGCCCTTTGCGGGGGCTGCGCCGCTCGCCCTTCATCTGGCCGCGATAGATCTTGCGACTGACCAACTCCATTCGCTCCAGCCGCGCGAGCAGCGCCGGGTTCAACAGCGGCGTTTCGACGCGCGACTTTGTGGAGGCGGCGGTGGAGGAGGAAGCCGAGGACATGTTCGATTGCGGAGCAAATCCGGTTGAAGGACACGAAGTTGAAGGACGGAAGAGCGAGGATCGCGGGCAGCACGCGGCGTGGGCGGCAAGCCTCACGCGGTGCGGCCACCGAGCACGGGCCTCAAACCGCCTCCACGGCCATGGCGCCCGCGTCGGCCTTTTCGGGAACCTTGTCGACGATTTCCTCGAGCACGCGGTCGGTCGAGACGCTTTCGGCCTGGGCCTCGAAATTCAGAATCACGCGGTGCCGCATCGCCGGCAAGTAGACGCGACGGATGTCTTCGAAGCTGACGTTGTAGCGACCCTCGAGCAGGGCCCTGACCTTGGCGGCCAGGGCCAGGGTCTGCGCCCCGCGGGGACTCGATCCCCAACGAAGATACTGATTCGTAATCTCGGGGGCGAACTCGCCTTCGGGATGCGTCGCCAACGTGAGCCGCACCGCGTAGTCCTGAACGTGCGACGCTAGAATCACTTCACGAATCAACTGTTGCCAGCGGACAATCTCTTCGCCGTCCATGACGGAGTCGACCTCGATCACCTCGCCCCGCGTCGTGCGATCGACGATCACCCCCAACTGCTCGCGCGTCGAGTAGCCAACCTGTAGCTTGAAGAAGAAGCGATCGAGTTGGGCCTCGGGCAGCGGATAGGTGCCTTCTTGTTCCAGCGGATTCTGCGTCGCCATCACGAAGAACGGCGCCTGCAGCTTGAAGACCTGTCCCGCCACGCTCACGCTCCGCTCCTGCATCGCCTCGAGCAGCGCGCTTTGTGTCTTCGGCGTGGCCCGGTTGATTTCGTCGGCCAGGCAGATCTGCGTGAAGATGGGCCCCTTTTGAAACTCGAAGACGCGGCGGCCGTCGGGCGTCTCCATCACCATGTTCGTACCGAGGATGTCGGCCGGCATCAGGTCGGGCGTGAACTGGATGCGGGAGAAGTCCAAGTGCAGTGTCTCCGCCAAGGTCCGCACCAGCAGCGTCTTGCCCAAGCCGGGCACGCCCTCGAGCAGGCAGTGGCCGCCGACGAACAGACACGTCAACACGCCGTGCAGAATCTCGTCGTGACCGACAATGACGCGGGCCAGCTGGTCTTTGACCGCGTGGTAACGGGCCGCGAACTCTTCGGCTCGCTCTTGAATCGATTGGCCGATACTCATGAAGTTGGTTCCTCAGGCGGGTTGCCGGTGTGGAGAAATCTGGGGCCGGACAGCAGGCCGCGGCCGGTTCAATTCTGGCCGGGCGGAGTCTTCCCTTTCCAAACGTCTTTCTTGGCCTTCAACAAACGACTTGTGTAATCTTCTTCTTCGCTCTGCTCTTCGGGCGTGAGGGACCGCTTCTCGGGACTCTGCGGCTCCGCTCGCGGTGTACTCGTCTCGGTGGCCGAAAGGGTATCGAGATCGACCGGCTCGTCCGCCGCCGGCTCGAAGCGCGTCGTCGACTTGCGCTGCTCGATGTGGTCGGTGACCTCGGCCTTGCGCGAGCGCAGGCGGGCCATCGTTTCGCTGGCCTGGGGTGTCGGCTCGCGCCGCAGCACGAAGTCCCGCGCCCGGACCATCAGCGGCGTGAGCCAGCCGAAACCGACATGCACGCGGCGGATGAAGACGTCGCCGAAGAAGACGCAACTGCCGACGAACAGCAACAGGTGCCAGATTCCCTGGTTGCTGCGGGCTTTGGGCAGGTCGTGGCGAAAGACGTCGACTTCCAACAGCGATTCCATGCCGCCGCCGGTCGTGTCCTCGATGTAACGACCCGGCGCGCCCCCCTCGGGAACCCGCTCGGCCAGTTCCTTTAGCAGTGACAGATTCGATTCCCGCTCGCGATACTCCGACGAATAGGGCACGCTCACGCCCTTGCGAATGACGCCCCGCCCGTCGCCCGGGTTGATCGTGATGAAGTAGCCGCCGGCGTCGTCCGCGTCGAACTCGCCCTCGTAGCGGCCGGGGGCGGTCTGTTCGATCTTCAGGCCGCGCTCCTTCAGTTCCGGATCGACGACGCTACCCCCGAGATCGAGCGAGTTGGCAAACTGCTCGTCCTCGTCCCAGGCCGTGATTACGACTTTGACCTTGCCGTCCTCCACATCGGTCGACACCAGCATCGACTCCGATTCGTCGATCGGCCGCATCGACCAGCGAACGATCTGGCTGAACTGTTTTTGGTAGTCATCCCAGCCGGTCCACGAATTGGCCCAGCGCGCCCCGGCGTCGGTCGTCAAAGCCACCGTGCGGCCCAGGCCGTACGTCCAGCTCGCCAGCAGGGTCGTGTTCGACTCGTCGGCCGGCTTCGGCGAAACCATCGCGACGTCGACCAGGGGGCTCTCCTTGCGCTGGGTCAGGACAAAGCCCGTGATCGGCGGCGGTGCTTCGATGCCCCGCACGATTTCGTGATCGCTGACGATCTGCGGCTGCAGTCCCTTGGGTTCCAGGAATTCCAGCGACTTGGCCAGGCGGCGGACCTCGCGTTGGTAGATCCGCGGCAGGGCTTTGGCGTTCTTCACGTTGTAGTACTTGCCGCCGGTCGCCCTGGCGATCCGCGTGAGCTCGCGACTATCGGCCGGGCCGTGGGTACCGACGCCCACGGTGGTAATCTTGACCTTGGCATTGGCCAGCTTCCGCAAAACCGCGCCGGAGGCCTGGGTTGGATCGCCGTCGCTGATGATGATCATGTGCTTGTGGGCCGGTTCGGTCAGCTTGGCGAATTCCTTGGCCGCCATTTGCAGTCCGGGATCGAACTCGGGCATGTCGCCCGGAGTCATTCGCCCGATGCGTCCCAACATCATCTGTCGACGACCACCGACCTTCAGCATGCCGCGACCGCCGCGGCTCCAGAGCCAGTCATTGCCGCGGTTCTTCTGGCCGCCGTCGTAGTGAATCAGGCCACAGTAGTCTTCGCGGCCGAGCGTCTCGATCGAGAGCTTCGCGATTCGCTCCTGCCAATAGTTTCCGTTGGCCATTTCGCCGGCGTGCATGATCAGACACAACGCGCCGACCAAAGCGATCTTGGTATTGGCAATGCGAAAGTCGACCGGCATCGCCTTTTCCAACTCGGTGTTCGCCCAGCCGCCCAAGCCAAAGGCACTGGGACCGCCGATCATCACCAGGCCTGCGCCCATTTGTTGCGTGTTGCGGACCAGCATGTCGATTTGCTCGTCGGTAAAGCTCTCCGTCGCGTTCTCGCTCACCCGTGGCACGTTGGCCAACACGACCGAGTCGTAGCGTTGCAGCTCGGCCAGGCTGGTAAATAGCTCCCGCGTCGATTTGACGTTGACCAGGATGTTCTCCTGCTTCAGCGCGTCGACCAGCGGCCCGAACTCGCCGGGATGATCGGCATCTTCGATCAGCAACACCTGACCGCGGCCCTTCACGTGCGTAAAGGTCTTCGCGCGGTTGTTGCGACTTTGCAGGTCGATACCGTCTTGATCGGCGCGAAAGATCGCCTCGTAGGTGTAGAAGTCGGGGTCGTCGATCCGCTCCGGCACATCGGGCGTGATGGCCGTCTTGCCCGGCGGCAGCTCGACCCGCGACTCGGCGATGACCTCGGCGTCGCCGCTGCCCTGTCGCGTGATTTGCAGGGTGCCGGTCACCGGCCCGCTGCCGGGCGGGGCGTTGTTGTTGAGCACCACCCGCAACTCGAAAGGCTGACCGCGGCGGACGTCGGCCGGAATCGTGACCTTCTCGACGGCCACGTCGACCTGCTGTTCGGTGAACACCGGCACGACATCGATGCTGACCCCCGCCGCGGCCAGCCGGGCGGCCTGTCGCCGGGCGTTGCCCATGTTTTCGTTGCCGTCGGTCAAAATCACGACCCGCTTGGCCGTGTCCTCGGGATAGAGGGCGATCGCCATCTTCATGGCGGCTTCGAGGTTTGTAAACTCGCCGCTGACGAAGGTCTCAATCGAACCGTACAGCGGCGGATCGTCCGCGATCGGGCCGATCTCGACGTCGGCATCGCGACCGAACACGACGACCGCCCCGCGATCGCCACGTTGCACGTCGCGATGTCGCTCCCAGGAACGCTTGACGTACTCGATCATTTGCTCGCGGGTGGCCACCGGAATGCTGTCCGACTGGTCGACCAGATAGATCACGGTCAGCCGATCGGTGGTGCGCACCAGCTGCGCATCCGCGAGCGCGGCGATCAGCACCAGCAACACGATGCTCCGCAGCAGCAGCGCCACCACACGCCGCACGCGCCCCAAGCCGGCCAGGCTGCGCAGGCTTGCCCACCAGAGCACCGGCACGACGGCCAGCAGCAACAGCCAGAGCGGACTCTCGAAGGTGAGGTTGTAGCCGAACATGCGCAAGGTCGTTCGTCAGAAGTGCACCCGATGAACGCGGTGATGATTCGTATCGATGACGTAAAGCCGCTGGCGGCTGTCGCGCACCAGGGCCCAAGGATTGTGGAGTTGATCGTTGCCGTGGCCCGCTTCGCCCCAGACGCCGAGCGACACACCGTCGTGGGTGAACTTCTGCACGCGATGATTGCCGAACTCGCAGACGTACACCGCCTCGTCGGTCACGACGAGATCGTAAGGGTACGAGAGCCGGCCCAAATCGGTGCCGTACGAGCCCCACATTTGCAGCAACTCACCCTCGCCGTCGAACACTTGAATGCGATGGTTGCAGGCATCGACGACCCAGATGCGATCCTGTTCGTCGATGGCCAGATTCTGTGGTCGGCGAAACTGGCCCGGCCCATCGCCGTGGCTGCCCCACTGCCTCAGAAATTCGCCCTGCGGCGAGAATTTCTGAATGCGATCGAGATCGCCGCGTTCGGCCACGTAGACGTTACCCGCCGAATCGACCACCGCGTCGGTCACCAGGCCAAATTCGCCCGGCCCTTGGCCGCGCGTGCCGCCGATCGTCCGTTCCGGCAGCAGCTCGCCCTCGGGCGAGTAGACCAGCACGCGGGCATAGTGCGTGTCGGCCACCAGCAGATGATCGTCCGGGCCGATCGACAATCCCGTCGGTTTGCCGTAGCGAAACTCCGGCGTGCGAACCGGCGGGCGGAGCAGTTTGCCGTTGCGATCGAAGACCTGCAGGCGGGCCGACATGTCGACCAGATGAATGCGATCGTGCGAGTCGACGGCCGCGGCCCGTGGCTTCTGCAAGCGTCCGTCTTCGAGCCCGCGATCGCCCCAGGTCTGCTCGAGGCGGCCTTCGCTGGGCGGCGTATTGCGGGCCCCGACGCGACCGATCCAGGCACCCAGGATGACGACGAACACGATGGCCCATAGGCATAGCGAACGGCTGACTCCACGCCGCGACGGCGCGCGGCCCAGGGGGTTCGCCCTCGGCTGCCCACGTCGGAGGCCCCAACTCCGCGAGTTCGCAAATCGCTCTCTCATGCCCGCATCTCTTCTGCTGACTTCTATCGTCGCGTATCTCTTCGACAAAGCAAGGCGAGACGCCCGATCGAGCGTCTGCCAAGGTGGAGCGCGCCGTCGGCGTCCACCGCGGTGCGCGGCTTGACGCTATCTCGTAAAGGCCCTTATAGTAACAAATTACGATCGATGGTGTGCGAGGAACCGGTGGTATGAACCCTGTTGTGATCGATATTCGCGCCGCTGAAGATGCGCGCGACGTGGTCCACAGGGCGGTGCAGACATTGGTCGAGGGGCGGCTGGTTGCCTTTCCCACCGAGACGGTCTACGGGCTGGCCGCGAGCGCGCTCTCGGCCGACGCAGTGTCCCGGTTGCTGGAGGCCAAAGGGCGTCGCGAGGGACATCCGCTGGCGTTGGCCGTGAAGAGCGCCGACGACGCCCTCGACTATGTGCCCGATTTGGGGACACTCGGCCGCCGGTTGGCCCGTCGCTGTTGGCCGGGGCCGGTCACGTTGGTGGCGGACAATTCGCATCCCGATAGCCTCATCCCCCGCTTGCCCGAGGCGGTGCAGCAGGCGATCGTGCCCTCCGGCACCGTCGGGTTGCGGGTTCCGGCCCACGATCTGATCTTGGAAGTGCTGCGGATGATGGCCGGGCCGATCGCGCTTTCCAGCGCCAATCTGACCGGCGGCGACGATCCGTTCACCGCCGAACAGGTCGTCGAACAACTGGGCGAACGCGTCGACCTCGTGCTCGACGACGGGCGAACGCGATTTGCCCAGGCCTCGACGGTGGTTCGCGTGCACGACCGCGAGTTTCAGATCCTCCGCGAAGGCGTCGTCAACGAAGCGACGCTCAAGCGGCTCTCCAGCCTGATGCTGCTGGTCGTCTGCACGGGTAATACCTGTCGTAGCCCGATGGCCGAGCGGCTGGCCCGCCAGCAAATTGCCGAGCGGCTCGGTTGCCGCCTCGAGGAGTTGGAAGACCGCTCGGTGATCGTGATGTCGGCCGGCATTGCCTCGGGACCGGGCGGGGCGCCGAGCCCGCACGCCGTGGAGGTGATGAAGTCGATGGGTCTCGACCTGTCGGATCATCGCTCTCAGCCGGTGCGCGAGCAGCTGGTGCGGCACGCCGACTTGATCCTCACGATGACGCGGGGTCATCACGAGGCGATCGTATCCAAATGGCCGGAGGCAGCCGGACGGACGCACCTGTTGTGTCGTGACGGCGGCGACGTCGCCGATCCGATCGGCGGCCCGGTGGAACTCTATCGCGCCTGCGCTCAGCAGATGGCAACCGAGTTGTCGCATTGGATCGACGAGCTGCCGCTTTAGCATCTGCCGCTGTAGCTTCGCGCGGTGGTCTGTCCTACTCGATGGAGTCGCGGTTGAGTCCAGGATCGCACGTCGTTGCCGGGCCCCACCGAAGACCGATTGGGCACGGTTTCCACGGTCTTGATAACAGGCGTGACACGCGTCGCGGGACTCGCTAAAATGGCGTGCCAGCAAGCACTTCTTTTCGTTTCTTTTCTTCGCAACCCCCCGTCGGACTATGCAGATTGCCATCGGTAGCGACCATCGCGGTATCGAGGTTAAGCGACAGGTGATTGAACACGTGCAGTCGCTCGGCCACGACGTGCAAAACGACGGCACCGACGACGTCGAAAGCGTCGACTATCCCGATATCGCCTCGGTGGTGGCCGAGAAGGTGAGCAAGGGCGAGGTCGACCGCGGCATCCTCATCTGCGGCACGGGCATCGGTATGGCGATCGCCGCCAATAAGTTTCCCGGTGTGCGGGCGGCCCCCTGCTACGACGACTTGACCGCGGAAATGAGCCGTCGTCACAACGACGTCAACGTGCTCTGTCTCTCGGCCGACATGCTCGGCGTGAAGCTGATCGATCGCATGGTCGAAATTTGGCTGAACACCGAGTTCGAGGGCGGCCGGCACGCCCGACGCGTGGAGAAGATCGGCGCGCTCGATCGCAAAGTCGAGCCTTGTTAGATCCACTGCGGCCTCGCCGCGCGGACGTTTTGCTAGCAGTCCTAGCGGTATCCTTTGAGAGGTTGCCGGTTATGCCGATTGTGTTGGCAATCTTTTTCCGTTGTAGCAGTGGTTTCTTTGCCGGCGTCAGGAGTTCTGCCGCGAATCGGCCGGCGCCTATTGAACGAAATTCGATCGTGGTTAGAGTCAATATTGATCCCTTTCTGGACGCCGTTGAGCGCTGTTCGGGAAGGGGCGATCGCGGAACTGCCTGGTGGCTCTCGCGATCGTCTGCCGCTCGCCTTGCGGCGCGCTCGGCGAGCATGGAGCCTCGACATACCTACCACGATTCATGTCCGAATACGAACCGCAAACCACCGACGAAGTCGATCACCTGCTCCGCAACGCTCAGCTGCGCGACGAGCTCGAACCCTATTTCGACGAGGCGATCGGACGCGTCAACGTCCACGTCTTTTCCACGCCCAAGGAGAACGAATTCCTGGCGGCGATGTTGGCTTGGGAGCGCGCCCCCGTGTTGCCGATTGCCGAGTGGTTCGATCCGCCGCTGGAGTTGCCGGCTCCCGACGAAATTCCGCTCGACGAAGCGGGCGAGTTGTTCCTGAGCGAGCAGCTCTGGGACGTCATTCACAAGCTCTTCGAGAAGCGGATCGTGCTGGCGTTCGCCGACCATCTCTCCGATCGGGAGCTCTACTGCCTGATCTATCGCGACATTCTGCCGAGCCAGGAGAAGCTCATCGACGCAGCCGGTGCCTATCTGCACTGGGACTGTTCCGACGCGACCGGCGACACCGAGCTGTGGCTGCGCTACTACGCCAGCGATCGCGAGCGTCAGAACTGGGCCGACGAGTTCGGCGAGACGCTGCCCGCTCGTGAAGATCCGCCCTATCCCCGTCGCGTGCCGCGACGTCCGCTGTAGGCGGAAGCGGCGTCCGCGAAATGGGCCGCCGGCGACTCGCCGCGCCCTTCGACTTCTCCCGCGTCACACGTCTGCTCGCCGTGCGCGCGCCGACCGGCCCGTTTCCCGGGTCGTTTGTCTGGCGTTTTTTCGAGCCGTCGTTAGAATGGGAGGCTTTGCCCCGCCCACTTTCTCTACTGCGTAGTCGCTCGTGTCGGATCGCCAGCGAAAGTCGAAGTCGCAGCGTCAATCGAAGCCTCGGGGTAGATCGAAGCCCCGGCGTCGTTCGACGTCCGGGCCGCGTGCGCGGACGCGTCAGCCCGTTTGGGCGTCGTGGTCGGACGAGAAGCTGCTCGATCTGCGGATGTGCGACTTGGGCGTCGAGTATCGGGGCACTCGCCTGGAACAGCGCGTCGAACGCCTCTATCGCGAGCTGGAACAACAGGGCCTCCGCTTTCGGCCGCACTGCTGGCTTTCCGAGGACTGGTTTTCGCCCGACGATGTGCCTGGCATCGCGATTCCCTTCTATCTGGCCCATCCGCGGCTGATGCGGCTGGAGAAGAACCAGTTGATGGAGGTCGAAGGCGGCACCGAGTCGTGGTGTCTGCGCATTCTGCGTCACGAGGCAGGTCACGCGCTCGACACAGCCTATCGATTGCATCGTCGCCGCAAGTGGCAGACCGTGTTTGGCAAGAACTCGGCTCCCTATCCCGAGTTCTATCAGCCGAAGCCGTACAGCCGCAACTTCGTCGTTCATCTCGATCAGTGGTACGCCCAGAGCCATCCGGCCGAGGACTTTGCCGAGACGTTCGCCGTGTGGCTCAAGCCGCGGAGCGCCTGGCGGAAACAATATGCCGGCTGGCCCGCCTTCAAGAAACTGCAATACGTCGATCAGCTGGTCGACGACATCCGCACACGACCGCCGCAGGTACGCTCGCGGCGCCACATCGATCCCCTGCGGTCGATTCGCAAGACCTTGCGGGAACACTACGAGACGAAGCGCGAACACTACGGCATCGGCGGCAAGAGTTACTACGACCGGGAGCTGCGGAAGTTGTTTGCCGAGCTGCCGCCGTCGCATCTGCGCAACGGTTCGCGACCGGCCACCGCCGCGTCCTTCCTACGGCGGGTGCGGCCCGAGCTGCGTCGCGTGGCCGCGGAATGGACGGGCGCCTATCCTTACACGGTCGACCAGGTCCTCCGCGAGATGATCGATCGCGCGCGCGAGCTGAAGTTGCGGCTCCGCCACAACGAGGCGGACACCCGACGCGACAGCCTGGCGATGCTTGTCGTCCAAACGATGAAACTCCTGCAACGAGGACGCCATCGGGTGGCCCTATGAAGAAGCTCCGCGTGCTCGCCCTGATGCATGAGGATCTGGTGCCGCCCGAGTCGCTCGAGGGCCACAGCGACAAGGAAATCGCCGAGTGGAAGGTCGAATTCGACGTCGTCGACGGGCTCCAACAGCTGGGCCACGAGGTGCGGCCGCTGGGGGTGACCGACGAACTGGGGCCGATTCGCCGCGCGGTGCTCGGCTGGAAGCCGCACGTCGTCTTCAACCTGCTCGAGGAATTCCACGGCGTTGGCGTCTACGATCAGCACGTGGTCGGTTACCTCGAATTGCTCAAACAGCCCTACACCGGCTGTAATCCGCGCGGCTTGATGCTCACCCACGACAAGCCGCTGATGAAGAAGATCCTCAGCTACCACCGCATTCCCACGCCCCGCTTCGGCACAATTCCGCTCGGTCGCAAGTTCCGCGGCACGCCGCGGCGATTGGAATATCCGCTGCTAATCAAGTCGACGATCGAAGACGCGTCGTTGGGTATCTCTCAGGCCTCGATCGTGCATAGCGACGACAAACTCTCTGAGCGGATCGCCTTCGTTCATGAAAAGGTCCAGTCGGACGCGCTGGTTGAAGAATTTATCGAAGGCCGCGAGCTCTACGTCGGGGTGTTGGGCAATCAGCGGCTGCAGACCTTTCCCATCTGGGAAATGGAATTCACGAAGATGCCTGACGACGTCGCCCGCATTGCCACCGCCAAAGTCAAGTGGGATCCGAAGTACCAAGAGAAGCACGGCATCATCACCCGCGCCGCCCAGGGTCTTTCCGAGGCCGTGCAGGCGCGCATCGTGAAGATCTGCAAGCGGGCCTATCGCGATCTCTCGCTGAGCGGCTACGCCCGCATGGACCTGCGGCTCACGGACGACGAGCGGATCTATCTGATCGAGGCGAACGCGAACCCGAATCTCGAGTTCGGCGAAGATTTTGCCGAATCGGCCGAGGCGGTCGGCATCGCCTATCCCGACTTGCTGCAGCGGATTCTGAACCTGGGGCTCCGCTATCGGGCCGCCTGGCGGGCCTGAGCGGTACGGGGCGAAGCCGCCGACTCACGAACCGCGGCCCACCCGGTGCCTTAGCTCTCGGTGCGATAGCTCTCCAGTGCGGTAACGGCCCGGTGCGGTAACGGCCCAGTGCGGTAACTCACAGAACCGAGGCACCTCGAAATCCGGTTCCGCTAACGACGCCCGGCAAGTTCGCGTCGTCACCGTTGGCCTGGCCGTCTATAATTGCTCAGCGTTCCGCGGGCGACGTGCGAAGGTGTGCTGGCGATGTGCCGAGCGGGCGAGTCGCCGCCTAGGAATCATCACGACCTGCCGAGGATTACGGTCATGCAGCTGGTCACTTCGGGACGACTCACTCTGTTCGCCTTGCTGCTACTGGCGGCGACGGTCGGGGTCTATAATTTGAACGAAGCCGACGAAATGGCCGAGCCCGGCGAGTCCCGCGCGACCGACGTCGACGAGCGGCTTGCCCTGACTGCGGAAACCGATCCCACCGCGGCCGCCGACCTCACGTCCGCTCCGAAACGGAGACGCATTATGAAGTCCGACCAAGAGTGGCGCGAGCAACTCACGCCCGAGCAATACTACGTGACCCGGCAGAAAGGCACGGAGCGGGCCGGCACGGGCGAGTACGCCTATCACAAGGGCGATGGCGTCTATGCCTGCGTCTGTTGCGGACAGTCGCTGTTCGATTCGCAGACGAAGTACGAGTCGGGCACCGGTTGGCCCAGCTTCTACGACGTGGTTACCGGCGAGAACGTGGCCGAGAAGTCCGACCGCTCGTTCTGGATGACACGCACGGAGGTGCTTTGCAGCGCCTGCGACGCGCACCTGGGCCACGTCTTTCCCGACGGTCCGCAGCCGACCGGACTGCGCTATTGCATCAACTCGGCCGCCTTGAAGTTCGTCGACCGGGAAGCGGCGCCGGCATCCGACAACGCCGCGGACGTGCCGAGCGAGGAACGCCCCACGTCCGGCGCGTCGGAGTAGTGCCGCCGCAGCGATGCTCCCGCCGGTCGACTAGAGCGCGTTTAGTCTATCTCTAG
>ERZ869936.1077-NODE-1077-length-21167-cov-4.878884_pt1 | contig 21167 bp, 24 predicted proteins | sample MGYA00520876_ERZ869936 | MGnify/ENA primary metagenome ERZ869936 (study PRJEB32218, sample SAMN09650985) | biofilter metagenome | isolation source: enrty point of leading RO module | place: Saudi Arabia: Thuwal, RO plant located on Red Sea | collected 2016-02-17 ...
AGAAGGCGACGCTGGCCGGTCCGTGGCGGCGGATCAGGTCCGCGAAGCGCTGCGCGGCCATGCCTAGCGCGGCATCCCAGCTGACCCGGCGGCGCGGTTCGCTGCGCGCCCCGCGCAGTTCCGGGAACAGGGCGCGCGCGGTCTCGCCCATGGTGAGGTGCAGGTTCGAACCCTTGGTGCACAGCCGCCCGAAGTTGGCCGGGTGCACGGGATCGCCGCGCACGCCAGTCACGCGCGCGCCGTCGTGCTCGATCAGCACGCCGCAGCCGACGCCGCAGTACGGGCAGGTGGCGCGCGTCTCGTTCATGCTGCCGCGATGGCGAAGCTGCCGGCGTAGCGCGCCGGTGCGGTGCCGTTCCAGACCACGCCGTCCATCAGCATCGAACTGCGGATCGGCTGCCCGGGCAGCCCGACGCCCAGTGCCTGCGCCGCCTCGCGATACAGGTCGATGCGGTTGACGCTGCGCGCCACCGCCTCGTAGTCCGGCGCCTGGCGCAGCAAACCCCAGCGGTGCAGCTGGGTGAGAAACCACATGCCATCCGACAGGTAGGGAAAATTCACCGCGCCGTCGTCGAAGAATTTCACCGCGTTCGGCTCGCTCCAGCGCCGGCCAAGGCCGTTGTCGTAGCGGCCGAGAAAATGCGGCTCGATGGCCTCGATGCCAAGCCCAATGTAGCGCTCGCCGGCGAGCAGCTGCGCCACCGCCGGCCGGTTCGCCGTCGTATCGATGTGGCGCGAAGCCTCCAGCACCGCCATGATCAGCGCGCGTGCCGCGTCAGGGTGCCGGTCGGCGAAGTCGCCGGTGGTGGCCAGCACCTTTTCAGGATGGTCGGGCCAGACGTCCTGGGAGCTCGCCGCGAGGAATCCCGCGCCCTCGCGGATCGCCAGCGCGCTCCAGGGCTCGCCGACGCAGCAGCCTTCGATGCCGCCACCGCGAAGGTACGACGCCATTTGCGGCGGGCGTACGGTGATCACGCTGACGTCGCGCAGCGGATGAATGCCGTGCGCAGCCAGCCAGTAATACAGCCACATTGCATGGGTGCCGGTCGGAAACGTCTGCGCGAAAGCGTAGTCGCGCTCGTTGCGGCGGATCAGGGCGCGCAGGCTGTCGCCGTCGACCACGCCCTCCTCGCGCAGGCGGCGCGACAGCACGATGCCCTGGCCGTTGCGGTTCAGGGTCATCAGCACCGCCATGTCACGCTGCAGGCCACCGATGCCGGTGTGCACGCCGTACACCATGCCGTAGAGCGCATGCGCCGCGTGCAGTTCGCCGGCGAGCAGGCCGTCGCGCATCGCCGCCCACGAGGTCTTGCGCACCGGCACGATGCGGATGCCGTGCCTGCGGTCGAAACCCTGCTCCGCTGCCACCGCGATCGACGCGCAGTCGGTGAGCGGCAGAAAACCCACGCGCAGCTCCCCGGGCTGACTTGCATCGGCGCGTTCGTCCGCCGGCTGCGCGCGGCTGCCGCCCGAAGCCATTGCCATCAGCGCCGACGCGGTGATCGCACCAGAGTGCACGATGAAGTCCCGCCGGCCGGCATCACCACCGCCTCGGGTTCCTCGCTTCGCGCTGCCATCGGTCATGCGTGTTTCTCCAGGCCAAAAAAAACGCCCAGGGGGCGATCGCTGGATCGCACCCATGGACGTCGTTATCCGTGTACCGGCCCGTCGTCAGGCCGGCAGTTTTACTGCGCGTGTCGCCCGGCCCTCCGTTGGGCACTGCATCGAGCGACGGCGACTCTTTTGCAATGCCTGTGCCAAGCGATCGAGAAATTATTGCTCTATGATTTAACTAGTTTTTCTAGAATCGTCTCAGGTGTACGGCGTCGCCTCGGGTCCCGGGACATGCCCCCGGATTGTGCATTGCCACATCGGCCCGCACCAGTTCGGTTCGGGGTCGCGCGCCGCCTAGAGCAGTCGCGCCGCGCGGATCACCTGCTCGGCGACTTCGGTGAGCTTGAGGTTTTCGTCCATCGCCATCTTGCGCAGCAACCGGTAGGCCTGCGGCTCGCTCAGCTGCTTGCGCTCCATGAGAATCGCCTTCGCCTGCTCGATGCGCTTGCGCGAGGCAAGCTGCGACTGCGCGCTCTCGAGCTCCTGTCGCAGTGACTGCAGGGTCTCGAACTGCGCGATCGCGAGGTCGAGTACCGGCTGCACCCGTTCGCTCGGCAAGCCGCCGACAATATAAGCGCTTACGCCGGAGTTGACCGCCTCGCGGATGCGCCGGGCATCGCCGTCGGCGCAGAACATCACGATCGGACGTGGCGCATCCTGGGTGACCACGCACACGTCCTCGAGCGTGTCCCGGTCGGGCGAATGGGTATCGATGATGATCAGGTCGGGCTGCACGCGCGCGACGCGCCGCGCCAGATGCAGCGTGGACGCCACCTCGTCCACCACCCGGTGGCCGGCCGCCTCGAGCGAACCGCGCAGCACCGCGCGCCGCTCGTCGTCCTCGTCCACCACCATGATGCGCAACATCGATCCGCCGTTCGTCGGGAAAATGCGCGCGGCTTTCAGCAATTAGCGCGCCACCGATCCGGACGCGGCCGCGCAATTTCATCCAAAAGTCCGGCAACGGCGTGCAATACCGCGCTGGCACGCAAACCTATTCTGGCACCGTCGCCAACGCCCGAGTGAACGCAGCGGACGCCGGCGCAACTGTCCGACAACCTGAGGAGATCATGATGAAGAGCATCCGGATCAGCACGCTGTTGACCGCCCTGGTGGGCACCCTGGCCGCACTGCAACTGGGCGTCGCCCAGGCCGCGGACCGCGGCGCCGCCGGCGACGATCTGCAACCGCGCATCGTCAAGACGCGTTCGGCCGACGACTGCCAGGCCGATTTGATGCGCGACTGGAATCACCGCAGCAGCGGCGCCACCGGGGTGGTGCGTTTTCGCCACGTGAACGAGGCCTACGCCGACCTGATGCGCGACTGGGATGGGCCCGACAGCGTGGGAGATCGTCCGGTCGCCAACTCGCGCAACGCGAAGTCGACTTACGACGACCTGGTGCGCAACTGGGGCGGTTGATCGACGCAGCCGCACCGCACTGCCGGCGCACGCGCGCCGGCGGTGCGCCTTCAGCCGCCGGCGCAGCGTGCGCGGCGCGCGTATCCCGAGTGCAGATCGAGCAGGCGTTCGCGGTAAGCGTGCACCGGATCATCCGGCGCGAGCAGTTCTAAGCCGGTCGTACAGCGCGCCCATTGAAACGGCGCGAACACCAGATAGTCGGCGAAGCCGGCGGCCTGCCCCGACACGAACGGCTGGTCGGCCAGCATCGCCCGCAGCGGCTCGAGCGCCGCGCGCAGCCGCGCAAGCGTCGGCTCGCGTTCGTCCGCAAGCCGCTCCAGCGGCATGCCGAAGCGCTTCTCGCGCGATTCGCGGAAATAAGCCTTGTCGCGTTCCGCCAGCAACGGAGAGATCTCGGGCACCAGCAGCCGCGCGAACAGCGGATGCAGGGTCTTTTCCACCCAGTGCTTGATGAGCAACGCATGCGCCTGCGCCTGGGCGCAGTCGAACAGCGGGTGCTGCGGATAGCGTTCGTCGAGATAACGCGCGATGTTCCAGGAATCGGCGACCACCCGGTCGCCGTCCACCAGCACCGGCACCTGGCCGGCATTCGGCTGCGGCAGTGCCAGCTTCTCGGTAAAGCGCCAGGCAACCATCTCGGCCGTGATCTGCTTGTGCGCGAGCGCCATGCGGGCGCGCCAGCAAAACGGCGAAAAGCGCAGGGATTCGTCCGCGCCGGCCAGATCGTAGAGCTTCATTCCCGAATACTTTCCGCCGTGCACGCTCAGCGCCGCACGGTCTGCGCGCCCTGCCCGAACAGAAACCGGCGCGACTCGTCGTCGACCACCGGCTGGCTGCTCACCGCTTTGCCTTTTTCGTAGGCGCGCTCCACCGCCGGGCGGCTGCGGATCGATTCGAACCAGCGCCTGAGGTTCGGGAAGTCGTCGAGGTTCTGCTGCTGGCGTTTATGCGGCACGATCCACGGGTAGGCGGCCATGTCGGCGATGGAATAATCGCCGGCAACGAAAGCGCGGTCGGCCAGGCGTCGGTCGAGCACCGCGTACAGCCGCGCGGTCTCGTTGACATAGCGGTCGATCGCGTACTGCAGTTTCTCGGGCGCGTACTGGGTGAAATGATGGTTCTGCCCGGCCATCGGACCAAGCCCGCCCATCTGCCAGAACAGCCACTGCAGCACCTCGACGCGCCCACGCAGATCGCCGGGAACGAAGCGGCCGATCTTCTCGGCAAGGTAAAGCAGGATGGCGCCGGATTCGAATACCGACAGAGGTTTCCCGCCGTCGGCCGGCTGGTGGTCGATGATCGCCGGCATGCGATTGTTGGGCGAGATCTTCAGAAACTCCGGCTCGAACTGCTCGCCCCGGCCGATATTCACCGGCACGATCCGGTAAGAGGTGCCGGTTTCCTCGAGAAAAATCGCGATCTTGTGTCCGTTGGGTGTCGGCCAGTAATAGAGATCGATCATGCGGGTCCTTGCGGTCGAAATGCCGCGCCGTCCGGCGCGACGCGGATGGGTCATGCGTCGGCGGCGATGATACGCCCGGCAACGGCGAGCAGATCTTTTTCCACGATGTCCGGCGCGGAAAACAGCGGATCGAGCACCATGCCGGGGCGGGCGACGAAAGCGGCGGCGCAGCCCGCGCTCATCGCACCGGCCACGTCCCACGAATGCGCCGCGATCAGCCGGATGTCGGCCGGCGCGATGCCCAGCGTCTGCGCGGCGAACTGGTAAACCTTGGCTGCCGGCTTCAGGCTCTGCACCGAGTCCACTGACATGATCTTTTCCAGGTAAGGCGTCAGGCCGGCAAAGTCGAGCTGGGCCTGTGCCACCGCCGCCGGCGAATTCGTCAGCGTCGCCAGCCGGTAACCGGCGGCCTTGAGCTTGTCGAACGCCGGCTTCACATCCGGGTGCGGGGGCAGCCTGCGCATGTCGCCGACGATTGCGTTCCTGGCGTCATCGCTGATCTTCAACCCGTGCCGCGCGGCAATCATGTCGAGCGCTGCCCGACCGACCTTGCCGAAATCCGCGTACTGCCCTGTCACCACGGTGAGCAACGCCGACTGAATCACCTGGCCGAACCAAAGATGCAGCACTTCGCCGCTGCCGAACAGCCGCGCAAAATGCGGCGCCAGGGCGCGCAGGTCGAGCAGCGTCTCGTTCACATCGAACACCAGCACCTTCTTCATCATGTCTCCCCTGCCGAATATCGGTTGCCACCGCACCACCGCGCCGGCCGCCCCCAGGCCCCGCAGCGCCCGGTTGAAACCGCCGTCTGAACGGGATCAGAACGCGTCGATCCAGGCTTTCAGCTGACTGACCTGGCGCTGGATCACACCGGCATCCTTGAGCGCGTGCGCCATCAGGATCACGCCCTGCACCGCGCCGATCAGCCAGACGCCGAGTTCCTGCGCGTCGCTGCGCCCCATGCCGCGGAACTGCTGCGAAACCCATTGCGCGCGCAGGATAAGCGCCTGGTTCACCCGGTCGCGCAGCGGGCCTTCGACGCGCCCGAGTTCCTGGCTCAGGCTTCCCACCGGGCAGCCGCGTGCCATGAATACCTCCCGCCCTTCGATCACCGAGTCGAGAAACGCGAGCAGCCGCGACTTGTGGTCGGGCTCGCGCTCGAAGCGCGCGGTCCGCGCCCGAAAGTCGTCGCACAGCTCTTCGGTTACCGCCTTGAGGATCTCTTCCTTGCTGTGAAAATAGTAGTAGACGTTTCCAAGCGGCACGCCGGAGACGCGCGAGATGTCGGCGAGCGTGGTGCGCTCGAAACCCTGGCGGTGGATCAGCTCGCGGCTGGCCTTTATCAGCCGCTCGCGCTTGTCGGAGGTTCTCGGCATGGCGGATCCCGGCGTGGCCGGTATAGTTAGTTGCCCGACCAACTATATGCCCGGTCGGGCGCGAGGCGTCAAGCGGCTCAGGGCACGATGCGGTCGCGCTGCAATCCGGCGAACAGGCGCAGAAACATCGCTTCGCTGTCGATCTGCTCGCAGAAGCCGGTGCGGCGCGCCTTGCCGCAGTCCGAGATCACGTCCCAGCGCGACGAGAACACATAGTCGCCAAAGGGCCAGGCGGCGATGTCCTCGAAGCGGTTGGGCACCAGCCGGTGGCGGGCGACGATGCGCTCCCACACCGGCGCCTTGTCCGCCATCAGCGCCTGCAGCGAAAGGCTGCGCTGCGGACCTGCCACCAGCCCGAAGAACGCCGCCAGCCGCGGCCACAGATGCTCCCAGCGGAACAGGTCGCCGTTGGTGACATTGAACGCCTGGTTCGCGCATTGCGGGGCGAGCGCCATCCACTCGATCGCCCGCGCCAGCAGCCCGGCATCCGTCACCTGGTAGAGCGCATGCCAGTTTTCCGGCGCCCCGGGGTGCGAGAAGTCCAGTCCCAGCTCGCGGCAGATCGCCGCGTACACGGCAATCACCATGGTCAGGTTCATCGGGTTGCCGAGCGCGTAGCCGCACACGGTGTGCGGGCGCACCGCCGACCAGGTCCAGCCGCCGGCGCGGCTGCGCGCTTCCAGCAGGTCCTGCTGATCGTAGTAGAACAGCAGCGGCACGGTGCGCGGGTCGCCCTCTTTCGCGGGCGTCCTGAACGGTCCGAGATGGCTGCCGTACCACTTCGTGCCTTCCACCAGGTGCACATGCGCGAGCGCTCGGGCCGCCGGCTCGATCGCGTCGAGCAGATTGCGCAGCAGGGCGACGTTGGCCCGCACATGCTCCTGCGCGTCCGGCCGCTCGACGTAGGCGGCGAAGAACACATGCGTCACGTCCGCCAGCGGCGCGAGCGTCTCCCGCAGCGCCGCAGGGTCGCCCAGGTCGGCGCCGATGTGCTCGAAGCGGCCGCGCACGTCGGGACGGCGGCGCGACAGCGCCACCACGTTCCAGTCGCCGCTGTCGGCCAGGTGCTTCAGCAGGTGCCGGCCCACCACGCCGGTAGCGCCGGCTATCAATGCCTTTTTCATGCATGCTGCGGGTCGCGAGAGCCGCTTCGTTATACTTGCGCCCTTTTAGTCGATCGGACCGTCAAGCGCAATGAAGCGGTATGACCTGCTGGTGATCGGCGGCGGCAGCGGCGGCGTGGCCACCGCCAACCGTGCCGCCGCCTACGGCGCGAAGGTGGCGCTGTTCGAGGCCGGCCGCATGGGCGGCACCTGCGTGAATGTCGGCTGCGTGCCGAAGAAGATCATGTGGACCGCGGCCAGCCTCAATCATGCCATCGAGGAGTCCGCCGGCTACGGCTTCCAGCCGGTCGCGCCGGGGCTCGACTGGGCGCAGCTCAAGCGCTCGCGCGACGACTACATCCGGCGGTTGAACGCGGGCTACGAGCGCGGACTCGCCGGCAACAAGGTCGACATGGTTCGCGCTTTCGCCCGCTTCGCCGCACCGAACGAGCTGGAAGCCGGCGGCGAGCGCTTCGGCGCAGAGCACATCGTGATCGCGGTCGGCGGCCGGCCGATCGTGCCGCCGGTTCCGGGCGCCGAACTCGGCATCACCTCGGACGGTTTCTTCGAGCTGGAGCGGCGGCCCGACCGCATCCTGGTGGTCGGCGCCGGCTATGTGTCGGTGGAGCTGGGCGGGCTGCTGCGAGCACTCGGCAGCGAGGTGACTCAGCTGCTGCGACGCGATCGTTTCCTGCGCAGCTTCGACGCGATGCTGCGCGACCAGCTGACGGCACAGATGGAAGCCGACGGCGTGCGCATTCTGCGCAATAAACGCCCGGCCAGGGTCTACCGCGAGGCCGACGGCATCGGCGTAGAGCTGGATAGCGGCGAGCGGCTGGACGGTTTCGACACCCTGCTGTGGGCGGTTGGGCGCCAGCCGAACACCGACCGCATTGCCATCGACCGCACCGGCGTGGACCTGCGCGCTGACGGCACGGTGCCGACCGACGCGCTGCAGCAGACCAACGTGCCCGGCATCTATGCCATCGGCGACATCGGCGGTCGATTCGAGCTGACGCCGGTGGCCATTGCCGCTGGGCGCCGGCTGGCCGACCGGCTGTTCGGCGGCAAGACTGGCCGCCACCTGCCCTACGAGAACATTCCGACCGTGATCTTCAGCCACCCGCCGATCGGCACCGTGGGCATGAGCGAAGCCGAAGCGGTAGCCCGGCACGGTGCCGGCGCGGTGCGGGTCTACGAGACGCAGTTCACGCCGATGCATTACGCCTTTGCCCACCGCAAGCCGAAGTGCACGATGAAGCTGGTGACGGTCGGGCATGAAGAGCGCATCGTCGGTTGCCATGTCATCGGCCTGGGCGCGGACGAGATGCTCCAGGGTTTCGCGGTCGCGGTGCGCATGGGCGCCACCAAGCAGGACTTCGACGACACCGTGGCCATCCACCCGACCGTCGCGGAAGAGATGGTGACGATGAAAACCGGGCGGCCAGGCACCGCGGACTGAGCCGATATCCGATCAGGATTACCGCTCACTTCGGCGGGCGCGGAGGACGCGGAGGAAAGGCTTGATGGCGAAAAGCCGGCAAACCACCAAGGCACCAAAGCACCAAGAAAAGCGAAGAAATGAGACGACACCGGGAGGCGGTGCGGGTGGGTAGCCCGGGTTAAGGTGCGGCGGAATCAAAGCGCTCAACGCGAAGGGCGCAGAGGAAAGGCCAGAGAGCAGATTCCTGATTCAGGAAAACCGCAGAGCCGCCAAGGCTCCAAGGGGTTCACTCGACTGGCGAATCCGAAGCGCTTCAACACTAGGCATGGCGACGGATAAGCGCCCTGATTTCTTCGTGCCTTTCGCTTTTCCTGGTGCCTTGGTGACCTGGCGGTTCGCCCAGGGTATTGCGGCCCATAGCCGGCGACAGCGTGTTTTTCGGAAACTCGTCCACCCCATGGCGTTGTGCTACCGTGGCGCTGCGCTGTCGCGGAGACGACATTCCCCCGGCATGGGGGTGGCGCCCGGATCAAGAATTCCAAATACAGATCAGAGGAGGAGACCATGGCCCAGGAGGCTATCGTCAGGGAAGTTGAGCGCGGACACCTGGACCCCTACGCCCTCGACCCCAAGGACGTGCTCGAGCCGCCCACCCGGATGGGCGACATTCTCAAGAAGATCGGCCCGGGCATCGTGCTGTCGGCATCCATCGTCGGTTCGGGCGAACTGATCGCGACGACCACGCTCGGCGCAGAGGTCGGCTATGTGGTCATGTGGCTGATCATATTTTCCTGCCTGATAAAGGCGCTGGTGCAATCCTTCCTGGGACGCTACACGATCGCCATGGGCGAGACCGGGCTGGAGGCGTTCAACCGCATCCCCGGCAGGATGGGCAAGGTCAACTGGGTGATATGGGCGTGGGCGCTGATGGTGCTGATCACGCTGTTCCAGATCTCGGCCATGTTCATCGGCGTATCCCAGGTGATGAAGATTTTCACCGGAGTGGCGGTAATCTGGTGGGTGCTCGCCTTTTTCGTGCTCACCCTGATCCTGCTGCTCGGCGGCGCCTATCACCGCATCGAGCGCCTGGCGATGGTGAAGGTCGGGCTGTTCACGCTGATTACCCTGCTCGCGGCGGTGGTGCTCACCCGCATGCCGGAATACTTCTCCTGGAGCGACATTGCGGCCGGCTTTACTTTCAGTCTGCCGGAAGCCGGCATCGCCACTGCGCTGGCGGTGTTCGGCATCACCGGCGTCGGCGCCACCGAGCTGTACATGTACACCTACTGGTGCGTGGAAAAAGGCTATGCGCGCGACACCGGGCCGCACGAGGAAACAGAGGCCTGGCGCCGGCGTGCCCGCGGCTGGGTGCGGGTGATGAACGTCGATGTGATCTGCTCGATGATCATCTACACCGTTGCCACCGTCGCCTTCTTCCTGCTCGGCGCCGGCATCCTGCACTCGATGGGCGAGGTACCCAAGGGCACGCAGATGATCCTGTCACTGTCGAACATCTACACCCAGACGCTCGGCGACTGGGCAAAGTGGCTGTTCTACATCGGCGCCATCGCCGTGCTGTACGGCACCATCTTCGCCGCTACCGCGGGCCACTCGAGAATGTTCGCCGACTTCATGCGGCTGCAGGGCGCATTCGCGCGCGACGACGTCCACGCCCGCAATCGCTGGCGCGACATTTTCATCGTCGTGCTCACGGTAATTCCGGTGATCATGTACTTTATTTTCGGCGAGGACCCGGTCGGCATGGTCAAGTGGGGCGGCTACGCCCAGGCGTGGACGCTGCCGATCATCTCGCTTGGGACCGTGTATCTCGTGCACCGCTTCCTGCCGAAGAGCATGAAGGCCACCCCCGTCGGCACTTACCTGCTATGGGTTGGCGCCATCGTCATCACCGGCTTCGTGCTGGTGAGCGAGGCTCGGCGCTACGGGCTGCTGAATCTGTAACGCACTCAAGGGAGACCCATCGATGAGCGTCAAGCGTCTGCACGTCGGCCCCCGGCTGACCCAGGTCGTCATTCACGGCGACACCGTCTATACCGCCGGCATCGTCGCCGACGACCCGAACGCCGATGTCGGCGGCCAGACCGGCCAGATCCTCGACAAGATCGACGGCTACCTGAAGGAAGCCGGCAGCGACAAGACCCGCATTTTGTCTGCCACCATCTGGCTGTCGGACATCAAGCATTACGACGACATGAACGCCGTGTGGGACATGTGGGTGCCCAAGGGCAACAGCCCTGCCCGCGCCTGCGTCGAATCGAGGCTTGCCCGGCCGGAGTACAAGGTCGAGATCCGCGTGATCGCGGCGCGCTGAGTCCGCGGCATCCTCGCAGCCGAATGCCCCCGTTGCGCGAGCGCGGGGGCCTTTTTTCGTCCCCGGAAGACTAGAATCCTGCGGTTGCATTCATAGTTTCCGCCATGCCATTGCTCTCCGAGGCCGCGATCTTTCTGGCCGCGGCGGTTGTCGCGGTTCTGATCTCGCGCCGGCTCAAGCTTGGCGCCGTGCTCGGCTACCTGGTCGCCGGCATCGCCATCGGGCCATTCGGCCTGGGGTTCATCGCCGACGTCGAGAGCGTGCTGCACTTTGCCGAACTCGGCATCGTCCTGCTGCTGTTCGTGATCGGCCTGGAATTGCAGCCTTCGCGCCTGTGGGTGCTGCGCAAGTCGGTGTTCGGCCTGGGCGCGGCGCAGGTGCTGGCGTCGGCGGCCGCGCTCGGCGCAGTTGCGCTGCTTCTCGGCCTCGATTGGCGCGTCGCGCTGGTGATCGGTCTGGCGCTCTCCATGTCTTCCACTGCTTTCGTGCTGCAGGTGCTGGCCGAGCGCGGAGAGCTGACCACCCGCCACGGGCGCCTGTCGTTCTCGATCCTGCTGTTCCAGGACCTGGCGGTGATACCCCTGCTCGCACTGATTCCGCTGCTTGGCCGCGGGGAGGGCATTCCGGAAGGATCCGGGGCCTGGTTCGCCGCCGCACAGGCGGTGCTGATGATCGCGGCGGTCGTGGTCGGCGGGCGCTACCTGCTGCGGCCGGTGTTCCAGGCGGTCGCCGCGAGCGGCATCCAGGAAATCTTTACCGCCGCCGCACTGCTCGTCGTCATCGGGACCTCGCTGCTCATGTCGTCGGTCGGGCTGTCGATGTCGCTCGGGGCCTTTCTTGCCGGCGTGCTGCTCGCCGACTCGGAGTTCCGGCACGAGCTGGAAGCCAACATCGAGCCGTTCAAGGGTCTGCTGCTCGGCCTGTTCTTCATTTCGGTCGGCATGTCGGTCGATCTCGGCATTCTCGTCGCGAAACCGATTCAGATCCTCGGCATCGCCGCCGGACTGATGCTGCTCAAGGCGGCGGTGCTGTTCGCCATCGGGCTCGGCAGCGGCTATGGCGTCGCGACTGCGCGCAATCTCGCGGTGGCGCTGTCGCAGGGCGGCGAATTCGCCTTCGTGCTGTTCGCCCTGGCGGTGGGCAGCGGCGTAATGGGGCAGCCGCTCGCCGACCTGCTGGTGATCGCGGTGACGTTGTCGATGGCGGCCACGCCGCTTCTGCTGCTGGCGGGCGACCTGCTCGGTCGCCGCAGCGCCGCGGCGGACGAGCGGCCTTACGACGAGATCGACGCCCCGGAGGCCAAGGTGATCGTCGCCGGCTTCGGGCGCGTCGGCCAGATCGTTGCTCGCATCCTGGTGGCGCGCGGCATCCCGTTCACCGCGCTCGACATCAGCAGCGAGCAGATCGAGTCGGTACGCCGCTTCGGCAACCGGGCCTATTACGGCGACGCCTCGCGGCTGGATCTGCTGCGCGCGGCTCGGGCCGACAAGGCCGAGATCTTCGTGATTGCGATCGACGACATCGAAGGCTCGCTGCGCACCGCGGAAACGGTGCGCACCCACTTGCCCCGGCTGAAAATTTTCGCCCGCGCGCGAAACCGCTTTCACGCCCACCGTCTGATGGACCTCGGCATCGAGCACATCCTGCGTGAGACCTTCGCCTCGTCGCTGGAGATGGCGGAGCAGGTGCTGGTCGCCACCGGCATGCCGGCCTGGCAGGCAAAAAACACTGTGAGCACTTTTCGCGCGCATGACGAGCGCGCGCTGGCCCGGCAGCACGCCGTCTATCACGACGAGACCCAGCTCATCCAGAGCTCGAAAGAGGCGGCGCGCGAGCTGCAGGGCCTGTTCGAATCCGACAGCGAGCAGACGCGACGCGAGCGACAGACGCCGCTCTTCACCCCCGAAGACGTGCGCTAGCGGCACGGCCCCGTCGCTTGCACCCGGCGCGCGCGGTTCGACCGCGCGCGAGGCACAACCCCCGCCCGCCACCCACAGCCGACCGGCTGTAAGGATCGGCGACGCCCGCCTGTCTACTGCGATGGAAGCATTCGCGGGCATGTCCCGGCAACCTACGCGCAGTTCTGTCGGCCGGATAAGGCTTCCACCTTCTTCATAGCTTTCGGGAAAGGAGTGTCCAGATGAAACTTTGCAAACTGATTGGCCATGCCACGATGGCAGCGATCCTTTCGGCCCCGGCATTCATCAGCGCGCAAGGCCTCAACGTCGCCGAGATCAATGGTCGCGCAAGCAGCCAGCCCGGCGGCTCGCAGATCCTGGTGCGCACGAATGTCGACGTCGCCCTGGGCGGTCGCGGCCATCTCGCCACCGCAATTGCCGCCTCCGACGCGACCTCGCGCGGACCGGTGGCCGGGTTGGGCAACAACACGGTGTTCAATGGAGGACGGGGCTGAACCACGCGCGCGGTCCGTCAATGGACATGCGACGGGCCGCGCTGCATCTCCGGCATCCAGGCGCGGCGTACGCGCGTATACCGAAGCATCGAAGAGGTATTTTCGCCGCGGCGCCGGACAGGTGCTGGCAATGCCAGAGGATGTACGCGGCCAAGGCGTGTCCGGCAAGAAAGCGTGCCATGTTCGCGTTCAATTTCATGTGCTCGGCGGTGGGCAAAGCACTTGCCCGATTCCTCACCAGGGAAGACCCGGATTACGTGCCGGTCGCCACCACCGAATCCGATATGCTGCGCAGCACGCTGCGCCCCGGCGACGTGCTGCTGGTGGAGGGCAATACCCGCATCGCCACCGCGATCAAGTACCTGACGCAATCCACCTGGTCGCATGCGGCGCTGTGCGTCGGCGTCGTCGACAGCGTGGCCGGCGACGGGCCGGAGCCCCGCGTGCTGATCGAGGCCGACCTCGTCGAAGGCGTGCGCGCGGTGCCGGTCGGTTTCTACGCCGGCATGCACACCCGCATCTGCCGGCCAGTGGGTCTGTCCGACCGCGATATCGCCCGCGTGGTGGATTACGCCGTCGCCAGCCTGGGCCGCAGGTACGACCTGAAGAATGTCATCGATCTGATGCGCTATCTCTTGCCGACGCCGCCAGTGCCTACGCGCTGGCGGCGGCGCATGCTCACGCTGGGCAGCGGCGAGCCCACCCGCGCCATCTGCTCGACGCTGATCGCGCAGACCTTCCAGTCTTTGCGCTACCCGATCCTGCCGCTGCGCATCCGTTCCGGCGGCCGGCCGGAGCGACTCGCGCGGCGTCACTACAGCCTGTTCGTGCCGAGAGACTTCGACATCTCGCCCTACTTCCGGGTGGTAAAGCCCGCCATCGAGCAGACGTTCGACTATCGCGCACTGAACTGGGTCGACGACGACGACGGAGTCGCTGCAGCCAGCGTGGACTCCGCCGCCCGGGCCCAGCGTCGCAACACCCGCCCCGGTGGCCACCCGCCCCTGCCGGCGACCGATCCGGCCGACCGTGCCGTCGCGGTCGCAACTGGTCCGCAAGCGCGACTGTAAGGAAACAGCGCGGCCGCCTGTCTTCTGCTTGCGTGGCTCGGAAACGGGTCCGACTCAACCAATCAACTGCCGTACTGGAAAGGAAGCCGTCATGACATACCGTCACCTCCCCGTCGGCGCGGTCGCCGCGCTGCTGCTGAGCTTCTCCGCTTCCGGCGCGTTTGCCGGCAACGTTTCCGAGATCGAGGGCCGCTCGAGCCAACTTGCCGCCGGCTCGACGCTGCGCGTGAACAGCGCGCCCGACAGCGCCGCGACCGCGGGTCGCGGACATTCCGCAATCGCAGCACCCTCGGCTCATGCGCCCATCGCGGTCGGCCGCACGCCGCTCGACGTCGGCCGCGGCTGAGCCAGCCGGAATGACTGCGCTGACCGCGGCATGGGCACGCCCGGCCGCCGGCGAGAACTTCGCCGCTGGCGCCGGACATCGCCCCGCGATACCCTTCACCGGTAACCCGGTGCGGTGTGATCGCGGCATGAACCAGCATGGCTTCGAAATGATGGTTCGCGCCTTCTCGGCCGACCTGTTCCGCTTCGCCTACTGGCTGTGCCGCAATCGCTGGCAGGCGCAGGACCTGGTGCAGGAAACCTTTGCGGCCGCATGGAAAGGGCGCGACTCGCTGCGCGACGAGCGCGTCGCCAAGGCGTGGTTGTTCACCATCCTGCGCAACGAACATGTGCGCGTGTACCAGCGCAAGCAGCTGGAGATAGCCGATGCCGACCCGGAAGCGCTGCAGGTGGCGGTTGCCGGTGGCCAGGAGCGGGTCGAACTGGAAGAGTGTCTGCGCAAGCTGCCCGACACCTATCGCGAGCCGCTGATGCTGCAGGTACTCGGCGGATTCTCCGGCCGCGAGATCGCCGACATGCTGGGCATTTCCGAGCAGAACGTGATGACGCGGCTTACGCGCGCGCGCCAGGCGCTGCAGCGGATGAGCCAACCGCAGCCGGAATCGAAGGTGAAGGAGCTTTGAGCATGGACTGCCTGACCTACCGCAGACTGAAGCTGGCATCGCCGCACAGTTCGGATGCGGAAGCCGTCGCGCATGCCAACGACTGCGATGACTGCGCGGCGTTCACCCGGCAGCTCGAGGCGTTCGAGCAGGATCTGCACCGGGCGGCCTCCATCGACGTACCTGAGGGGCTCGCCGAGCAGATCATTTTGCGAAATCGCCAGCCGCGCTGGTTCGAGCGCAAGCTCCTGGCGCTCGCAGCAACCGTCGTGCTTTCTTTCGCAGCGGTGCTGGGCTACAACGTCGTGTCCGAGCGCGACGAGCTGGCGGGTGACCTGATTGCGCATGTGATCGCGGAACCCGAGGTGCTATCGGCCCGCGGCTCGATCGAGCAGGTCCGGTTCTCGGAGGCGCTGGCAGATTACGGTGCACGTCTCGAGCAGCCGATCGGCGAGGTTCGCTACCTCGGCGACTGCTTGATGAACGGCATCCGCGCCAAGCACATCCTGGTGCAGACGGCGCATGGGGAAGCCACCCTGCTGCTGATTCCCGAGCGCAGCGTCTCATTGAGCAAGCCGGTCTCCCGGAACGGATACTCGACGGTTATCATGCCCCTCAGGAAAGGAAGCCTGGGAATCGTGACCGAGACCCCTGAGCTCGCAACGCAGCTCGAGGGCCTGATCAGGAAGCACGTCAACCTGCGGAGCTGATCCGGGGTTCGCCAGAATATAGTTTCGACGCCTGTAAGGTTTCCGCTGCTGGCCGTGTCCTCTCCTTAGGCGGGTGCATATGCGCCCGCCGTTCTGCAACCCAGGAGAACGGAGGAGACCTCATGAAAGCATCCGATCTGATCGTGCATTCCGCAGTCGCCGGCGTGCTGGCGCTCGGCCTGTCCGGCACCGCGATGGCGGCGAAGGAAGGCATGGAGAAATGCGCCGGCATCGTCAAGGCGGGCATGAACGACTGCGGTACCGCCAAGCACGACTGCGCAGGCAAAGCGAAGACCGACGGCGCCAAGGACGAGTGGGTGTATGTGCCCGAGGGCACCTGCAAGAAAATCGTCGGCGGCTCGCTCTACGCCAAAAAGTAATCCAGCGTCACGGGGTCCCGCCAGCATGCCGGCCAATCCACAGCATCTTGCCGTGCATGGCGCCGGCATCGGCTGGCGGGCGCCCCATTACCGCGCCCTGCTCGAGCGCAAGCCAGCGCTGGGCTTCATCGAGGTTCACAGCGAGAATTTTTTCGGCGACGGCGGGCAGCCGCACGTGTTTCTCGCGCAGGCGCGGGCGCACTATCCGCTCAGTCTGCACGGGGTGGGGCTGTCGCTCGGCTCGACCGACCCGCTCGACGCCCGCCATCTCGAATCGCTACGGCGGCTGATCGACCGATACGCGCCGGCGCTGGTCTCCGAGCATCTGTGCTGGTGCTCGACCGGCGGCCGGCACGCCAACGAGCTGCTGCCGCTGCCGCTGACCGAGGAGGCGCTGGCACATGTGTGCGCCGGCTGATGTCGTCTAGGCCATCCACGAGGCGCAGGAGCGCCTCGGCCACCGCCTCCTCGTAGAGAACGTCTCGGCGTATGTGCGCTTTCGCCACTCCACCATCCCGGAATGGGAGTTCTTTGCCGAGGTCAGCCGCCGCACCGGGTGCGGCCTGCTGCTCGACGTGAACAACGTGTACGTGAACGCCGTGAACCAGCAGTTCGATGCGCGCGCCTACATCGACGCACTGCCGGCGGACGCGGTCGAGGAAATCCATCTCGCCGGCTTCGACGAGGCCGGCGGCTGCCTGATCGACACGCACGGCCGGGCCGTGCTGGCGGAAGTGTGGGCCCTGTACCGTCACGCCGTGCAGCGCCTCGGCGCGCGCCCCACCCTGATCGAATGGGACAACGACCTGCCCCCGCTGCCTGAGCTGCTGGCCGAGGCCGACAAGGCGCGCGAGATATTGGCTCATGAGCCCGCAGCGACTGCCTGATCTGCAAGCCGAGTTCATCGGCTGCCTGTTCGAAGGCGACGCCGTGCCGCGCGCGCTCGTCGCCGAAGACGCGGAGCGGTTTTCGATCTACCGCGCCACCATCGAGCGCAACCTGTGCGGCGCCCTGCGCGCGGTGTATCCGGTCGTCGCCAGGCTCACCGGCCAGGGCTTCTTCGACCAGGCCGCCCGTCGCCACATGCGTGCGCGCGCCTCGACGAGCGGCGATCTGCATCGCTACGGGCACGACTTTGCCGACACGCTGGCCGCGCTGCCTGCGCTTTCGGCGCTGCCCTATATCGCCGATGTCGCCCGGCTGGAATGGCTGTGGCACGAGGCCTTTCATGCGGCCGATGCCGCCGCAGCGGATCTCGCCCGCCTCGCGGACACGCCGGCCTCGTTGTGGCCCGCGCTGCGGCTTGCGTTGCACCCCGCCTCCCGGCTGCTGCACTCGCCGTATCCGGTGCTGCGCATCTGGGCGGCGAACCAGGAGGGCGCCCCGCAAGAGGGGCGTGTCAGTCTCGACGCCGGTGAGTCGCGGATCTTGGTCTGCCGTCAGGCCGACCAAGTGGTGCTCGCCGAACTGGGCGCGGGCGAGTATCGCCTGCTGGAAGCGGCACTGCGCGGTGAGCGCCTGGCCGATGCCCTCGGCGCAGCGCTCACCGCCGAGCCTGGGTTCGACGCCGGCGCGGCCCTGCGCAGGCTGGTGGCGATGCAGGCAATCGCCGACTTCCACGCCGATTCCTAGCGGTTCGTGGTCGCTCGCGCGGCGCGCCGCCGCCGCGACACTCGGAAATCCCCGGCAAAGCGGCTAAAATGCCCCCCTTCTCCGTATCGCCGGCCCTTGCCTGCCCATCGGCACCGGCGACTGGCACGGGACAGGGAGCCTGACATGCGAGTCGAAGTACATGTTCACGGGACCATTCTGCTCAAGGCAGGCACCACCAGCGCGCAGATCGAAACCGCGCTGCGTCCCTGGCTGGAGTACATCGACGAGGACAACCTGGCCGATGCACGCAGCGTGCACCCGGACGAGCCGGGCATCGTGTTCGATCGCCGCCGACGGGTGCTCGACGTCTGCTGGACCGGCGATGTCGGCCGCAGTTTTCGCCAGATTCTGGCTGAGGCGTTCGACGAGCTGAACCGCTTCTGCGAGGAAGCCGCCTCGCTCGACATCACCTACTATCACGAGGACGGCCGCGACGAGTTCGACGTGATGTTCGTCGGGCCCAGCGCCGAGGCGATCCACCAGGCCCAGCGCGCCCGCATGATGGAAGACCTTCAGCACCTGTTGTCGCGCCAGTTCAGCGACGGCGATTCGGCGCAGGTGCTGGCCCTGGTCAACGAGCTGTTCGAGCGCAACTGGCAGTCGCAGAAAGGCGGCGGCGAGACCTCGTCGGCGGAGCCCGCCGACGTCGTGCCGGCACGCAAACAGCTGCACTGAGCGCATCGGCCGCGCTCGGCGAAGCACCGTCGTGGACCACCGTTAAAGCCTGCAGACGCGGCCCGGTGCCCGCCTGCGGTCCGACAATAACAGGCCGGCACGACCGGCCCATCCAGCCTGGGAGGACAAGCATGAACCCGATGTGCCGCGCGATCGCCGTGGTCGCCCTGCTGTTGCCGGCGCTGGCCGCAGCCGCGCCGCTGCCCGCTGCGACGCCGGAGGATGTCGGCGTATCAAGCCAGCGCCTGCAGCGCCTGACCGACACCTTGCAGCAGGCGGTGGACAGCGGCGAACTGCCCGGCGTGGTGGTGATGCTGGCGCGCGGCGGAAAGCAGTTCTACTCGAAAACCGTCGGCTGGCAGGACAAGGTCGGCGGCATACCGATGCGCGAGGATTCGATCTTCCGCATCTACTCGATGACAAAGCCGCTGGTCAGCGTCGCCGCGATGATGCTGGTGGAAGAGGGACGAATCGGCCTGCACGAGCCGGTCGCCAAGTACATCCCGGAATTCGCGACGATGAATGTCGGCATCGACGCCACCGACGCCGGCGGCAACCCGACGCTCACGCTGGTGCCAGCCAGGCGCCAGATCACCATTCAGGACCTGTTGCGCCACACCTCCGGCCTCACCTACGGCGCTTTCGTGCAGAGCACCGGCGTACAGCGCGCCTACAAGGACGCAGGCATCTGGTCCCAGCACTGGGTGCTGGCGGATTTCGCGCGCGCGCTGGCGAAGCTGCCGTTGCAGTATGAGCCGGGCACCACCTGGGAGTACGGCCACTCCACCGACGTTCTTGGGCGGGTGGTCGAGGTCGCCTCGGGACAGACGCTGGACCGCTTTCTCGCCCGCCGCATATTCGCCCCGCTCGGCATGGCCGACACCGCGTTCGACGTAGCGCCCGCGAAGCAGTCGCGTCTCGCCGAGCCGATGCCGGACAAGTACACCGGCAAGACGCCCGAGTTGATCGACGTACGCAAGCCGGCAACGTTCTTTGCCGGCGGCCACGGCCTCACTTCCACCGCGGGCGACTACCTTCGATTCGTGCAGGCGATGCTCAACGGCGGCGAGCTCGACGGCGCGCGCATCCTCGGTCCGCGTACCGTGCAGTTCCTGTCGTCGAACCATCTGCACGCCGGCATCGCGCCCGGCACCAACTTCATCGCCGGCCCGGGCTATGGCTTTGGCCTCGGCTTCGCCACCCGGCTCGAGAACGGCCAGTCGGAGTGGCCGGGGTCGGTCGGCGAGTACTACTGGGGCGGCTACGCGGGCACCTACTTCTGGATCGATCCGCAGGAAAGCCTGGTAGCGGTGCTGATGTCCCAGGAGCCGGTGCGCCGCCAGCACTACCGGGTACTGTTGCGCGCACTGGTCTATCAGGCCATCATCGAATGACACGACGCCGCGCGCACGGATCCGCTGCGCGCGGCACCAACCCGCGAGGCCTGACATGCGATGCATCCTCGGCCCACGCTGGCTGCCCGCCCTGCTGAGTGCCGCGCTCCTGGTGCTGGCTGGCCCGTCGCCGGCGCAGGAGCTGGCCCGGCGCGAAGCAGTGCTGCTGGTGGCACATCCCGACATGCCCGATCCGCGCTTTGCCGAAACGGTGGTGCTGGTGTCCTACCCGCCGGACAGCGGCCCGATGGGCGTGGTGCTCAACCGCCCGGGTCCTCTCGAACTGCGCGCGCTGTGGCCCGATCGCGAAGATCGCCAGGGCCGCACCGACCGGATTGATTTTGGCGGCCCGGTGGAGCCGGATGGACTCCTGTTCGTGTTCCGGATGTCGCCGCCGCCGGAGCGCGCGGTGTGGATTACCGGCGACATCTACTTCAGCGGCGACGGCGAAATCCTGAACCGGTTGCTGGCACTTCCGGAGCCGCCGTCCGATCAGCGCTTCTTCGCCGGGTTCGCCGGCTGGGCCGAAGGCCAGCTCGAATTCGAGATCGCCGAGGGCGTGTGGTACGTGCTGCCGCCGGATCCCCGCGTGATCTTCGAGATGGACGCGCTGCAAATGTGGCGGCGCCTGCTCGAACGCGCGACCCTGCCGCGCGCGTCGGCGCGCGCCGGGCGCTGACGCCGCTGCGCAGGTTTCGTTGTCGTCTCAAGGAGGAAGCGTGGAAGACAGTCTTTTCTCGGTGAAAGACCAGGTTGTACTGGTGTCTGGCGGAAGCCGCGGCATCGGCCGCGCGCTGGCCGCAGGCTTCGCTGCTCGCGACGCCCAGGTGGTGATCGCCGGCCGCGAGCAGGCCTCGCTCGATAAGACCGCGCAGGAGATCTCCACCGGCGCCAAACCGGTAAAAGCTGTTGTGTGCGACGTTTCGAGCCCGCAGGACATTCAGCGACTGGTCGAAGAGACGATCGGCGCATTCGGCCGCATCGATACCCTGCTCAACGTGGCCGGCGTCAACAAGCGCATGAAGATCGAGAACTACACGCCGGAAGACTACGACTGGATCGTGAACATCAACCAGCGCGGCGCCTTTCTGCTGGCCCAGGCGGCGGGCCGTCACATGATCAAGCGCGGCAGCGGCTGCATCGTCAACGTCGATTCGCTCAACACCTACGCAC
>ERZ869936.1078-NODE-1078-length-21163-cov-35.967643_pt1 | contig 21163 bp, 19 predicted proteins | sample MGYA00520876_ERZ869936 | MGnify/ENA primary metagenome ERZ869936 (study PRJEB32218, sample SAMN09650985) | biofilter metagenome | isolation source: enrty point of leading RO module | place: Saudi Arabia: Thuwal, RO plant located on Red Sea | collected 2016-02-17...
GTCGCGAAGCCCGGACGCCATCGCGAAGCCGGGTGGTCAGATCGCGAAGTCCTCAGAGAGGGCGTCGGCAAAGCAAAGCGCGCCTTGACTCGCGAGAACGGCCCGTGCGACAATTAATCGTAGGTCGCCACGTTTGCCGCCGATAGGGGTCGGCGCTCGGCGACCCTCCCGCCCGATCGCCTCCTCGCCGCCCGTCTCCTCACGGTTCGCATCTCCGCTGTCCCCCTCACGATCCACTGAAACGCGGCCCCCGTGCCGCTTGATCCCCTGCCGCCCGATATTTTGCCGGAGGGTACTCCGGCCGCTTCCTGATGAATCCTGAAGACTTCCTCGACATCGACTTTCAGGTCGCCTGGCGACACCGGCTGCGGTTCACCGACGACGTGTTCGCGGGTGACGAGGCCTGTCTGGCCGAGGTGCTCGAGCCGTCCGGCGACCGGCCACCCCGCGTGCAGTTCTGGCTCGACGAAGAGGTGGCCCGCAGTAGCCCGACGCTGGTCGAACGCATCCGCACCTTCACCGACGCACACGCCGATCGCCTGACCCGGATCGGCAATGTCCAGCTGGTGCCGGGCGGCGAAGCGATCAAGAACGACATCCACATCCTGGAGCGAATGCTGAAGGTGTTTCACGCCTCGGACCTCGACCGACGCAGCTATGTGGTGGTCGTCGGCGGAGGGGCGGTCCTCGATGCGGTCGGCTTCGCCGCCTCGATCGCCCATCGGGGCATTCGATTGGTGCGAATTCCGACCACGACGCTGGCTCAGGCCGACTCAGGCGTCGGCGTCAAGACGGGCGTCAACCTGTTTGGCAAGAAGAACTGGATCGGCACGTTTGCGGTGCCCTGGGCAGTGATCAACGACACGGCCTTGCTGGCCACGCTTTCGGACCGCGACTTCATCTGCGGCTTCGCCGAGGTGCTCAAGGTCTCGTTGCTCAAAGACGCGGAGATGTTCGCGCAACTTTGCGACCTGGCCACTCGGATTCGCGGTCGCGATATGACGGCGGCAGGACCGCTGATCCGCCGCTCGGCGCAATGGCATCTGCACCACATCACGCGCGGCGGCGATCCCTTCGAGGCCCTCGAAGCCCGACCGCTCGATTTCGGCCACTGGTCGGCTCACAAACTGGAAGCGATCAGCAATTTCAAAATTCGTCACGGCGAGGCAGTCGCCATTGGTTTGGCGATCGACGTTGTTTACTCGTCGCTGGCGACCGGTTTGTCGAGTCGAGCGGCCGATCGTATCCTGAAATGCCTTCAGGATTTGGGGCTGTCGCTCAGTTGTCCTGAGTTGCTCTCCGATCGACCCGGCCTGTTCGCCGGCATGGAGGAGTTCCGGCAACATCTGGGCGGCCGCCTGACGTTGACAATGCTCGAAGATGTCGGCCGGCCAATCGACGTGCACGACGTCGATCGCGAGTTGATGGGCGAAGCCCTTTCACGGGTGGCGACGATCGCGAAGCCCGAGATCCGCTCCTGAATCGGTCTCGGCGTCGGGTTGTTGTCGAGCCCGTAACTTCTTCTATTTTCGGCGATTGCGCGGCGACCGATGCTCTCGAACGGAGCGCGCGACGCGGTCGTCTTTACACGAACCAGGTCGCGACCGCTGGCCAGCCGCCAAGCGCGTCCCACGGCCATCGCCGGCCTGACCGACTTTGGGAAACTCTCGCCAAGGAGGTACCCGGTTGGGTTGCCTGCCGTGTTCACGTCGCGAACAAAATCCTGGGAAAATCCATCAACTTTCCGGAATCAATCTTGACGGAATCCTAGGCAAGTTGCTCCAATGCGCGAGCTTAGGAAGGACAAACGGTGGCCGTGCGCGGTTACCCCGGTAATGGAAACCGCCCAGAACTGTTCTTCCTCTTATCGCGCGACTCTGACCTACCGGAACAAGGAGTGTTCGTCGAAGTCATGAGGAATAGCGCCCGCTCTCGCAGGTCGAGTCGGTGGGCTTTCTAGACGGATACGAGCGAGCTCCGCATCTTCGGGAGATTGCTGGTAACGCGTGACAGGAAATCAAGCGGAATCACGGTGATTCTCGCGGACTTCGGGTTCACACTCGATAGTTGCATCCACTTCCCTCGCATGGGTGCCGGAGGGAGGGAATGACGTAGAAGCCGGGTACCCGATCGTTAGGAGTTCTGATCATGGCGAAGAAGAAGGCGAAAGCGTCGACGAAGAAGAAGGTCGCCAAGAAGAAGACGGCCAAACGGTCGACCAAGAAGAAGGCGGCCAAGAAGAAGGCCAAGCGGTCGACCAAGAAGAAGGCCACCAAGAAGAAGGCCAAGCGGTCGACCAAGAAGAAGGCCACCAAGAAGAAGGCCAAGAAGGCGACCAAGAAGAAGTCGGCCAAGCGGTCTGCGAAGAAGAAGGCCGCCAAGCGGTCGACCAAGAAGAAGTCCGCGAGGCGTAAGTAAATCAAGCGCGACGACGGCGCACTGACGGCACGCAGCTCGAAGCGCCATCGTCGGTTGCGATATTGAGAAGAACGGCCTGGCCGGTTCCGTGACGTGCGCACGGGGCCGGCCTCGTTCGTTGGGGCGACCCTGCCATTGGGGCGACCCTCGTCGCGGCAGGCCGATTCGCAGGGCCTCAGCGGGATTGACGAAAGTCATTGTGCCTGCTAGCGTTAGGTCTATACCCCTGCCGGTTTGCGTTCCTCGCTCTTCCCACCGTCCCGAGGAAGCCATCGCAAACCGCCTTCCTCCCGCGTCGTCCCGCCAGACGACGTGATATCCCTCCACGCGGGATGACAAACTCGAATTCCCAACCAACGGCGGAAAACTTCGCCGACCTGTCGCTTTCCGACACGACGCTCCAGGCCCTGGAACGCGCGGAATATAGCCAGCCGACGCCGGTCCAGGCCGGCGTAATTCCGCGGGCTCTCGAGGGTGTCGACATCCTGGGTCAGGCACGCACCGGCACCGGCAAGACGGCCGCCTTCGCGATTCCCATCCTGGAACGCTATGGATCGGCCAATCGCAAGAAGGGGCCGGCGGCCCTGGTCCTGGTGCCGACGCGCGAGTTGGCCGTTCAGGTTCGTGGCGAGTTTCAGAAGCTCTCCCACGGACGACGCATCCACACGGTCGCCTGTTACGGTGGCAAACCGATTCGCGGCCAGATCGAACGACTCAAGCGCGGTGCCGACGTCGTCGTTGGCACGCCGGGACGCGTGCTCGACCACATGAGTCGCGGCACGCTCGTCTTGCAAGGTCTCAAGTGCGTCGTGCTGGACGAGGCCGACCGCATGCTCGACATCGGCTTCCGACCCGATATCGAGAAGATCCTCCGCCGCTGTCCGCGCGATCGGCAGACCCTGCTGCTCAGCGCCACCGTGCCCGGGCCGGTCGAACGCCTGGCACGACGCTACATGAACGAGCCGGAGTCGCTGAATTTCTCGCCCAAGGAGATCTCCGGCGACACGATCAAGCAGTACTATTTCACCGTCGATCAGGATCGCAAGTTCGATCTCCTGGATAAACTCATCCAGCGCGAAGAACCGAAACAGGCGATCGTCTTCTGCCGCACCAAACGGGGCACCGACAAGGTCGCCCGCCGTCTCGGCAAGCGCCACAAGAGCGTCGGCTGCATCCATGGCGATCTGTCGCAGGGCGTGCGCGATCGGGTCATGGAGAAGTTCCGCGGCGGCAATTTGCAGGTGCTCGTGGCCACGGACGTCGTGGGACGCGGCATCGATGTGACCGGCATCTCGCACATCATCAACTACGATGTGCCCGTCTTCTGCGACGACTACGTCCATCGCGTCGGGCGCACCGGGCGAATGACCAAGGAGGGCATCAGCGAGGGCGTGGCCTTTACGTTCATCACGCCGGAAGAAGGCAACGAGCTGACCCGCATCGAGGTGCGCATCAATCGGCTGCTGGAGCGCGACGAGATCAAGGATTTCGAAGCGGTCGCCAAGAAGGAACCGGAGGCCGAAGCGGCCGAAGACGAACCGAAGAAGCCCGATAAGCCGGCACCCCCTCAGCTGAAGTCGGGCCGTCGCCGCGGGCGTGTTCGTCGCGCCCTCTAAGGATCTAAAGATTCCTGGCGCAAGCCAGGCGCAGCCGCCGGGCCGCTTCTGGGGCGGCAAGTCTCAGGGGGCGGTGAACTCGTCGCGTAAGAACGTTGCCGCCGTGTCCCATTTGTCGGCGGCGGCGGCGAAATCGACCTCGACGGCGCGAATCGTCGCCGGGGTCTCGACGCGAAGCTCCACGTCCACCTCGAGATTGAGCGGAATCTGGGCACTCGGCCCGGCCGCCAGCCGCGCTTCGACTTCGCTCGAGAGCAGGTAGTCGACGAGTCGACGCGCCCGCTCCGAGTTGGGCGAATTCTTGAGTAGCGCGAGCGTGTTGGGTATGAACAGCGTGCCCATGCCACCTGCCTGCTGGTCGGGATAGACAATCGCGACCGGTCGGCCCTCTTTCAGCTCGATCATCGCATCGTCGGTGTCGGTCATGCCGAAGGCGAGTTGTCCGCCCGCCACGCGGAGGGCGACTTGCTTGTTGCCGGATTCGATGCTGACCTGGTTTTGCTTGAGCGAGCGGAAGTAGGCCTTCGCCGGCTCGTCACCCCAGATCGCGAAGAGACAAGCCGCGTGGGTGGCCGTGGTTCCAAACAGCGGCTTGGCAATGCCGACTCGGCCACGCCACTGCGGATCGGCCAGATCGTGAATCGACGTGGGACGTTCCTCGCCGGGCACCAGCTCCGTATTGACGATCAACACCCGGGCGCGGGCCGCGAAGCCATGCCAGGTCTGGTTCGCCGAACGAAACTGAGCCGGATAGGTGGCGTGCGTCGGCGAAAGGTAGACGTCGAGCAGACCTTCGCGTTCGAGCCGCAAGGTGTTGAGAATCTCGTTGTTCCAGAAGAGGTCGCAGCGGGTTCGGCCCGCGGCCGCTTCGGAGATCAGTGCCTCGGTCAGTCCGACGGTCTTCGTCGACTCGGCGTCGAAGCGAGCCCGTACGCGGACGCCGGTGAGCCGCTCATAGTCCTTGAGGATGGGCTCGGAGAAGACGGAGTCGAGCGCCGAATAGACGACGACCTCCGGTTCCCGGCAGCCAGCGACCGCCGTGAGCAGGCCGGCCAAGACAACGGAGAAAAACCACGTTTGGAAGCATCCGCCCAGAGGGCGCCATCGCCAAGTGCCCATCGAAATTCCCCGCGTCGCATCGGCCAAACCGTCGCATCCTGCCGGATTGGCCAGGAAATGCTGCTGTTTGCCCCGTCGCGAACCCTCCTTATCGTAAAATAGAGAGTATCGAATTGCTAACCGGCTCGAAGTCGATTTGGCCGCGGCGAATGGCAATCCGAGTAAGAACCGGCTGCCCATGACTTCGCGCGAGTTCACGAAACTCCTGAACGGTCCCCAAATGCGTCGCTCGGTCGGACTTGTGATCCTGCTCGTCGCGGCCGGCATGTTCAGCTTGCCCGGATGTCGCGAGGCGGCTCACGTCGATTCGACCGGGGAGTCCGTCACCACGGAGACGCCGGCCACAACCACGGCGAGGCTGGAATCCGCAACGACCGCCGACGAACCGGCAGTCTCCGCGCCGCCGACGCCCCGCTCCGTTGCGGTCGTCGAGGTCGCGCAGCAGGTCGATCGCGAGCCGGGAACTGCGACGCCGGCCGAGCCGGAGGCAACCCCGAGCGAGGCCCAACTGGCGCGGCACGGTTTGCGACGTCTGGATGGCCGCCACCTGACGCTGATCACCGACTTGCCGCAGCTGGCCACGATCGACGAATTGCCGGCCGTCTTCGACAAGGCGGTCGCGCATTGGTCGCAGTACTTCGACATCGATTCGCGGCGTCTGGCCGGCTGGCGGGTGACAGCCTGCTTGATGAAAGAGGAGTCGCCGTTCCGCGCGACTGGACTTCTGCCCTCGGAGATGCCGGCCTTCGAGAACGGCTACGCGACGCGGCGACGAATCTGGCTGTTCGAGCAGGCCAGCGACTACTACCGTCGCCACCTGCTGCTGCACGAGGGTACGCACAGCTTCATGTACGAAATGTTTGGCACCTGTGGGCCAAGCTGGTACATGGAAGGCGTCGCCGAGTTACTGGCGACGCATCGCTGGAAGCCGGGGGCGCTTCGACTCGGCGTCTATCCGGAGCGGCGTCAGGACTTTCCCTTGCTGGGCCGCATCCGCATGGTTCAGGACGAAGTGACCGCAGGAAGGATGCTCACGATCGACGAGATCCTGCGCTATGACGGCGAGGCCTTTCTGAGTCAGCTCCCCTACGGCTGGAGCTGGGCCCTGTGCAGTTGGTTGGAGAATCATCCCCGCTATCGCCAGCGCTTTGGCAAGCTCCGCCGGGCACTCAACAGCGATTCAGCGGACGACGCGACGCCGGCCGATCTGAACGACTTGCTGCTCCGGCTCACCAAGGACGACCGGAAGCAACTGAACCTGGAGTGGACATTCTTCTGCCGGGAGATCGACCAGGGACACGACTTCGCGCGCGCGGCGGTCGACTTTCGTCCCGCTCGCTCCCTCGACGGAAGACGCGCCACGGTCGAAGTTGCCGCCGACCGCGGTTGGCAGTCGAGCGGCCTCCGCGTCGCAGCGGGACAGGCGTATCGACTCACGGCGACCGGTCGCTATCAGGTGGCCCAAGATCCTCAGATTTGGTGGTGCGAGCCCGACGGGGTGACCCTAGAGTATCATCGGGGTCGGCCGCTGGGACAGCTGATGGTCACGATTGTCGCCGAGGATCGTGCTCGACCGGCAGTCCACGAGCCGCTTGCGGTAGGTAGCCAACGTACTTGGCAGCCTGCCGTGTCCGGAGTGGCCTATTTCCGCATCAATGAATCGTCCGCCAAACTGGCCGATAATGCGGGAAACCTGACCGTCACGATGTTCGCGGCGGCCGACAACTGAACCACCGCGCGAAGGTGATTGACACTGCCCGGCGACGTGCCGAACAATAGGGAACTTCGGCACGGCGAGCGTTGGACGAAGGGAGCCTCGCGGACACGCGAGCTTGGGTTTCCCGGGCCTCCGCAGCCACGCCGCTTTTTCCTGCTCGTGGTCTTAGCGCCGTTGTTGATGGAACAGGTGAGATAACTGATGAATCTATTGGAACAGCACGATCAGGAAGTTTGGGAAGCGATCGCCGGCGAGGTCCGTCGTCAGGAAGACGGACTCGAGATGATCGCCAGCGAGAACTACACGAGCCCCGCCGTGATGCAGGCGGTCGGCAGCGTGCTGACCAACAAGTACGCGGAGGGTTATCCCGGCAAGCGATATTACGGCGGCTGTGAGTTCGTCGACGTCGTGGAAGACCTGGCCCGCGACCGCGCCAAGCAGCTGTTCGGCGCCGAACACGCGAACGTCCAACCGCACTCCGGCAGCCAGGCCAACCTGGCGGTCTACATGGCGGCGATCGAACCGGGCGACACGGTGCTCGGCTTCGATCTGGCTCACGGCGGCCACCTGACGCACGGGATGAAGCTCAACATCTCCGGCCGGCTCTACAACTTCGTGAACTATGGCGTCGATCAGCAAACCCATCGGCTCGACTTCAACGTGATCGCGAAGCTGGCCCGCGAGCATCGGCCGAAGATGATCGTGGCTGGGGCGAGCGCCTACCCGCGCGAGATTCCGCACGGTCGCTTTGCCGAGATCGCCAACGAGATCGGCGCGATCCTGTTTGTCGACATGGCCCATTACGCCGGCCTGGTGGCCGCGGGGGTTCACGACAACCCCGTGCCGGTGGCCGACTTCGTCACCACGACGACGCACAAGACCCTGCGAGGACCGCGTGGCGGCCTGGCGATGTGCAAGAAGGAGCCGTACGCGACGCTGCTCGACCGCAACGTGTTCCCGGGCATTCAAGGGGGGCCGCTGATGCACGTGATCGCCGGCAAGGCGGTTTGTTTCGGCGAAGCCCTGCAGCCCGAGTTCCGCGGCTATGCCCAGTCGATCATCGACAATGCCAAGACGCTGGCCGACGTCCTGTTGCAGGGCGGGCTGTCGCTGGTCAGCGGCGGCACCGACAATCACCTGATGTTGATCGACGTGACCTCGATCGGGCTCAGCGGCAAGGTCGCCGAGTCGGCGTTGGAACAGTGCGGCATTACCGTCAATATGAACATGATTCCCTTCGATCAGAGAAAGGCCCGCGATCCCTCGGGCATTCGCGTCGGCACGCCGGCGCTGACGACCCGTGGCATGGACAAGGACGAGATGCTTCGCATCGGCGGCTGGATGGTCGAGGCACTTCGTAACGCGGACGATGCGGAGGTCCTGGCACGCATTCGCAGCGAGGTGACCGAAATGTGCCAGCACTTTCCGGTACCGGCGGCGGCTGTCGGTACCGCCTAGGATGAGGGATGTCGGCCGGTCGCGGCGATCGGTCGACCACTAGCAGGCATGGGGAGGCTCAGCAGCATGGCCGCGGACAAGAGCAGGATTCTGATCGCCGACGACAATCAACCGAACGTTGAATTGCTCGAAGCGTATCTCAGCGACGTCGACTGCGACATCGAGGTGGCCACCGACGGTCCGGAAACACTCGAGCGCGTGGCCAGCTTCCATCCCCACCTGATTCTCCTCGACGTGATGATGCCGGGACTGTCGGGTTTCGAGGTGTGCAAGCAGCTCAAGGAGAACTCCGAAACCCGGAAGATCATGATTCTGATGGTCACCGCCCTCAACGAGCTTGGGGATATCGAGCGGGCCGTGGAAGCGGGCACCGACGACTTCTTGAGTAAGCCAGTTAACAAAATCGAGCTGCTCAAGCGCGTCGAGAATATGTTGCGATTTCGTGAAGTCACCGACGAAGTCGAACGTCTGCGGTGCTACATCCAGGGCATGGAAGACGAGGCGGGTCCCGGCAGCAAGGCGGGCTGAGCGGCTCGGGGCGGGCTGCCGCGATTTGACTTGTCGACGAGGTTCGGCAACAATTTCTGGTCCCCGCGTGCGTTGACCTCCTGTGGACCTCATTGCGTTGACCCTACCGGTCCTCGCGACGGCCCCGCATCCCACCCTGTTTGCTTGCGAGCGAGACGACGGTCGAGTTTCGCCGTTCGTTCGTCGGCTTCTAGTTTGTCTTGTCTTTCCAGTCTGCCTGCGACTTGTCGCGACGGCACCCACCTGAAGGAATGAGAAATGGCTACCAAATCGAATCTACTCGTCCGTGTTCTTCCCGCGGTCATGTTGGTCCTGAGCGTGTGCTGCGTCGCCGCGGAGTACAATACGACACTCGACGTCGGAGACGCTGCCCCGGATTGGGGTGCCCTCGTGGGAACCGATGAGGAGACCTATCGGTTGAGCGACTTTGGCGACAAGGAATTGATCGTGGTCGTCTTCACCTGCAACACCTGCCCGGTGGCGGTCGACTACGAAGGCCGCATGATCGCCTTGCAGAAGGACTACAATGCCAAAGGCGTTCAGGTCGTGGCCATCAATGTGAACACGAACGACGGCAACGACTACGAAGCGATGAAGGTTCGCGCCGCGGAAAAGCAGTTCAACTTTCCCTACCTCTACGACGAGACGCAGCAATCGGCGCGGGACTTTGGCGCGACGGTAACGCCCCACGTCTTCGTGCTCGACAAGGATCGCAAGGTGGCCTACATGGGGGCCTTCGACGATCATCGCGACGAGAGCAAGGTCGAGAACCACCACGTGCGGACGGCCATCGACCAGCTCCTCGACGGCAAGACGCCGCAGGTAACCGAGACTTGTCAGTTTGGCTGCGGCATCAAGTACCACGACTAGTCGCGGCGCCGGTCCCGCCGTCGCGGGAGGTCTCGTCGACGGCCACGAGGGCCGGTTTCGTCAACCACGGAGAGCTCGTGCAATGGTGCGCCTTCCCTTGTTGCGCCGCTGGCTGCTGGTTGGTCTAGCCATGTCGTGCGTTTGCGGCATCTTGGCCTGTAGCGGTGCCGGGGTGTCGAGTTCCGACCAGGAGGTGGCGATCGAGCTGACCACCGGGGGCATGGCCGAGTTGCAGCAGATTGTTGACGATTCGCAGGGCAAGGTCGTGCTCGTCGACTTTTGGGCGACCTGGTGTTCGCCGTGCCGGAAGCAGTTTCCCCACACCGTCGAGTTGCACGAGCAGTACGCCGATGACGGGCTCGTCGTCGTGTCCGTCAGCATGGACGATTCGGAAGATCCGGAGATCCGGGAACAAGTGCTCGGCTTCCTTACCAAAATGGGAGCCGGCTTCTCGAACCTGATCAGCCGCCACGGCGATTCCCAGCAGGCCTTCGAAGAATTCGATATCTCGGCGCTGCCGCACTACGTCCTGTTCGATCGCGACGGCAAGCGGCACGACCTCACTTCGCCCGACCCGGCCAAGCCCGTGACGACCGAGATTCTCGATCAACGGGTAGCGGAGTATTTGGACCGCTAGGCGAACGTCGTGTACGTCGTATCGTGCCGTGCCCCAAGTGTGGAAGGCACCGGTGAGCCGGCTCACAGGGGCCGGGACCGCGGGGCCATTGTTGCCCGGGATGGGGATCGATGGTTATCCTTTTAGAGGCGTAGGCGGGCAGTTCGCCGGCGGTCGGATGTGCTCGCAGGCAACGCTCGCCCGGAGCCGCCCCGCGTCGCACCGGCACTGCCCGGTCGTTCGTCGCAACCGACTTCCCGCCGAAACGCGAGTCCATCATGCGCATCGTACCGACGCTTCTCTTCCTTCTGTTCGCAGTCACGATCGCCAGCGCGAGCGTCTTCGCACAGGGCGAAACGACCGAGGAGAGGCCAGGCGGCGATGAGACGCAGGCGGGCGACGACGCAACGGAAGGCGACTCCGCCGCCGCTGCCGAAGTCGGGGCAGCCGAGATCGCACAATTGATCGAGCAGCTCGGCGACGAACGATATGCCGTGCGCGAGTACGCTCAGACGCGGTTGATGGAGATCGGGGCAGCGAGCTTCGAAGCCCTCTCGGACGCCCTGGAACATGACGACTTGGAAGTGGCAAATCGTGCCCGTTATTTGTTGGGCACGATCGAGTTCAATTGGACCAGCGACGAGGATCCCAAAGAAATCCGACAGATGCTGGAGAACTTCGCCGATACGGGCGAGGCGCAGCGTCTGCAAATTGTCGACGATGGGCTGGCGGGCCAGGGTCGCGACGCGGAACTGCGGGCGCTATGCCGTATCGTGCGTTACGATCGCTCGAGTCGCGTCTCGAAACGTGCGGCGCTGGCCTTGATTCTTCAGCTTTACCCCTCGGAGACCATCGCCAGGCAGCGCCGAGACTTCGTGCTGAAGCAGCTCGGCCCGACGCGACGAAATGCGGCCCAGTGGTGTCGAGCATTCTTTGCTTCCGAGGCCACGAAGGAGCGTATGGCTTCTTCGCTCCAGGCGTTGGCCCAGGCGGAGCAGGATCTGCTGAGCGGCGACCCCGAGCAAACCAGCGCGGAGATCGCGGCGCGGCTGTGCTACGTGGTGGCCGATCAGCTTGCTCGCTGGGAAGAAACGGAAGCGGCCGAGGCGTTGGCGCAGCGTGCCTTTGACCTGGAACTGACGGGCTTCGAGATCGATCGGCTCTCGTTCCTCGCAAGTCTCCAGGAACGCGGTCGGTTCGAGTGGGCGGAGCGCGAATTCCGCAGGCTGGCCACTCAGCGAACCGGGTCGGAGATGGTCGACCTCCGGGCCCTGGAGCTTCTGGCGAACATGCTGCACGATCAGCGCCGCCTGGACGAAGCGGTGGAGACGGTGCGGCTCTTGATCGAGAGAATCCGCAAGCAAGGGTCCGGACCGCAAGAGCGGGCCCTGGAACTCTTACGGCGTCGCATGAGCGGGCAACTGCACTACTTCATGGCGCTCCAGGCGGCCCAGGCGGGCGACGTTGAGAAAGAGGCCGACGAGCTGAGAATCGCCGGGCGAGCGGCCGGTCGCATGACGGGGAATCCCGATATCCTGATCGCTCAATATCGACTACCAGAACGGATCGCGACGCAAAAGCGTCAGGTCGAGAACCAGGTTCGCAATCGCATCGTCCTGTACCGCAACCAGATCGGCCAAGCGGAAGAGAACACTCGCATCGCGGCATTCGCGTGCAATCAATTTGCCTGGCTGGTGGGGAACACGCTCGGCGAAGTCGACGTCCAACTGGCCGATGAGGCGATCGAAGCTTCGCTGAAATCGCTCGAGTATAGTCCCTACTCCTACGCTTACACCGATACCCTGGCCCGCTGCTACTATGCCCGCGGCGATCTCGAAAACGCCATCAAGTTCCAGAATCAGGCGCTGGCTCTCAATCCCTACTCGGGGCTGCTACAAGATCAGTTGAAGTTCTTCGAGTCCAAACTTGCCGAGCGTCAGAGCGGCGACGAATGAGTCGCGTCCCAATGACCCGATCGAACGCGGCGGTCCGATGTCCGACATTCGCGAGCCAGCGCCGCCCGAAGGTGACATGCCGGTCGCTCTAGCCTCTTCCCCCGATGCGGTTCTTGCTACCACGGCGACTCCGTCGCCGCGGACGCGGAGCTGGCGCTATCATTTCTGGATTCTCGCCGCCGCGCTGGGCGTTCTCAGCCTGGCCGCGGTATTCCAAGTCGCGTCGCGCGACGCCGCCGTGGTATCGCTGCCGTGGTTTGGCGACACGCCGGAGTTCTGCACCTGGAAGCGAATGTTCGGGCTTAGCTGTCCCGGCTGCGGACTCACGCGTTCGATCACCTCGATCGTCCACGGCCAGTGGGCCGCCGCCTGGGCGTTCAACCCGGCGGGCTGGCTCTTCTTTGCCGTTTGTCTCTATCAAATCCCCTTTCGTAGCGTTCAGCTCTGGAGGCTCTCGCGACGTCTGCCCGAGATTCGCTACAGTGCGCGGACGGTCAATGTCGTCGTTTGGACGCTCTTGGCGGCGCTCTTCACTCAGTGGATTTGGCGGATGGTCGTCGCGGCATGAGACAGATCGAACTTCCCGAGGTGTCGCTGGCGGTCCACGACGAAGGTCAAGGCGAAACCCTGCTGCTGGTGCACGGGTTTCCCCTCGATCACACGATGTGGCGGACCCAGACCGAGTCCTTCCGAGATTCCTACCGAGTCATCGCGCCCGATCTGCGTGGCTTCGGCGAGAGCGGCAAGACGAGCGGTCCCCTGTCGATGCGCCAACATGCCGACGACCTGGCCCGGTTGCTCGATGCCTTGGACATCGGCGATCCTGTGCACTTCTGCGGCTTGTCGATGGGCGGCTACATCGCGTGGGAATTCTGGCAGAACTACCCGGCACGCCTGCGATCCCTGATTCTCTGTGACACGCGAGCCGCGGGCGACACCGAGCAGGCCGCCGCCGGACGTCGCGAGATGGCCGAGCGTGTGCCGCACGAAGGCAGTGAGTACGTCGCCGAGGTGATGCTGCCGAAGCTCGTGGCCCCGCGCGAGCTGGAGGAAGATACTCCGGTGGCCCGCCGCATCCGAGAGATGATCCTGAAGACCGATCCTGAGACGATCGTGGCGGCTCAACAAGGTATGGCCGGGCGGGCCGACTTCCGTGCCCGACTGAGCGAAATCCAGCACCCGTCACTGGTCGTGGTTGGCGAGCAGGACGCGATCACCCCCGTCGATGAGATGCGCGGGATCGCGGCGGCTTTGCCGAACAGCCGATTCGTGCCCCTGGCCGAGGCCGGGCACATGGCCCCCATGGAGCAGCCCGAGGCGTTCAACGCGGCCTTGCGGGACTTCCTCGACGAGCTGGAGCCAGCGAGCGGTTAGCGCGGCGGTGCGCGCGGCACCTTACGGTATCTCGAACAGCGATTGCGTCTTCACAATCGCATAGTCGTCGGGAAACGTGTGAAACGCCCGCACCTGGAGCGTTCGCGCGCGACTCTGCAGGGAGATGTAGCTCATCGCCCCCATGGCCATGCGGCCGCTGGAATCGAAGCGAAACAGCATCCCCTCGGTCTCGATGTTGTCGAAGAGCTCACGCTGATAATTGTGAAAAATCTCCGGGTCGACGCGCTCGAGCTCGAAACGGACTTCGTAGGCCGCTCCGCCGCGACACTCGAGCCGATCTGACCGCTCGCCGAGCAACCGATACGACAAGAGACGCCGCTTCTCCGGCAAGGGGTGATGGGCGCTCGTGGCGACTTCCGTGAGCGTGAGTCCCTGGCAGCGCCAGGTGACGACGTGGCCGGCACTGGTGATTTGCACCTGGGCCTCGTAGTCGCCTCGCGAAACCGTACGCGTGTTGTGCACCTCGAAGAGTTCCGGGTGCAACGGCCTTCCGTACAGCTGGAAGACAAGCTCGGCGACTTTGGGACGAACGCTTAACACAACAACGGACGGCGCCAGAGGGCAAAGGAGTACTACGTCGATGGGCGAGGGACCTCGCCGACAGCCCCATTATACGCGGCGGTCCGGATGGCGACAAAGACGTTTGACGACGCGCGAAGCGAGGCGGAAGATGGCCTCATTTCTGACTTGACAAGACCCGCGTCAGTAGTTCCGAAGTTTGTCGCGCGGCTGCTAGCAAATTCAACGCCGCCAGATGCGCGTCGCTGGAGTGCGACGACTTCTTGAAGCGCCGCACCTCGATTACGAAGCGGGCATGCCCACGAACACGTCGTAGAGCGCGTGGGTACCGGCCGCAATGCCGAAGCCACGTGTGACAAACAGCACGGCAAAGAACCCGCCGGCCACCGTGCGAAAGACAAACGTGTAGGTCTCCAAGGGCTCGCCATGCGGCCCGACGTAGTGCGCCGCAGCGAAGATCAAGCTCGTGCTGAGAACTCCCACGGCAAGCTGCACCTGGCGTGTCGCACCGAGCAGCGCGACGAGGCTCACCACGAGCGAGAGCAGGACCAGGCGAAACAGCAGCTCCTCGTAGATTCCGGCCCCGAAGAACCGCACGAGCGATGCGCAGAACCAGCGAAAGGCACCGCTGGGCTGGAGGTCACACGCCGGGGCGTACCCGGTGATCGACAGCAGCCGAACATGCAAGTGGGCAATCATGACCAGGACGGTCGCCAGGCAGGCCGATTCGACCGTCATGCCGTAGAGCACCGAGCCGGGCACACGCCACGGCCGTCGGATCGTGTGGTGCCAGGCGACGAGAATGCCGACCGTCACCAGCGGCAACATCAAGTAACCACCGAACCCCACGAGTTGCAGCAACTGCTGCATCCAGACGTCGGCACCGTTTCGCACGGCATCGGGACCGAGCCAAAGAATGCCACCTTCGTAGAGCAGCAAGAGCGGCAGAATAAAGAGCAGGCTCGCCAGGGGCTCTCGCGAGCGCTGCCAGTAATCGGAGGGCGCGGCGAGCGCGGCAGGCGCCGTATTCTCGAGCACCGACATCATGGCAACGAAACCTCTCGCGTTCTCTGTGGCGTCCGCTTCTCTGGGGCGCCCGCAACGTGCCGGGCAGGTCACGGCGGCGACTCCCTCAGAGTTACTTCGACGGATTGCGGCGCGCTGCTTGAGCGGCTCGTGCTAGCAGCCTCCACGCGGTAGACTTCACGCAAAGGTGGATCGACGCGGTGCCGCAAGATCCGGGAGTAATATCGGCATGACCGCTACACTCGACGAAGTCTATGAGCGGCTGCTGCAGGCCTACGGTCCGCAAGGATGGTGGCCGGGCGAGTCGCCCTTCGAGGTGATGGTGGGGGCGGTATTGGTGCAAAACACCGCCTGGCAGAACGTCGAGAAGGCAATCGCGAACCTTCGCGACGACAACCTGCTCGACGTGATGCGGCTCTGGCAGCTGCCTCGCGAGCAGCTGGAGACGCTGATCAAGCCGGCCGGCTACTTTCGGCTCAAGGCCGCCCGCTTACGCAATCTGCTGGCCTACGTCGTCGAACGTCACGACGGCTCGCTCGATTCGGTCTTCGCGCTCTCGATGGAAGAACTTCGCAGCGACCTGCTCGAGATCAATGGGATCGGTCCCGAAACGGCCGACTCCATTCTGCTCTACGCGGCGGACAAACCGAGATTCGTTGTCGACGCCTACACGCAGCGGGTCCTGAAGCGACACGGCTGGATCGACCAGGAGGCCGATTACGGTACGACGCAGAGCCACTTCGAAACGCATCTCGAGCCCGATACGCAGCTGTACGGAGAGTACCACGCGCTGCTCGTGCGGGTCGGACATCACCACTGTCGAAAGACGCCGCGCTGCGAGGCGTGCCCACTGGCCGAGTGGCTTCCCGCCGATGGCATTCGACTTCCTGACTGAAGTTACCCCCGTGCCGACTGCTGGCCCCCGAAACCGGCAGTAGGTATAATTTGTACAGTACCTCATCGTCCAGCTCGCTTCAGGCGTTCTTGCAGCTGGGAGTCGCGGCTATGTCTCAGCGCTTCTCGAAGAGTCATCGGGCTCGTGGCCGCGGCACGGATCTGGCGCCGGCGAACCGCTTCGAGTCGCAATCCTTCGAGCGCGACAACGCGGACCTCGCCGCAGACGAGGTCGAGGACGCCGCATCAGCCGGCCCGGCCACGACATTCCTGCCCGATCGATCGCGTACGATCCTGGCAACCAACGACAGCCCCGACCTGCCCTTTCGCTACAGCATCAACCCCTATCGCGGTTGCGAGCATGGCTGTGCCTACTGCTAGTTTCAGCCGTGGCAGCCAAAAAGTGCTCCTGGCTGCTGAACGGAAATATGAGCGAATTGGCGAAGAATGGGTTCTCACCTCAGATACAATTGCGATACCAATTCAGAAATCAGCGATATGACAATTGGATTGTGCTTCCCTTCATAACGAGTGGTACGTGAGTGAAATTTGAAATGAACGAACAATCGCCCGAAAAAGTGTTGAGAGGATTCATTTCGTCCATGCATCGTTGGGAACTGGATGCATGGGCAAGAAGCCGAGCCGTACGGGATATGCCTGATCCGTCTTCTTATCAAGCTGAAGTGATGGAGAAGATGAAAGCGATTTTTGCGGAATTCTGCACCAGCAAGGAGCGGCCTTATGGGCGTCAAGGCTCATTTCAGAAGCCGCCAGAGTATGATCCGCACGCCGAAGAAGTCGTCGAAATCAATCATGTGTCGCGCCATAGGACGGAAATTACGACTCAGCGTAGTACGGGATTTTCTGAGAAACGGCGGTATGTCTTGCTCAAGGAGAACGGTCGATGGCGAATTGACAATGCAAAGGCAGTCAACGAAGACGGTACAACACGTCAGGCGACGCTATGAAACGTACATTCATTGCGAGGCCGAGATTAGTGGGTCACGAAGGAATGATTGGTATAGCGAATTGCTGATTTGGGAAACGTCGTAGAAATGGAATCCACGCTAAACGAACACTCTTTGGCTGCAAGTAATGCTATGCCCGCCCCGGTCACGAATTTCTCGGCATGAATGCCGGGATCGATTTCGAGAGCAAGATTCTGGTCAAGCACGACGCGGCCCGATTGTTGCGCGACGAGCTGTGTCGTCCGAATTGGCAGTGCGAGCCGATCTCGATTTCGGGCGTGACCGATTGTTATCAGCCGGCCGAGCGACGATTTCGGATTACCCGCTCTTTGCTCGAAGTCTTGCTCGAAGCCCGTCAGCCGTGTGGGATCGTCACCAAGAACGGGCTCGTGCTGCGGGACTTGGATCTTGTCGCAGAGATGGCCCGACGTCGGCTGATCCATGTCTTTTTGAGCGTAACGACACTCGATCGCGATCTGGCTCGCCGCCTGGAACCGAGAACCTCCACGCCCGAGGCACGACTCGCCGCCATCGCGCGACTCACCGAAGCAGGCGTCCCGGTCGGCGTGATGGTCGCCCCCCTGATCCCCGGTCTGAACGACGAGGAGATTCCGGCGATTCTCACGGCCGCGCGTGAAGCGGGTGCGGCGACGGCCAGCTACGTGATGCTGCGGTTGCCGCTGGCGGTGGAACCGATCTTTCGCGACTGGCTGGCCAAGACTCTGCCGCTCAAGCAAGAGCGCATTGAAGGCCTGATTCGCTCGACGCGGGCCGGCGAAATGAGCGACGACCGATTCGGTAGTCGCATGCGGGGGACGGGCGAGTATGCCGAGCAGATCGCCACGACGTTCCGCGTCTTCAAAGAGAGACTGGGGCTGGGCGCCTCCTTGCCCCCTTACGACCTAACGAGTTTTCGACCGCCGCGCGATGCGGCAGGTCAAAGGACACTCTTCTGATTGTGGAGCCACCACCCGATTCTGGGCGCCGTGGCAGGATGACGGCCTCGGACCGTTGAGGTTGAGCGGCGATCTTGGTTCAATGTCATCAGCACCTGAGGCGATGGCAACCACCGCTTCGACAAGGAATCACGTGTCACTCTTCGCCGCTTCCGAACAAGCCAACCGCGTCCGCGTTCAGCCGCTCGCCGCGCGCATGCGGCCACGCTCTTGGGAAGAGTTCGTCGGGCAGCGCCACTTCCTCGCGCCGGGCAAGTTGCTGTGGCGTCTCATCCAGGCGAATCAGCTCGGTTCCATCGTGCTCTACGGTCCCCCCGGCACCGGCAAGACGACGCTGGCCTACCTGCTGGCCGGAGTTACGGAAAGCCGCTTTCGGCAGGTCAGCGCGGTTACCAGCGGTGTGAAGGAGCTTCGCGAACTGCTGGAAGAAGCACGCGACCGGGTGGCAACCTCGGGTCAGCGGACGCTGCTCTTTGTCGACGAGATTCACCGCTTCAATCGTGCCCAGCAAGACGTTCTGTTGCCCGACGTCGAACATGGGGTCGTAATTCTGGTCGGTGCCACGACGCAGAATCCGTTCTTCTCGATCAATAGCGCCCTGATCAGCCGCTCGCGGGTCTTCGAGTTCAAACCGCTCGCGCAGGAAGACATCGTCTCGCTGCTGCGAACCGCGATTGCCGATGCGGAGCGGGGTTTCGGTGCCCTGCCGATCGACGCCGACGAAGACGCCCTCGAGTTGCTTGCCGACCTCTGCGACGGCGACGCACGACGTGCCCTGGGGGCACTGGAAATTGCGGTCCTTTCTTCCGCTCACGCGACGGAGGACGACGGGCAAGGTTCCGCGTCCCCCCAGCGGTCTTCCGACGCCGAGACGATTCACATTACCCGGGAGCTGGCTGCGGAATCGGTTCAGCGGAAGGCCATCGAGTACGACGTGACCGGCGACGCCCACTACGACGCCGCCAGTGCCCTGATCAAGAGCATCCGCGGCAGCGACCCCGATGCGGGACTCTATTGGCTGGCTCGCATGCTCGAAGGTGGCGAGGAGGTGCGGTTCCTGACGCGGCGCCTGGTGATTCTGGCCAGCGAAGATATCGGCAACGCCGACCCTCACGCCCTGCCCCTGGCCGTGGCGACGATGCAAGCCTGCGAATTCGTCGGACTCCCCGAGTGTCAGCTGACGCTCGCCCAGTGCGTCACGTACCTGGCATGCGCGCCGAAGTCGAACGCCTCGACCGTGGCAATCGGGGCGGCACTTCGCGACGTTCGCGAGGGCCGCCTGCTGCCCGTGCCCGTTCACCTGCGAGACGGCCATTACGCGGGCGCAAAACAGCTCGGGCATGGCGTCGGTTACGAGTATGCCCACAATGCGGAATCGGGCGTGGCCGCCCAGGACTATCTGGGCGTCGAGCGAGAGTATTATCAGCCGGTCGACCGCGGCTTCGAGCAAGAGCTCTCTCAGCGGCTCTCAGCAATTCGCGAGAAGTTGCGTGAGGCCAAGGCGGCTGCCGAGTCGTCGGACCCTGCTTCCTAGGCGCCCCGCTGGTCGAATCGGGACAACTCGTGCTAGGCTGCATTACCCAGCTGCCACGATCGATTCCTTATCTGGCACGAATGCCCAGCCGCCACGAATAACGGATGAGTCCGCTTGGAACCGATGCCCCTCCCGCAATCCGAGTCACCACCGGTCCGACTGACCGGCCAACGAGTTGCCCTTGTCGGCAAACTGTCGAGCATGAGCAAGCGCGATGCTCAGCAATTGCTGCGGCAGCATGGCGCGACGGTCCTCGAATGCCCGGACGGCTCGGCGACGTTGATTGTTGTTGGTGACGAAGCCGTGTCGCTCCAGGCGACCAGCGCCGGCGAGCCGTGGCTCGACGAGGCGATTCGTGCCGCGGCGGACGCGGGTCGACTGGAGATTATCAATGAGCCGGTGCTATGGCAGCGTCTAGGTATGTGTGAGGAGGACGACACCCCGGGCGTGCAGCGGCTCTATACGACGGCCATGCTGGCGAGTCTGTTGAACGTCTCGACCGCGGTGATTCGGCGCTGGCAGCGGCGCGGACTGATTACGCCCGTCCGCGAGGTGCGCCGACTGGCCTACTTCGATTTTCAAGAGGTGGCCAACGCGCGCTCGATCGCGCAGCTGCTAGCCCAGGGCATGCGACCCGAGACGCTGCAGCGCAAGCTCGCGGAGCTGGCCCGTTTCCTGCCCGACGCGCAGCGACGACTGGCGCAGCTCTCGGTGATCGTGGAGGGTAAACGGCTTCTGCTTCGCCAGGGAGACGGTCTGCTGGATCAGGGAGGTCAGCTCCACTTCGATTTCGATGCGGAAGAGGCACGGCACGAACAACCCGATGCGATCGTGACCGCCTCGCTGCCGTTGGTCGCCCCCGCGCCGGCGGACGAGCAGGCGGTCGTCACCGAGTGGGAGGCCACGCCGCAAGAGTTGGTCCGCGCCGCGGCCAAGTACGAAGATGAAGACGAGTGCGATCTGGCCGCGGCCAGTTACCGCATGGCCCTGGTGGTCGGAGGGCCGAGTGCCGAGATCAACTTCCGTCTCGCGGAATTGCTCTACCGAGCCGGGGATCTGGGAGCCGCCCGCGAACGCTATTACATGGCCATCGAGCTGGACGAAGACTTCGTCGAAGCCCGGGCCAACTTGGGCTGCTTGCTAGCGGAGCTAGGTTGCGTCGACCTGGCCGTCGCCGCCTTCGAAGGGGCCCTGGCCTACCACGCGGACTACGCGGACGCCCACTATCACCTGGCGAAGGCCCTCGACGACTTGCAAGATGGCGAACAAGCCGAGCACCACTGGCGCACCTTCTTGACGCTAGCTCCCGACAGTCCCTGGGCGTCGGAGGCCAAGGCGCGACTCTCGATGGACGCGGCGGACTAAGCGGTTGCCACCGGCAGATCGGCAGATCGCGAATCGGCAAGCTGCTCTGGCCTGATCGGACGGCTCTCGGTACAGTTCGCCGCCCCGTCACCAGGTCGACTTGGGGATTCTCGAGCCCAGGAGTGTCCCGTCATGTCCCAGCGCATCTTGCCCCAGCGCATCTTGCCCAAGCGCATCCTAATTGTCGCCGTGCTGGTCGCCGAGCTCGT
>ERZ869936.1079-NODE-1079-length-21161-cov-5.350043_pt1 | contig 21161 bp, 27 predicted proteins | sample MGYA00520876_ERZ869936 | MGnify/ENA primary metagenome ERZ869936 (study PRJEB32218, sample SAMN09650985) | biofilter metagenome | isolation source: enrty point of leading RO module | place: Saudi Arabia: Thuwal, RO plant located on Red Sea | collected 2016-02-17 ...
GTGCGGCGACGGTGGTGCAGAAGGCGGGCGGGTCGACGAAGAGGACGGATTTCATTGGTCTGTAGGGGCGAGGCATGCCTCGCCCGGTGAGTCCTGAGACGTGGGTTGTCACCCCGAGGACGCGCGCTGCGCGGACGAGGGGGCTGAGGCCGGCATGGGCGCCATATCTACCCCCGAAAACCGAAGATAACCCGAAGATTGGGTCGTGTCAGGCGGCCGTGGGACGGGGTTACCAGAACGATTGGGGGTGGGTACCCTCAGCGCGAAGATGGGTCCGGCATCGCGGTGGGTCGCGGGGAAGGGAAGACCAACCTTGATCGAGGGGTGCCGATGTTTCCGACCGTCCTCGCGCTCGCCACGCTGCTCTGCTCCTTGGTCGCCGGCTTCCTCTTCGCCTTCGCCGTGGTGGTGATGCCGGGACTCCGGGCGCTGGATGACCGGCAGTTCATCCGGGCCTTCCAGGTCGTCGATCGCGTGATCCAGAACGGCCAGCCGCTGTTCGTGCTCGTCTGGGTCGGCTCGGCGGTCGCGTTGATTGCCGCGGCCGTGATCGGCTACGGCCAGCTCGAAGGAACGAAGCGGCTGGCCCTCATCGGGCTGGCGCTCGTGTACATCCTCGGCGTACAGGCACCGACCGTGGCGGTGAACGTTCCCCTGAACAACGCGGTGCAGCAGGTGGAGGTCCGGTCGCTCGATGATGCGGGTGCGGCATCGGCGCGCGCGCAGTTCGAGCCGCGGTGGAATCGCTGGAACGTGATCCGGACGGTGCTGGCGATCGCCACGACCGCCGGCCTCCTGGTGCTCGTCGGCCGGCGCTGACGCCGGCCAGCTGCCCTGGAGGGACTCATGCGACGCCTGGTGTACGGAGGGGCCAACAGCCTGGACAACTACCTCGCGCGCGCCGACGACGCGGTGGACTGGCTGATCTGGAACGACGAGGTGGCGAAGGTCGTGGCGTCGAGCTGGAGCCGCTACGACACCATGCTGATGGGGCGTCGTACCTATGAGGTCGCCGCGGCGCGGGGGCAGGGCGGTGGCTATCCCGGCGTGGCGACCTATGTGTGTTCGCGGACGATGACCGAGTCGCCGGCTGACGGCGTCACGCTGGTGCGCGACGACGCGGCGGAGTTCGTGCGCGGGCTCAAGGCGGAAGCCGGGAAGGACATCTGCCTGATGGGTGGCGGCGACCTGGCACGGTCGCTGTTCGAGGCGGACCTGATCGACGAGGTGGGGTTCAACATCCATCCGGTGCTGCTGGGCGACGGCATCCCGGCGTTCCACCGGATGTCGCGCCAGGTCGACCTCGAGCTGATCGAGTGCCGCCAGTTCGGGTCGGGGTGCGTGCTGCTCAACTATCGGGTCCGGCGCTAGCCGGGAGCTTCAGGCACGATCAGGAACGGGATTCATCGTCGACACCTGCTCCCAAGTTGATGGTTCGACTCCCGTTTGACGCCTGAGAATCCGAACCGTACGTTCTTCGCGCCCGGTACCCCTGAACTGGAGGAACCATGCCTGCCGCGAAGATCATGGTGCTCTATCCCCAGCCCAAGCGCATGGACGAGTTCGAGCGCGCCTACTCCGAGGATCACATCCCGATGGCTGCGCCGATCTTCAAGGAGTACGGTGCGACGAAGGCGGTCCTCAGCAAGGCCGTGGGCGCTCCCGATGGTACGCCCGCATACCATCGCATCGCCGAGGTCTACTTTCCGTCGATGGAGGCTCTGCAACGCTGTGCGGCTGGCAAGGGGCAGGAGGCGCTGGCCCACGCCTTCGAGATCTCCAACGGCGGGCCGCCGACCGTGCTGATCGCCGAGCAGGACGTCGTCGAGCTCTGAGGGGACGGGGAACGGGGGACGGGGGACGGGGAGTCTTCCGTCCGGGCTGGCGGCGCTGCATACTCAGGCAGCCACCGGTCCCCCTTCGGAGGTTTCCCGCAGATGATCCGCACGATGTGCGTCGCGCTGGCGACGGTGGTTGCTGCCGCCTGCGCGGGCCACCAGTCCGACAGCTCTCCGCTCGCATTGCAGCTCGCGGAGCACTACGGCACCACCAGCAGCATCGCCTGGAAGGTCCGCGGTGAGGTGCGGCGACTCGACGTCACGCTCGACTTCAGCAGGCGGCGCTGCCGCGCCGTCCCGCCCAATTGCGTCGCTTGCACCGAGGCCATCGCACGGTACGGGCTGTCGCATCTCGGCGTGTCGCCCCGTCCCGACTCGATCGGCGTGACGATCGCGACAGCGTGGGGCTTTCCGCCCTTCCGCACGACCGGTACAAGCGGGGTGGTCTACGCGGTGGAGGAGCTGTGAGGTGGCGATGCTGGGGACTCTACCGGTCATCGTTGACCTGCGACGCGGTTGGGGATGGTCGATCTAGGGTGTTCGATGCGTCACCCGTCTTGAGGAGAGCCTGATGAGCTTCTGGAACACCCTGATCCTGATCGCCACTGCGCTCGCGACGGTGGGGTGCACCGCGTGGGCGCGGCGGCTGCGCGCGGCAGGCGATCCCGCCTGGAAGATGGCCGGAGCCGCCGCCTTGCTCTGCTTCGTGACCGCGGTTCTCGAACTGGAGCCAACCGGCCCGCTCATGATCGTGGCGATCCTCGTCATGCTTCTCGCGGGGTACTGGATCTGGAGTTCCGGCAGGGAACGGCGGCGTGGCGCGGCATAGGCCGCGAGCGCCGCAGGGTCGTGGTCGATGTGGAGCGCTGTTGCCAGCGATTCATGAACCCACGGCTGCACTCGCCGACGGCATGTGGAAGGTGCGGCCAAGGCACGCGACGGCAGAGGTGCGTAGCAAGTGACCAGGGCGACGCGTTTTGGTTGGATCGGCAGTTTCGCCGGCCTCATCATTGCCGCCGCCTGTCTCTGGTCGCAGGTGGCTGCCGATCGCCAGGGTACCCCGATCATGGGCCCCAGCGAACTGATGTTCGTGCTCTCCCTTCCGGTGTCGCTGCTCACGTGGGCAGGCTGGCTGCTCCCCGCCACCGAACTCTTCGTTTCCGACGGCAACACGATCCCGCGCTGGGTCGCCTACACGTGGATCGCGGTGACGCCACCGCTCAATTGGGGCCTGATTGGTTGGCTGACCGGCCGCTGGTGGGATCGGCGGGTTGCCGCCCTGGCGGATTAGCGAGGTCCGACGCCAGGGCCGGAGTGCCACGGTGTGTCCCAGCATCAAGAACCGATTCGCACCACAACGACGCAATGCAGATCTGCCTGCTGGAACCGCAGGTCAGGACCCCCATCCTCGGGATCGAAGCAGTAACCTTCTGGCACGTGCTCGGTGAGAACGGCTTCGTAGGCGCGCTGGTGGCTGCGGGACGATTGCTGCGAGAGCACTGAGCCGGCGCTGCCGGCCATCGGGCCGCCCCGCGACGATCACCCTCACGGGAGGATCCCGACATGACTGATTCCTGCGGTAGGGCTGGCATGCTGCTGCTCGCCGGCGCCCTGATGGCGTGCGGGGCCGACACCACCGATGAGCCCGCGACCGGGCAGGTGGCGTCGACCGAGATCCGCGCGTGCAGCCTGCTCGACCTCGCGAGTGCCACCCGCGTGCTCGGCCCGGGCACCGAGCTGCCCGGTGGCGACACCGAACCGCTGAGCTGCATGTACAGCAACGCCGGCGTGGGGATGCTCACCGTGCAGCTGAATCCCGCCTCGTCGTACGACCAGGTCACGATCCTGCCGCCGCACACCCCGGCAGATATCGGGGACCAGGGGCGCTACAACGTGCAGGCCAACGGAGTGGTCTCGGTCCAGTTCGCCGATGGCGCCCATTCCGCCACGCTCAGTGTCCAGCCGATCGGCACCACCGACACCGACTTCCTGCAGCCGATGCTCACCGCCGCGCGAGAGATGGCGGCGAAGCTGCCGTAGGTCACGTGTCCCCGCTGGCGCGCCACCCTGTCAACCCGGCGGCGAGTCGTCCGCGGCTCACCGCAGAACTCTTGGAGGTACAGCATGAGGACGCTCGCGCTCAGCATGATGGCGCTCGCCTCGACTGGCACGATCCAGGCCCAGTTTGCGGAACCCAATTCCGAGGGAATCTCCTTCGCCCACATGCACGTGGTCGTGGCCGACACCGTGCTCCACAAGCAACTGTGGCCCGACCTGTTCGGCGCCGAACTGGTCCAACGCGAGGGCTACTCCGCCGTCCGCGTCGCCAACGCGCTGATCTTCCTGCGTCCGGCCGAACCGACCGCGCCATCGGTGCACACGGCGATCGACCACTTCGGCCTCACGGTGCGCGACCTGGACCGGGTGCTGGCACGGTGGAAGGAACTCGGTTACGAAGCCGGTGCCAAACAAGCGGACTTGGGTGGCAGGGCGAGCGCGTTCATCACGATGCCGGGCGGGATCAGGCTGGCCCTCCGGGAGAAGCCGAGTCAATCAACCAGCACCGCGATGGGGCACGTGCACTTTTCCTCGCGGTCGGCCGCCGACCTGCCGGCGTGGTATGCGCGCTACTTCGGGGCCAGCCTCGAGGCAGCCGGTGACGAAACGGTCGCTTCAGTGCCCGGCTCCGAGCTGCGGTTCCAGGCCGTGCCGGATGACCGGCTGCCGACCAGGGGCACCGCGATCGACCACATCGGGTTCGAGGTCCGCGACTGGGACGCGTTCATCGCGACGATCGAGGCGGCGGGGATTCCGTTCGAGTTCGGGCCGACGTACATCGAGAGCCTCGACCTCTGGGTCGCCTTCTTCAACGACCCCAGTGGCGTCCTGGTGGAAGTGACCCACGGCCTTGACCGGTTCTGAATCCGCGCGATGATCTGATGGCGCGGCGCCGGGCACAGGGAAGCTGCCTGGCTGCTGCACCACCCGAAGGGAGCCCAGCATGCTCGGCGGACGTTCGTGGGACGAGTGGATCGCACGATACGCGACCAGCCACCAGCACCCCGTCAACCGGTTCTGCCACACCCTCGGCATCCCGCTCATCGCGCTGTCGCTGCCGCTGTTCGTGGTCGCGATCTTCGTCGACGGGTTCTGGCCGCTGCCGGTGGCGATGTTCGCGCTGGGCTGGATCTTCCAGTTCGTGGGCCACGCGTTCGAGGGGAAGCCGCCCGAGTTCTTCAGCGACTGGCGCTTCCTGTTCGTCGGGCTGCGCTGGTGGGTGGCCAAGATCCGGAATAGGGTGTAGGCGCGACTGGGGAGAACCGTGGGTACACCAACGGAGGGTGGGATGTCCGGACGCACGAGGCTACGGGCGGCAGGCCTGATCGTGCTCCTGTTGGTCGGGAGCGTGCTGCTCACCGTGCTGGCGCTCGAAGGGGCGGTTCGCCTTCGCCGCGGCACGCTGTTCGAGTTCGCGTCGGCGACGGCGCGACCGCGCGACGGCATCGGCCGGATGCAGTACGATGCCGGGCTCGGCTGGACCTCCCGGCCCGGCGCGTTCGAAGGCGACTGGCGGTGGAGCGTGGACCCGGAAGGATTCAGGCGGAGTGGCGGGTCGCCGGCTGCGTCGCAGCGCCCGATCATCACCGTCGGCGACTCGTTCACTTTCGGTGACGAGGTGGCAGATCACGAGACGTGGGCCGCGCACCTTGAGACGATCTTGGATCGGCGCGTCCTCAACGCCGGTGCCGGCGCGTACGGGATCGACCAGGCGTTCCTGCGGGCGGAGGGACTGCTTGAGCGCCGCCAGCCGGCGCTCGTGATCCTGGCGTTCATTTCCGACGACATCAACCGCACCGAGTTCAGCTTCTACCCCTGGGGTAGAGGCTGGAAGCCCTACTTTGAGCGCGAAGGCGACTCGCTGGTGCTGCGGAATGTTCCCGTGCCTAGGGAGCCCCCGCGGCTACGCGCCGAAGTCCTGCGGCAGGTGCTCGGATACAGCCAGCTTGCCGACGCGCTCCTGAGCCGGCTGGCGGGGCAGTGGTGGCGCGGGGTGCCGGCGATCCGAAAGGTGCACGAAGACGGTGACCAGGTGAGCGCGCTGCTGCTGGCCCGCCTCGACAGCCTTGCGCGGCAGCACGGCGCGAGGTTCCTGGCCGTCGCCCTGCCGATCACCGGACGTATTGGTGGCAACGAGCGGCTGCCGGCCGTCGTCGAGGGCGCCCGAAGTCGCGGCGTCGAGGTGCTGGACCTGACGCCCGCTGCGGCGGAGGCCGGACGTGATCGTGCCGAATGGTTCATGCCCGGAGGGCATTACTCCCCGGCCATGAATCGCTGGGTCGCTGAGCAGATCGGCGCTCACGTGTCGGCGCGGACGCTGATCGAGGCGCCAGGAGGACCGACGTCCCGATGACGATCGACCGGTCCCGTTCCGGGGCCTCCGCGTTGATCGACCGCCGCATCGCCGAGCTCGGCGACTGGCGTGGCGAGACACTGGCGCAGCTTCGCGCGCTGATCCGCGAGGCGCTCCCCGAGGTGGTCGAGGAGTGGAAGTGGGGCGGTCCGGTCTGGTCGCACGGCGGCGTGATCTGCACCGGCGAGAGCTACAAGGACAAGGTCAAGCTCACCTTTGCCCGCGGTGCGTCGGTACCCGATCCGGGCGGCCTGTTCAACGCCTCGCTGGAGGGGAAGACCCGCCGCGCGATCGACGTGCGCCAGGGCGAGTCGGTCGACCCGAAGGCGTTCAAGGCGCTGATGCGCAACGCCGCGACGGTCAACGCGGCCCGGCGCTGATGCCGACCAAGCGCCCGCGCACCGTCGCCGAGTACATCGCCGCCGCGCCGAAGGCCGGTCAGCCGCACCTGCGCCGGGTGCACGCCATCCTCGCCGAGGTCGCTCCCGACGCCGAGCAGGTGATCAAGTGGAACACGCCGTTCTTCGTCGAGCCGCGGTTCCTCTTTTCGTATGCAGCGCACAAGGCGCACCTCAGCATCGCCGTCCATCCAACGGTGCTGGAGGAGTTCGCCGGACAGCTAGCGGAGCATGAGACCACGAAGAACTTCCTGAAGGTGCGCTATGACCAGCCGCTTCCCGAGGTGCTGATCCGGCGAATCGCGAAGCGGCAGCTCCGGCGGGTCAAGGCCCGGAGCGGGGACGGGTTCTGGTGAGGAAGGGCAGGATCGGCCTGGCGTTCGGCGGCTGACATTGCCGGCAACCACCAAGGATATGATCACCACACCGCCGCGAGGAACAGGGCATGGTGTTCCGCATGATGCTGGTCATCGTGGCTTGCCGGGCGATCTCCGCACAGCCGGTGGTCGCGCAACTGCAGCCGAACGTGTCGGCCGACACCACCGGCGTGCTGCTCGTCGGACGGACGGAGACCGCGCGCGCGGTGATCAATGTGGTCGAGGCACCATTCGGTCCGGACGGAAGGTGGCACGGCCCGGGCACCCCGATCGCCGCTGGCCTGCGCCATTCGCTGTCGCTCTGGACCGACCTGCCAATCACGCTGGGAGGCGTGACCCTCGAGGCGGGTCGTCATCGGCTCTGGCCGGTGCTTGCCGATGGGCGACCGGTGCTGGTCGTGTCGCGGGCCATGGAAGATGCGCCGGGACGGTTCGACCCGTCACGAGAAGTGGCGAGGGTAGAGCTCGCTGCAGAGGAGCTTGTGTGGTCGGAGCCGGTGTTGCGAGCGCTGATACACACGACGCGTCTCGGCCCGGATACGGTGGGTTTCGTTGACCGGTCGACGCGTGGCCGCAAGATCACCGGGATCGTGATCCACCCGGCGTCGACCTCCGTCCTCGTGCTGCATGCGGGACAGTGGAGGTTCACGGCGCCGATCGGAGCGCGGTGAACCGGCAGGAGCTGAGCGCACTGCCAGGTCCCCCTCCACTCCGTGCACCGTCAGCGCCACGACCCGATGATCGTCGTTCACGCGGGATGTCACGTCGTTCGTCCCGCGCGTCAGCGTGGTGCTGATCGCCTGCTCGTGCCCGGTTGCGTCTTCACCGCCTCAGAACCGCGCCCGAATCCCCACTTCCACCTGTCGCTTCGGCAGCGCGGCGAGCGCCTGGCCGAACAGCTTCGATTGCTGCGATTGCTGCACCGAACCGGGATGCAGGTTGGTGCGGTTGAACAGGTTGTAGACGTTCAGGACCAGCTCACCAGTCGCCCACCCGACGGGAACGTCCTTCCTCAGGCCCAGGTCCACCCGGAAATAGTCCGGACCGCGCTCGCTGTTGCGTCCGACGCCGGCAGGCCGGTCGTTGAAGACGTCGTCCATGTTCGGGTCCTCGCCGCTGAGAACCGTCCAGGGCCGGGCCGACGCGTAGACCGACTTGAGGCCAAGTCCAACGCGCCACGGAAGCTGGGCTTCGGCGAGCACCACCAATCGGTGCCGTTCATCCCAATTGGAGGGTCCGAGCTCCCCGGAGAAGTCGGTGGTGGTGTCCGGCACCGGAACGATGTCGAGCCAGGACTCGACCGTGGTCTTGCGGTCGGCAAGCGTGTAGCTCGCCTCCAGCCGTCCCCACGGCCACGCCCGGCTCGCGGCGACGGTCAGGATTCTGGCCTCCGCCTCGCCGAGCGCGCGGATCTGGGTGATCGGATTGAACTGCGGGTACTGCCTCGGGGGGAAGATCCGGTTGCGAACCTGTGAGAAGATCAGGTTCCTACCCTGGATCAGCATGCCGTCGACGCGCAGCCGGGTTCCGCTTCCGAAGAGGTGCTCGACGCCAAGCGTGAACTGCCGCGTGAACGGCGTCTCCATGATGCTGTCCATGATGCCGATCAGGCGACCACCCGGCGGCATCGGTAGGAACGCCTCCGGCGGTATTGAGTCGATGATCGTGGTGCCGGGGTTGATCGCGACACGAGGCAAGACCGGCCGCTCGAGAGAGGCGTACCAGATGGCGAGCTGGTCGTAGTAGAGGCCGAACGTGCCACGAATCACGGTGCGGCCGCGTCCCGCCGGATCCCAGGCGAAGCCGAGTCGCGGGGCGAGGTTGTCGCGGTCGACGGGCCGCGGCGTGGCCGACACGAACGGCAACCCCAGCACCAGGGAGTCTGGGACGTTCCCCTGGTTCGTCCCGTTGGTCTCGGCGTCGTACCGCAGGCCGAGGTTGAGCGTCAGCCGATCGGACAGGCTCCAGTTGTCCTGCACGAAGAATCCCAGCTGCACATTCGATTCGTCGGTGCCGATGGGGTGGTTGGTGGGCTGGTTGAACCGTGATGGCAGTGAAGCGGTGTCGCTGTCGAAGTGGAACACGCCGTTGCCGACGTTGAACACCCGGGGTCGGGTGCCCACCAGCCCCACGAAGGCCCCCACCCGGAGGCGGTGGATCCCGGTCGCACCCGACACCTCGCGAGAGAACGCCTCCTGCAGGTCGAGCCGGTAGTCGGAGTGGTCCCACGCGAGGAAGTTCCCGCCGTCACAGAGGCTGCGATAGATGAGTGCCGGCCCGTCGTGCAGCCGATCGCGGCGCGAGCTGCCGGCGACGAGGTTGATGGTCGCCTCGCTCAGCACGCCGCCACTGATCGCCCAGCGGTTGCGCAGGAGCAGGCTGTGGCTCTGTGATCGGTCGGCCGTTCCGAACGACGCAGTACCCATCGTCGCCGACGTGAATCCGAGCGAGGCGCAGCTCGGCGCGAAGCCGATCTCCCCGCGACTCTCGAACACCTGGCCGCCGTACCGGAGCGTCAGCTCGTGGTTTGCCGTGAGTCGGTGATCGAGTCGAGCGAAGATCAGGGACCGTTCGCGCGGGAGGGCGAACGATCCTTCGCTCGAGGGAAACAGTCCACCGGTCTCCACCACGCCGAACTGATCCTCGGTCCGTCGCTCGGCCGCGACGAAGGCGTGGGTGCGGTCACGCGCCAGCGGGCCGCCAGCGGCGAATCCCCAGTGTTCGCGCCGGTACGCCGGTTTGTTGACTTCAAATTCGCCCAGCGCGTTGAGGCGCCGGTCGCGGAACAGGCCGAACCCCTCGAGTTCCCAGCGATTGGTGCCCCGTCTGGTCACCGTGTTGATCACGCCCGACGCTGCCTGCCCGTACTCGGCCGAGTAGCCGCTGGTGAGCCCCTCGAACTCCTGGATCGCCAGCAGCGGGAAGTTGGCTGACATCCCGTGGATCGTGGGACCGATGATCGACCCGCCATCGACCAGGACGCCGACCGAGTAGCTGTTGAGGCCGCCGAGGTGCACCGGTGGAGTGCCCTCGGCCTGGCTGGTTGGGGCGGTGGCGCCGGGCGAGAGCAGTGCGAGGTCGATGAAACTCCGTGATTCCTCGGGGAGATTGGTGATCCGCTGGCGGTCGAGCACGAAGCTCACGTCCGAGCGTGTGGCCTCGAGCTGCGCTGGCCGCGCGGTGACCTCGAGTTCGTCGAGCTCCTGCGCTGCCGCGGGAAGCACCAGGTCCATCGTGATGGTGCGGCCGACTGGAAGCTCAAGCGGGGGCATCCTGATCGGCGCGTGACCGATCGAACGCGCCGTCACCCGATAGCGACTGGGTGGCAGCGCAGGGATCCAGAAGTTGCCTCGCGCCCCAGTGCGGGCGAGATAGGCGTGGCCGGTTGCCTGATCGCGAGCCTCGACCTCAGCGCTGGCGATCGGGTTGCCCGTGGAGTCGCGGACCGTGCCCGCCAGGCCTGCACCAGATGCCTGGCCGGTCAGGGGCCGGGGCGCTGCCCCGAGGAGGAACGCCACGGCCAAGGCAAGGTGTGCGATGCCGCTTCGCATTCGGCACCTCTGCGAATGAGTCCACGTGCGCACCGAGCCTCATGCTCGGGGTGCCGCGGTTCGGGACTGGGGCCGATCATGCCTATAGTGTCGCGTGGTCCGCGCTTGCGCCAGCGATCCGCGAAGCGTCCCGGCGGCATCGAGAGGTCTTCCCGGGCCGAACGGCACACGGCGCAGCCACGAGGGCTGCGCCGTGAGGAGTCATCGAACAGCAGTGCGCCTGCTGAAGTCGCCTCCGGAGCGAATCAGAATGCCTTCCGGTCGTTGATCCTTGCCTTGCAGCCATATCCACTGGATGGATCAAACTTGCAATCGATGAAGGCGTGAAACGCGCCATTCGCCTCGAAGGAGAATGCCTCAGGCTGCTGGCCGGTCCAGAACTGGAAGTAGTTCTTGGCCACCAGGTTGACGGTGCCTTCGATGACCGGGCCCTCGCTCAACACGGCAGCACAGTCGAAGGGTGAGACATCCCAGACCTGCGCCTGAAGGTCCCAACCCTTGATGAACTCGTGGACCTTGCCCGAGGCACCGGCTGGCACGCGCTGCACTTCGACGAATTCGTGGGGCATCGGGTTCCCGGAGCAGCGGTGTCGCGGATCCTGGGCAATCACGACGTTCCAACCACTGCCGTCAGCCAGCAGGAAGACGAACGGACCGGTGTTCTCCATTATCCGGGTCACCTGCTGGTCGAGGGAGGGTGCGATGTGTTGATCATCGAGCGGCAGGGTCGTTCCGGTTCCCTGGCATGCCGCGGCAAACACAACGAGCGGCACGAGCATCAGTGTGCTGCGCATAGACACCTCCATCTGGCGCTCGGGGCGGCCGGCCCCATGCCGGCGCGCCGCAGGCTCGAGCCTGCCGGGCGTGGCGCCCCCGAGCGGAAGTGGTATGTTCAGGAGAATCGGTTATCGGATCCTTATCGTCCGGCTAATTGGCGGGGTGCTCCCCTGCTGAATGCGGGAAATCGGATGATCGCAGTCCGCCTCCTGGGTGCCCAGAGCGTTGCAACGGTTGGTGGTGCCGAGATCACGTCGGTCTCGGCGCAGCCCAAGCGGATGGCACTCCTCGCGTTCTTGGGGCTGGCCACCGGCAGTGGTGACGGCTTCGTCAGTCGTGACACCATCCAGGCGCTCTTCTGGCCGGAGTCCGACCAGCAGCACGCCCGAAACTCGCTCAACCAGTTTGTCTTCCAGCTTCGGACGGCCCTCGGGTCGGACGCCTTGGTCAGTCGTGGCCAGGACCGGCTCGGGCTGGATCCTGCCTTGGTCAGCGTCGACGGTCGGGAGTTTCGCGCCGCCATCGCTGGCGGCGATCTCGAACGGGCCGTGACGCTCTACGGCGGTGAAGTGCTGCCTGGGTTCCACCTCGGCGGATCGGTGGAGTGGGAACACTGGCTTGATGGTGAGCGGCACTGGTTCCGCGAGCAGGCGCGGGAAGCAGCACTGGAGCTCGCACGGCAGGCCATCGGTAGTGGCGACCGGACAGCCGCGGTCCGCTGGAGTGGGCGTGCGGTGGAGATTGATGCGGACGCGGCGCCTGCTGCGGAGGAGCTTCGCGCGGAGATCCAAGAGGTCGAGCAGCACCCGCATTCGGGTTCAGGTGGGGTACCGCCCACGATCCGGGCGGGTGGCGCCCCGGACCAGGCAGCCGAGCCGGTCCCGTCGCGCCGCCGCCAGCCCGTCGCCTTCGCCGCACTTCTGATCGGATGCCTGGTGGTCGTCGGGCTTTTGCTCACGGGGCTCGATCGTGGCTCCCCACCATCTGTCGACACACTGGGCACTGGTCCTCGCCTCGCCATCCTGCCTGTCGAGGATCTCACCGGCGATTCCGCGGGCGCATACCTGGTTGAGGGGCTGCACAGCGCGCTGATTGCGGAGACTGGTCGATTGGGCAGGGTTCTGGTGACCCCGCGCACGTCAATTGCCGCCGTGCACGACCGTGGGCTGGCGCTTGACAGCATCGCCGCTGCCCTGCGGGTTGACCTGGTGCTCGAGCCCGTTGTTCGCCGCATCGGCGACAGCATCGGGGTCGAGATTCGCTTGCTCGACCCGGTGTCGGGCGAGACGCTGTGGGACAAGCGGTCGTGGACCTCGCGCGCGAACTGGCTCGAGCTGGTCGAGCGGCTTCCGAAGGTGGTTGCTCGCGAGATCACGACGCAGATGGATCCCAAGGCTGAGCTCGCCCCGGTGGAGCCGCGTCCGCTCGACCCGGCGGCGGTGGCGGCGTACCTCCGCGGCGAGGCACTCCGCCACGTTTGGGGCCTCGATTCCCTGAAGCTGGCGCACTACGACGAGGCCCTGCGGATCGAGCCCGGGTATGCGGAAGCCCACCTCGCCCGGGCCAGGGTGCTGCACAACGCCGGAGGTTGGTTCGGGCACCGAGCAGCAGCGTCTGCCCTCCCGGAGGCGGTCACCGCGCTGGAACGGGCGATCGAGATCGACCCCGATCTCGCCGAGGCCCACCTGGTCCTGGCCAACCTCAAGTTCCACTACTTCTTCGACTGGGCCACGGCCGAACGCGAGTACCGAGTCGCCCTCGAGATCAATCCGGGGCTCGCCGAGGCGCGGATCCACTACGGGAACTTCCTCCGGGCGATGCGACGCGTCGAGGAGGGGGTGCGGCAAATCGAACTCGCGCGCGACCTCGACCCCCTCGATGGGGATATTTGGGCGGAATTGGCGGTGCAGTACAACACTCTTGGTCGGTCGGAGGCTGCGCGGGTCGCCGCTGCACGGGCCGCAGAGCTCGCACCGGAATCGGGGGCGGTGATGTTGGCGAACGCGTTCAGGCTGTATGAGCGCGGGGATGTCGGCGAAGCGGCCGGGATGGTGGAGTCGGCCGGGCGGCTGGCGTTCGCGGCCAAGATGCACGCCAGTGGAGGGAGTCGGCACCGTGCCCTGCAGCTCGTCGATTCTCTCGAGGGGATGGCCAACCGGAACACGTTGGCCATCGCAGGGACCTATCTGGTACTCGGCGACACCGCAGCCGCCATCGAGTGGCTCGAACGAGGGTGGGACGAGCGCGACTCGAACCTGATCTGGCTCAACAGCGCCGTCCACTCCGAGGTGGATGGCCATCAGCCGATGGCGAGCAACTGGCCACGGTTTGGCATGCACGGTCACCCGCGGGTGCAGGCGATCCTGGCGCGGATGAAGTTTCCCGAGCCGCCGCCGCGGCCGCGCTAGGCGACACTGGCCAGCGCATCGCACGCGCAGGGTGGCGCCGGAGACGGCTGCGGGCACGCCGCACCCACCATGGCCAAGGCGCCTCTCTGGCTCGGGACCTCGGCAGCCGCAGCGGTTATTGTTCCCTGACACCGTCACCGCATTCCGGCCGTGCTCTCCCCACAGGACCCCACATGCAGATCCAGATCAACACCGACCACAACATTCCGGGTCGTGAATCGCTCAGTCGCTGGATGGAGGGCGAGCTGCAGGACGCGCTCGGCCGCTTCGCCGACCGGATCACCCGGATCGAGGCGCACCTGGGCGACGAGAACAGCACCACCAAGTCAGGGGCGCGTGACAAGCGCTGCCTCCTCGAGGTCCGGCTGGCCGGACAGCAGCCGATCGTCGCCAGTCATCAGGCGCCGGAAGTCAACCAGGCGGTGGCCGGGGCGATCGACAAGATGATCAAGCAACTCGACTCGCATCTGGGCAGGCTGGCCAGCCGGTAGCTGCGCGCGATCGGCCCTGCCCCTCCACACGGGTCACTCCATGCATCGAATGTCGAGACGACCCCGGGTGTCGTGGTCTCGCCGCGCCGTTGCGGCGGCAGTGATCGCGATCGTGCCGGCCGCAACGCTGCGCGCGCAGGGCGAGGGCAGCACCCGGGCATACCTCGAGCTCGGCGGCCACGGCCTGGCCTACTCCGTGAACTTCGAGCGCGACGTGGGCGCCGGGTTCGACCTGCGGCTGGGCCTCGGCGGGGTACCGCTCGACGGCCTCCGCTACGGGGTGGCGGTGGGGATGCTCGGGTGGCAGCCAACGAACGGCACGCACGCGCTGCACGTCGGTGCAGGGGCAGGGGTGGTGCGATTCGACGAGGTGTTCTTCCTCGAGGGCGGGCCGACCACGACCGTGTACGGCACCGCCACCGTGGGCTATCGCTACCAGCCCAGGCCACGCGGCCTGATCCTGCAGATCGCGTTCACGCCATTGTTCGTCGATCGCCGGGTGCAGCCGTGGGTCGGCGTCGCGATCGGCAGGGCGTTCTAGCGCGCAGCCACTCGCGCCTTCACCACCATCCCCGCCGCCACGCCGCGCAGGCCGTTCCACTCGCGCGTGCGGCCCTGGTCGCGGACCATCAGCTGGCCGGAGATCCCGCCGTCGAGCAGCACCGCACGCGACGCACCGAGCGCGCCCATGATCGCCGCCATCTCGGGAGTGGTGAAGCCGAACGGCACCACCTCGAGCACGCCGCCGAGTCCCTCGAAACGCGTCAGCGCCAGGAGCACGCGACCGTCGCGCAGCAGGCCGAACGCCAGCCGGCTGTCGCGGTGCGTGAGATCAACCCCCGCGCCCGGGGTGCGAAGTGCGGGGAGCACCTCGCCGTCGCCCTGCAACAGCGCGGGGTATGACTGGAATCCCTCGACGACATCGGTGAGCAGCGCGAGGCTGTCGCGCGGGACGAGCCGCACTTCGCCCGCGGCGTTGATCGCCACGCCCGGGGCAAACGGACCGGTGCCGGCCGGCTGGCGCAGCACCCCGCCGGTGACCAGCCACCCCCACGGCCCGCTGGTGAACTGGCCGGCGTTGAACGCGACCAGCGCGTCGCGCGGTGCCTCGTCAACGGTCCACCGCCCCGCAAAGCCGTTGGCCCTGCGGGGCGGCACCATCATCTCGAATCGCACCGCGGAGGGATCAATCCGCACCAGGATCACCCGGATCCGCCACGCCTCGCCGGCCCCACTGAGGGTGAGCTCGCCCCACTCGACACCGGTCGACGCAATGCGCCACTGCACCGCATCGGCCATCTCGGAAAGCGGCGACGCCCAGCGCGCCGGCTGTGCGCTTCGGTCCCACCACCGCACCCACTCCCCATCCCGCTGGACTGCGAGCGACTGCGCCGGCAACGCGAGCGGCAGCGCCGCGAGCACGCACGCCGCCGCCAATCGGATCAGAGCGACACTCCCGCCTTCTTGAGGTCCTTCTCCGCCTGCTTGAGCTGATCGGCGGCGCCCTGCAGCACCGTCACCTCGTCGGGCGAGAAGCCCATCCGCGTGGGACGGCCCTTCTCCGCGAGCCACGCGATCACCCGCTCGCGCATGATGGTGTAGCGCTGGAACGCCGCCTCCTCCGACGGGTCGGTGCCCTGCAGCGACGCGGCGCGCGAACCGTGGCGCAGCAGCACGCCTTCGGGGCCGCTGGTCGCGTCCATCGGCTGTGCCGGTGCGGTCGGTTCCCGGCCACAGGCGGCCACCAATCGGGGATTCTCGGTGCGCGCGCGCCGTTGCTCGGCATCCGCGCCGGCCATCATCGCCTTGACGCGCCGGTCCTGCTCCTTCTTCATGATCTCGACTTCCTTGACGTACGCATCCCACTCGCGCTGCGTCGCCGGATCGACGGTGCCGTTCATGGCCCGCTGCGCGAGCTTCTCGCCGCGCCTCGCCAGGTCCTCCACGTACTTCTCGAACGCCTCGGTGTCGAACTCGGCGATGAGCTTCTCGATCGCGTCGGCGTTGGCCAACGATGCCTTGAGCTCGTTGGCGTGGAAGGCGTCGGCGCACGTCGCCCAGGTCGCCGCGGCCTTGTTGTACGCGGCCAAGTCGGCGTCGTACTTGGCACTGGCCGCGGCGGCGTTCTTGAGCTGGTCCTCGTATTCCTTCTTGGCGGTCTTCGCGTTGTCGGCCTCGGCCTTGAAGCCGCGCAGCAGCGCGTCGAGGCGGTCCGGGGTGATCTCCAGCACGCGGTCCGAATACTCTGGCGCCGGCTGGGGCGTGAACGGCAGCTGCTGCTCCACCGCCCCCTCGGCGGCTTGCTTGAGCTTGCGGCCGAGGCCCCCGAGTTGCGCGCTGACGGGGGTGGGCAGGAGGGACTGAACGACGAAGACCGCCGAAACGGCGGCCAGGAGACGGACGGACCGGGACATCATGGGTTGGGCCCTCGACATGGGTTGCGACCGGCGCCGGCCTCGGGGACGGCGACCTGACGGAAAAGATGTGGCCCGGGCCGCCCACCGACCAGAGGGCCGAAGGGGCCGGGGTAGGTCGGCCTTGTCATACATAGAGCCACAATGTATAGTGGTGTTAGGTAGTGTCGGATTTGGCCCTACTCCCGGTGAGCGGATGGAGATCAACAAGGACCTCATCGCCGCGTCGTCCACCCCGATCGTCCTGGCGATCCTCGCCGAGGGCGACAGTTATGGCTATGCCATCCTGCAGCGGGTGCGCGAGCTGTCGCAGGGGGCGATGGAGTGGACCGACGGGATGCTCTACCCGGTGCTGCACCGGCTGGAGCGTCAGGGACACATCGCGGCCCGCTGGGAGACGGCGGAGAGCGGTCGCCGCCGCAAGTACTACCGGGTCACCGCGCAGGGGCGCGAGCAGTTGGCGGAGGAGCGGCGGCAGTGGCAGGCCGTCGACACGACGCTGCGCGGGATCTGGCAGATGATCGCCACGCCCCACGGCGTGGTGCCACGACTTCAGGGAGCGTGAGCGGTGGCAACCCCGAACGAGGCGACCGGGCTCGAGGATCAGATCGAGCAGTGGCGCACCTACCTGCGCCGGCGCCAGGCGATCCACGCGGTGGACATCGCCGAGCTGGAGGACCACCTGCGCGAGCAAGTTGCGGCGCTGCAGGATTCCGGGCTCGCCGCCGACGAGGCGTTCCTGATCGCGGTCAAGCGGCTCGGATCGCTCGACGCACTGTCGCGCGAGTTCGCGCGCGAGCATTCCGAGCGGCTGTGGAAGCAGCTGGTGGTGGTCCCGGCCGACAGCGATGCGTCGGCCGTCCCGGCGCGCGCCGATGCGCTCGGCGCATGGCTGTTCGCCTTCGCTGCCGGCGTGGTGGTGAAGATCGCCATCGAGCTGCGGCTCACCGACAGCGCCTATCTGCGCAACGCCGCGCTGTTCGTGCTGCCGCTCCTGATCGGCTACTTCGCATGGAAGCGCCGGGTCGGTGCCCGCACCCTCGCGGTGCTCGGCACGGGAGTGGCGGCCGCAGTGCTCCTCGTCAATGCCTACCCGTTCGTGCCGCAAGGATCGACCGCGATCCTCACCGCGTTGCACTTGCCCGTGGCGCTCTGGCTCGGCGTGGGGATCGCCTACGCCGGCGGCGCCTGGGCCGAATCGTCGCGCCGGATGGACTTCATCCGCTTCTCGGGCGAGTTGCTGATCTACTACGCCCTGATCGCGCTGGGTGGCGGAGTCGTCATCGGATTCATGGCGATGATCTTCCAGGTGATCGGCGTCGACATCGAGCCGTTCATGGAGTCGTGGTTCCCGTGCCTGGTCGCGGGCGCCCTGATCGTGGCGGCATGGCTGGTCGAGGCCAAGCAGAGCGTGGTCGAGAACATGGCACCGGTGCTCACCCGGCTGTTCACGCCGCTGGTGATCCTGGTGCTGCTGGCATTCCTCGGCACGCTGCTGTGGACGGGCCGGGGTGTCGCCATCGAGCGCGACGCGCTGCTGGCGTTCGACGTCCTGCTGCTCCTGGTCCTGTCCCTCTTCCTGTACTCGCTCTCGGCCCGCGATCCCGCTGTGCCCGCCGGGCCGTTCGATGCGCTGCAGCTTGTCCTCCTCGGCAGCGCCCTGGTGGCCGATGCGGTGGCGCTCTGGGCGATCGGGGCGCGGATCAGCGAGTTCGGGTTCACCCCCAATCGCACGGCGGTGCTGGGGATCAACCTCATCCTGCTGGTCAACCTGGGATGGTCGGCGGCGCTGTACCTCCGGTTCATGCGGGGCCGGGTGGCGTTCGGCGCGCTGGAGCGCTGGCAGACCGGATACCTTCCGGTGTACGCCGGCTGGGCGGCGATCGTGGTGGTGTTGTTCCCGCTGGTGTTCTCCTTCCGCTGACGGCGCTCCGTGGCGTGATCGGTGCGGTCCACGGCCTGACGCGATTCTGACTGACGCGATCGCCGATGCGAGGGTCTCTCCGGTGGCTGGGCCTGCCTCCGACCCTCGACGGCTGACGTGGAAAGGACGACGCGACCCGTGGACCACACCCGTGATTCCCGCACCGCTGCCTCGACCGCCGGGCGACGGCCCGGCGTCCCTCGCCGCTTCCCCCGGCGCCTCGCGGCCGCGGCGTGCTTCGTGCTCGCCGCCGCCGGGTGCGACGACGGCCCCGTGATGGCGACGTACGCGGGCGAGGACCGGATGGAGTCGTTCATGCAGGCGAACTTCACCCGGTTCTTCAACGTGCACGTGCCGGAACGGGCCGAGCTCGGTCCGGCGGCGCCCGTGGTGCTGGCGTTCCACGGCACGAGCCAGACCGGCGAGTTGCTCCGCCAGCAATCGGGACTCGACGCGATGGCCGATGCCGAGGGCTTCATCGTGGTGTACCTCGAGGCGGCGATGGGCGCATGGGACATCTTCGGCGATCTCGGCTTCCTCGGCCTCGACGAGCTGGGGTACGTGCGCGAGGTGATCGAGCGCGTTGACCGCGCCTACGTGATCGACGAGCGCCGCATCCTGGCGGTGGGGCTGTCCAACGGTGGCGTGATGGCGCAGCAGCTGGCCTGCAAGCTCTCCGATCGCATCGCCGGCATCGTGGTCGTGGCGGCCACCATGCCGCGGCGCATCGCCAACGAGTGCGAGGCAAGCCGTCCCGTGAGCGCGCTCTACGTGATGGGCACCGCCGATCCGTTCTTCCCCGCCGCGGGCAACAGCGTCCTCCTCTCCATGGGCGAGACGGTGGAGTTCTGGGGCCGGGTGAACGGCTGCAGCGGGCAGCGGATCCGTGCCGACGTGCCTGACGTTCCCGGCGACGGCACCACCGTGTTTCTCAGCTGGTACCGGCCCTGCCGGGACGGGGTGCGCACCGGGCTCGACAGCATCGTGGGCGGTGGCCACACCTGGCCGGGCGGCGCGGTGCCCGGGCCCCCGTCGTTCGGGCCCACCAGCCGGGACATTTCCGCCAATGCCGAGATCGCCCGCTTCGCCAAGGGGATCCCGCGGCGCTGAACCGGGTCGCCGCCGCGCGTTTCCGCTGAGGGAGTAGGTTCAAGGACACCTGCCACCTCTCCGAGGGAGCGCGCCGTGCCCCGTCCCCACCATCCCGGCATCCACCTCGTGCTTGCCACGCTGCTGCTCGCCCCGGCCGCTTGCGGGGACAGCGTGGACAACGATGGGCTGCACGACTTCGCCGCCGGGTATGCCGCGGCGTGGAGCGGGCAGGACCCCGAGGCACTCGCCGCGTACTACACCGACGACGGCTCGCTGATCGTCAACGGCGGCACGCCAGCCACGGGGCGCGCGGCGATCACCGAGACCGCGCGCAGCTACATGGAAGCCTTTCCCGACATGCGCGTGGTGCTCGACTCGCTCGGCCGTGACGGTGACCGGGTGGTGTTCCACTGGACGTGGACCGGCACCAACACCGGGCCTGGCGGCACCGGCCGAGCGGTGCGCCTGAGCGGCTACGAGCGCTGGCTCCTCAACGATGAGGGCCGGATCATCGAATCCGACGGCCACTTCGACGAGGCCGAGTACCGACGCCAGCTTGGCGTGGAGTGATGCGTCATCCCCGTCTCCCGTCACCCGTTACCCGTCACCTCTTGAGGTCGTCCTCCATGCTCCGTCACTCGATTCCGTTGCTGTTCGTCGCGGCGTGCAGCAGCGCGCCCGTTGCTCCGGCTCCCGACCTCGCCGCCGAGGAGGTCGCGGTGGACAGCGTGCTGAGCGCGCTGCACCAGGCGGCGTCGGAGGCCGACTGGGATCGCTACTTTGGCCTCTACGCTCCCGACGCGGTGTTCTTCGGCACCGACGCCACCGAGCGGTGGGACCTCGACGCCTTCCGCGGCTATGCGTCGAACTCGACCGGCTGGACCTACCTGATGACCGAGCGGCACGTGTTCGTCGACGCCGACGGCAACACGGCGTGGTTCGACGAGCGGCTGCGCAACGCGCGCTACGGCGAGTCGCGCGGCACCGGCGTGCTGGTCAAGGGTGACTCGGGCTGGAAGATCGCGCAGTACAACCTCACCTTCCCGATTCCCAACAACCTCGCGGTGGAGTTCACGCAGCGGATCATCGCCCAGGAGGCCGCCGGCTCGCCGTGAGCAGTCGGCCCCTGTTCACCTCCGCGCGGGAGCGGCGCCTCTGGCTGCTGGCCGCCGTGGTGCAGGCGGCGATCCTCGCGACGCTGGGGCTGGCGCAGGACCTGGTCGCGGCGCTCCGCGGTCGCGGCCTGCTCGAGCTGGTGTCGTGGGTGGCGGTTGCCGCGCTGGTGCTCGGGCTGCTGGGGTGGTTCATCCGCCGCCGCCCGGGGTGGGGCGACATCGGGGTCGCGGCTGGCGTGGTACTGGCGTTCTGGGTGGTCGCGGTGTAGATCGAGAAACGAGGCGAGCGCACCCATAAGGTGGAGTACGGCGGGCTGGGCGCGGTGATGCCACCGGAGATACCCGAGCGCGTGCGCAACGGCAAG